>Ga0208592_1000200_pt1 | contig 18569 bp, 15 predicted proteins | sample LakMenE18May10ns_FD_150712 | JGI IMG/M metagenome (GOLD analysis project Ga0208592, IMG submission 150712) | Freshwater microbial communities from Lake Mendota, WI - 18MAY2010 deep hole epilimnion ns (SPAdes) | ecosystem: Environmental > Aquatic > Freshwater > Lentic | place: Lake Mendota...
TCATTCGCGACTATCTGCACGTTGATGACATTGTGTCGGCGTACCTTGCACTTGGTGAGCAAACCGACAAACCAGAATTTGCGGGTCAAGGTTTCAACTTCAGTGATGAGTCCCCACTCACAGTGATGCAGATTTACAAAGCAATTTGTGCTGCTGCAGGAAAACCAGAAACCGCGCCAAATATCTTGAATGCCGCATCAAGCGAAATTAAAGATCAATATCTAGATTCGACAAAAGCTCATGAAGTTCTGGGCTGGCATGCGTCGGTTTCACTTGAAGATGGTTTGAAGAAATCATTTGATTGGTATCGCGAACTTCTCACCGGAAATAAGTAACTCACATGTCTGAGACCTGGAGAAAACAAACCGAGAAATTAGCTAACGAAATCCGTGTGAAGAGCTTGAGGATGACGTCAAAAGCCAAAGCATCACACATTGGTTCTTGTCTTTCTGTTGCTGACATCTTCGCGACGATCTATTCAGGCACTGCAAAAATCAGCCCAGAGACAGTGGATGCTCCTGCAAGAGACAGAGTGCTGGTTTCAAAAGGCCACGTAGCGGCGGCCTATTACGCAGTGCTTGAATCCACCGGTTTTATTGATATCAGTGAATTGGATTCATATTGTCAGGATGGCGCAATGCTAGGTGGGCATGTGAGTGCCAGAGTAAATGGTGTTGAACTTTCGACGGGCTCATTAGGGCACGGCTTACCATACGGGGTGGGCTTGGCTCTTGGATTGGGAGCCTCTTTCCCAGGTACAAGAGTCTTTGTTGTTATGTCAGATGGTGAACTTGATGAAGGAACGACCTGGGAATCAGCGTTGATAGCAAATCACCACAAACTCGACAACCTTGTTGTTGTAGTAGACAGAAATAATCTTCAGTCATTAGACACGACAGAAAACACTCTGGCGTTAGAGCCTTTAGCTGATAAGTGGAGAGCCTTTGGGTGGAACGTTGTTGAATGTGATGGTCACGACGTAGAAAAACTTCGCGACTCAATGAATAGAACAGGCCCCCTGATAGTTCTAGCTACGACTGTCAAAGGCAAAGGTGTTTCATTCATGAACAATTCTGTTGCATGGCACTACCGATCGCCTTCTGAAGAAGAACTTACGGATGCACTGATTGAATTGGGAATCAAATCATGAGGCAAGTCTTCGTGCGGCAACTGCTGGAAGCGGCCAAAAAAGATTCCAACATCATTCTCATTACAGGTGATTTGGGCTACGGAGTGTTAGACGAATTTGCCAAAACTTTACCGCTTCAATTCATCAATGCTGGAGTGGCAGAACAAACGATGGCTTCATTGGCAGGAGGACTGGCGTCACTCAAAAAGAAAGTTTTCATTTACAGTATTGGTAATTTCTCTACTTTGAGATGTTTAGAACAAATTCGAAACGATATTTGTTCAATGAATCATTCTGTAACCGTTGTATCTGTTGGTGCCGGTTTTTCTTATGGTCCACAGGGCTATACCCATTACGCAATTGAAGACATAAGCGTCATGCGCTCAATCTCAAAAATGAACGTCTATTGTCCTAGCGATAGCAATGAAGTTTCTGTGGTGCTTACTAAAATCCTAAATGAAGAGAAACCTTCTTATCTAAGACTCGGAAAAGGCGGCGAACCTCTACTTCACCAGTCAAATCTGTCGAGCGATTTTGAGAATGGAATTACTCTACGTTCTGGCCCAGATGCAACGATGATCTTTACTGGAGCGATTGGTTCTCAAGTCCTACAGGCTGCGGATATTTTATCCTCAACGGGGATTAAAGCAGAAGTTATTTCATTTCCACAAATATCGCCGATTTCAGTACGCAAGATTCAACACTCAACATCAGTTCTATTTACGATTGAAGAGCACGTGACAAGGGGTGGTTTTGGATCCGCTGTTCTTGAGGGACTCTCAGAAGTTGATAGTGCTCGACGCGTTAAAATGTTGGGTGTCAACTATGACGGCCACAGTCTTGGAAGCCACAGCTATTTGCAGGATATTTCTGGCTTATCGGCGACAAAAATCGCTGATTATGTTAACTCCAAATTGGCAAGCTCAATTTAGAAAAAGAATCGTCAACTAATTCTGCATTTCTCCATTTAGCAGTTTTAAGAAGACCCTCTTCCATGCTTACTTCTGGTGCCCAGCCAAGGTTTTGTAATCTAGTCACATCAGGTTGCAAAACCATAACTTGATCTTCGCGATATGGAATTGCGCCTATGTTGAGCTTGCTCTCAGTACGCATTAGTTGGTGTAGAAGTAGCAGGGTGTCATGTAATGGCGGTGCTAGTGGATGACCGAGATTGTAAATGCCTTGACTTTCTTCTGAAAGTGCTATCTGTGCAAGCGCTCTTGCAGCATCAGACGCGTAAAGGTAACTCCATAATTGCTCACAAGGAGTTACTTCCATAATTCTATTTTCACGAAAGGAATCAATTGCAGAGTTGAGTAACCAATTGCCGGTGTCGAGCGGACCGTAGGTAGAGAAAATTCTTGCCCAAGACCAGTTCACTCTTGTACCGCTCAGCATTGATTGAGTTGTCCTACAAGTATCAAGTTTTGTAACGCCATATAAAGTAGTGGGAGCACATACTGAATTTTCTGAAATTTTGTGATTGGGATTGCCGTATTCTGCTTGACTGCCTACGCCCACAAAATGTCGACCATCTGACTTTACAAATGCATCCAAACAATTGGTGATTCTCTTTAAGTTTTCTAATTGCACGGGATTATTGCGTTCTGATCCCTCTACACCTGCCCAATCACACGAGACGAAGACCTCAAACTTTTTCTTAAGTACAAAATCAGGCCATTGAGTTTCACGTAACGCGACAACGTCACCACCAAATTCACTACCTAGACGCCAAGTTGAACTATTCTGTCGAGCAAGGACAGTAACTTCGTGTCCTTTTGAAACGAGATATCTGGAAAGCCATGAACCTAGAAACCCAGTACCACCGGCTACCAACATATTTGTCACAGCAAGACTGTAGTCAATAATGACTGAGCCAGGATCAAATGGAGAGAAGACAAAAAACCGTAGCTGCCCTGCCTGTGACTCAACTGAAGTGGCGAGCGTTTTGCCGCAGAAAATAGACAGGTCGTTACTTACAGAATTTTCTTACGCATCTCGTAAACCTCCCGAGTTAATGCATCTTGAACTTTGGAAATGTACTAAGTGCGCAACCCTGTACTGTCCAAAACCGGATAGTCAAACATTTCTGGCTGATGAATATGGATCAGCTGCCTATGACAGCGGGGAGGAAGCAGTTGATGCTGCAGTGGCGTACGCAGACAATTTGGAAAAACTTGTAAATCTGAAAGATATGAGCGTCCTAGATGTCGGGGCTGGCGATGGAGCTTTTATCTCTGAGTGTCAGAGGAGAGGGGCAAAAAAGATATTCGGAATCGAACCATCTAAAGCCGCAATTGATTCTGCCAGTAAAGAAATTCAGTCTCATCTCACATTGGGAACCCTCGACAATGTGAGTGCTATTTCAGAAAAGTTCGATCTAGCAACATTGTTTATGACCGTTGAGCATGTCGCCGACCCAAATGATGCTTTCACTTCATTAAAGAATTGTCTTAGCGCTAATGGGAGGATTGCCATTGTGTGCCACAACAGACTTAGCCTTGTGAATCGCTTACTTCGAACCAAATCCCCGATTTTTGATATTGAACATCAACAGATTTTTTCAAAAAAAGGAATCGTTTTACTCTTTCAGAGAATGGACATGGACGTGGAATATGTTCGTTCGTTTAAGAATACGTATTCACTACAATACTGGATACGGTTGTTGCCAATTCCCAAACCTTTTCGGGGATTCTTCAACTATCTGCCCTTAAGGATTTTGCAAAAAAAGCTTTCTCTAAATGTGGGCAATATTATGATAGTTGGTCGCCTTCAAAGTTAACCCGTTCAGAAATTCTGACTCGGTTATCTGCGTGAAGCTTTGTGTGAATATCCAGAACATATTCGCCAATTACACCCAAAAAAATAAGTTGTGTTCCACCAAACACGGATATAGCAATCAATACTGTCGGTATGCCGCGAGTACTGTTTTCCAGTCCCAAAATCTGCAAAAACAATGTCGCAAAAGCAAGAAGGAAGCCGCCGATAGCAATTACAACGCCAAATAAAATAGCTAACCGTGCAGGAGTTCGGGTTGTCTTTATCAAGCCGTTCATCCCTTGGTCAAAGAGGTCTAGCCAAGAGTTCCGAGATTTACCGGATGTTCGCTCCTGCCAATCATAAGAAATGACATCAAACGAATGTCCACTCTTAGCAACTAAGCCTCGGATGTATGGATGCTCTTCGTTACTTGAATTGACAAAATCTGCAACTTCCTTTGTAATCAGCATAAATTCGCCTGCATGGGCCGGAGGGGAAGTGGCACCCAGTCGCTTCAACAGCAAGTAATACAACCCACGAGCTATTTTTAGTCTCCGAGACTCCCGTCGATTCTGTCTGACTCCATAGACAATGGAGATTCCAGCCTTCATCTTGTCAAGCATCTCTGGAATCACGGAAGGAGGATCTTGCAGATCGGCCGGAATCATCGGAATAACCAAATCAACATTTACAGGGATGTTTCTCATCGCGCTTGCCATATTTCGAAACGGGCCAACGTTTGTGGAATTAACCAACAGACGAACATGCGGATCCGAAGCTGCAATCTTCTTAATCAGAGCTACTGAACCATCGGTACTTGCATTGTCTGAAAACAGATGAATGTAATCAATCGGGCTTGAAAGTGAGTTAAGAACATCCCGTACTTCTGAGTAACACTTTTCAATATTCAACTCCTCGTTAAAACAGGGAGTAATTACGCACAACAGACTCATAATGCGCCAAACTATAACAGTTGCTGAGCAGGCGTGAGAGCAACGTCAAAAGAATCAGCACTGATGATGAATAAACTTTTCAGGGTCTTCGCGTCCAAAATGAGTCCATCTAAACAACTCACTAGGTCTACATCACAGGATAAACCTGACAATCTGATCCAACTGCGTTTCAAACAAATGACTTTCTGTCGCATTCACTGGAGCAACTGGAAATCACTCATCGTTTTGACCGATCTGATGTTGATCTAGATGCTGTCAACTCAATCTTGCGCTACGGTATTTTATGACTAATAATGATCGACAGATATGCACAGATCCAGCAGGAGACGAAGTAGATCTTTCAGTACTCAACATTGTCCTGACTTCTGTCCTTCTTGTGGTCTTGTTTCGATATTTGCCTGTTGATTCAGTAGTTCAAAGAATCCCATTATTGGGTGGTGATGAATCATTGGTGAACACTGAAATCCGGGATAATCGTGTTTTTTTTGGATTGCTGTTGGTTGTTTCCACTTTTATTCTGTTGACGTTAACGCGTAGGAAATTTCATTCTGTTGGACCACGATTAGCCGACGCACTTTCAGTTGTTGCAGTGGGAGTTCTCTTTAGTTCAACTGCTGCAGTCCGTTACTTTGAGGAACTCAAAGGAGTTCTTTGGTTTGGGTTTGGAGCAAATGTTGCCCTTCTAACAGTTGTTTTCGCTGTCCTAGTGCACAGAACTTTCACATCGGAGGATAACTCTTCGGTAAGAATTCCAATAGGAATTACGTATGTTTTTTGGATCATCTTCGCAACCTTTTACTTACCATCGTTTCTGCAATTCACTTATGGCTTGATCGACTTGCCTCACTCGCGCTATGTGTTTAATGAGATGGCTGCGCCTGCAGCTGGAATGCTACCTCTAAGTGATTTTACGTCTCAGTACTCTTCACTAATGGGTTACCCACTTCTACTTGTCGCAGCTTTCCAAAAATCCATTGTCAATACATTGTTGCCCTACTGGATTTCATTTCTGACACTTACAGTAATCGGGTCACTCGCTTATCTCTTAAAGAGGTTCTTTCGTGAACTACCTCTAGGAATCTGTATTGTTTTTCCTACTTGTCTGTTGTTGGTGAAACAAAGTCCTAATGAAACTATTGGTGGATCGTTGGGTTTTCTAATGTCTGCTCTACCAGTCAGGTCATTTTTCCCTGTGATATGTGGTCTTTTTTTAGTCATCGCTATACAGAAATCATTTCGGATCGTTCAATCAATCCTTCTTGGCTTGTTGTCTGGTTTAGCAGTCCTGAACAATTTTGAGTTTGGCCTTACATCTTCTTTAGCATTAACAATTACTGTTACGACTCTCGTTCTTTTTCGCCATATAGAGTTTCGATACTGGTTGTCGTTTTTAGGAAGCCTGTTCGTGACTCTGTTTTCTTTTGTTGTCCTTTTGCGGCTGTCCGGGAATCAGTTTCAGTTTTCACGCTGGACGGCCTTTTCAGCAGGCTTTAAGAGCGGATTTGGCAATGTCCCAATGCCATTCTTCGGTACTTTTGTCCTTATCTTCTGCTTACTTGCAAGTGGCGTCGTGCTTGGGTTTCACGCTCTGCGCTCTGATCAAAAATTGCAGCGAGATAATTCAAGTGTTGGTTTGGCAGTAGCCCCGCCGTCGTTACTTCTTTATGCAGGATGTTGGGGAGTTTTCTCTTTGCCTTACTATGTAGCTAGATCAATAACTTCGGGACAATTACAGATATTCCTGATTCCGATGACTATGGTTATCATCGGCCTTTTGGCTCATTTTTGCTCCGTGCAGACCACCAATAGGATTCTAATATCCGTACCAATTCTTCGAAAAAGTACATTTATTAGAACTTTTCCGTTGTTGTTTATCATGTGTTTGCCACTGGCAAGTTTACTTCAGCATCCGGATCCGTCATTTGAATGGGAGCGACTGATGGGTAAAGGAACTTATTTTTCGAGTTCTACAGTCAAAGATTTGGATGTAGTAAAAGATATAGACAAATACAAGTTGTATAACCAGAATGCTGAATTGGGCGTGGTTACTAATTTCGCAAATTTGGTGTCCATAGCCACAGATGTTTTGCCAATTATGGATGCCAATGATTTTTCAGATCTCCAAATCAACAGAAACCTTCAGTTATCTTTCTGCAACTCCTTTAATGATGCAGCTGTGGATGTGATTCTCGTTGAACGTGTGATTGTGGGTCGAGAATTCTTGTCAACTGTGTGCGCCTCACTCAACTTTAAGTTTCAAGGAACCTTTGGTGTACTTGATTTCTACTCTAAATCGTAGACCTTCGTAAAGAAATTGAGTTTCTAGTGCAGGCAGAGTGTGCCTGTATTCAAATGAGAGCCGTGGTTGGCAGGGATTGCATAACTTGAGGCTTGACTTTGACCCGGAGATACATCCTTATGAAACAGAGTTATAGACGACTGAGATCCGAAGCGAAGGTGATTATTCAATAGAACATTGAACAACTTAGGTCACAGTATTCCGATGGTGAAACGGTTATTGCACAATTCTGAATAGTGAGTTCCCAGTTACAGCATTTTCGAAAACAGGAACTCCTAAGATAGAAACAATTTCATCCCTGTTCAACTGGCTCTGAAAGTTAACTAGTACTGCACAAAATCCAAGCTCTTTGGCTTTCTTTATAGAAAGCGAAGCGTTCGTACCAGCATAGGTTTGCCAGAACATTCCCTCCGGAGTTCCTTTTCCAGCACCGTATGACCAACGCAAATTTTTCGTCAGGAGTGGTAGCCAATAATGTTCACCGTTCCGAACGTCGCCTACTTGTCCACCTTCAGGCGACATCATGATAGGTAACTGAAGCAACGAGCACCCAGGTCGAATAACTTCCTGAATTTTCCTGGCATCTTGCTCCAAAGCCATAAATGCAACCCTTGAAATTTGATTGGGTAGAGCACCAATTCCTACAGAAGATAATGGAGAAAGTTGCGTAATGATTGTGACTAGCAATAGCAATGGTGAAAGAACACGAACTAAAACAGAGGACCTTATTGTGTTGAGTAATACTCCTAAAGCAAGTAATGCCAAGGTCAAAATGACAATTGAAAATCGGTTCCATGCCCTAAAGGAAGGGTCGACCGAAATTGCAAACACGAAACCCAGACCGCCGGAAACATAGAACAATAGAGACCAGGGAAATAGATACAAAATAACCCGGTCAAGTTGTTTATGCCCCGCGTAAGCCCCAGCAACTGATAAGACCAAGAGAATTAGCAATGACCAAACACCTAAAACGGCGAGCAGGGGTGTTGCATTCCACTCAAACTCCATCATCGTGACTGCAGGTTTCAGTTTGTCTGGAAGCCAAGTTCCCCATGGTATGAAAAGACGGGCAATTGACCCCCCAAACTGAACCGACTCATCCGGGCTCCTGCTGGCGTAAGAATTGAGACCGTTACGTTGTGCCAGAAATGATCGACCAAAGGGCGCCGATATGAAGAGTAAGGCAACTACCGCTGTGAGAAAAACTTTGTTCAAGGTCTGAGCAGAAAGGCGAGTAGGAATAACTAGAAACAGAAGCGAGCAAGCAAGAAGTGAAAAAAACATCCCGTAATACGAACCGGACGATCCGACCAAGACGATTCCAATTATCAAGCAGAGTCTCTTGGAAGTGTTGGGTGGGAAAAACTTCTCTCGTTCACCGAGCAGATATTGGAACAAACGATGCAGTATCAGTACACCTATAGGAAGCATGTAGTAAGCAGCCAAAAACAGGTGACCGACGTGCATCCGAGAAAAGTGGTAGGGCAACCACGCGTAGGAAAGCGCAAGGGGAAATGAAATCAACCTCCGCATGGAGAAGTGATTCGATACGTAAAAGAATGAGATTGCTGAAAGCCCAAAGGACAAGAGGTAATAGGCATTGATGGCAGTGAATGGGTTACTCGTCAGATGCGCCAGAATTCGGATGAAGAACAGATGCAAATCATCTATGAGAATGACTTTCGAAAAGTCCGCCTGAAACGGGGCACCCATTGAATTATTTGTTGTGTCAGTCCAAGATTGACCAGCTGCCTGAGCTATTGCGTATACGCCAGAGATATCGCTTTCAAAAACACCCCACGGGTACTTCAAGTCAGAAGGGCGAACTCTGTGGACCCACACTGCACCGGCAATGGCCGAAAAAAAGACACCTACATATATGGCAAGAGTTGCGCGAAATTTAGCGACTGAACGCCAGACTGCAAACCTCTTATCCTTAAGAGGTAGGAGCGAGTTCATAGAGGCCGTTTATCAGCCCGCATGACAAGGCCACCTGCTATTGATGGGAACCGCGAAAGGAGAGTATCCAGTGGGCGCACAAAACGTGGTAACTCAGGAAAAGGGACCCCAACAATCTTTGAATTTTGGAAACCATTATCTTCCACAAATGCCTTGAGAGCTCTTCTAGTGAAGAGACGAAGGTGGCCGACAATTCCGCTGCCTGGCCGGCCATAGACCTTTTTGAAACTCACTTCACTAAAGGCTGGCTGTATTCCAAACATCAGCGCAATGCGGTTAAACCACGAAGCAAGGTTTGGCGTGGAGATTAGTAATTGGCCCTGATCTGTGAGCACACGGTGAATTTCTTCCATTATGGAATCGGTATCCACGAGGTGTTCGATGACTTCATCAATCATGACGACGTCAAAGGTTTTATCTGGGAAGGGCAATTTGTGCCCTTCAGCACTAGCTATCAGCGGCGAAAAGCCACGCTTTCTAACTTCTGTTAAAGCTGGGACCGACAAATCTATGCAGACCACATGGTCAATTGAAGCTGTCTTGGCAATGAGAGATGCACCCACACCAGCACCCGAGCCGATGTCAAGAAGCCGTGAAGGATGCGCCGAACTAACCACTGGGCGCATGATTTTTGCTTGTGCGGTATGTATGACCGGCGGGGTGGAACTGTGCTCACCCATCACCACTGTTGCGTAAAACGATTTACTAGCGTCAGTTTCTTTGCTCATGTATCTCCCACTGAAGCGTTCCTTATGTTAGTTGAGAAGCATGGTGTGTGGGGAGAAAGGATGAGTAGAGGGGGTGATTGGCATTCCCAAAAGGCCAGGAATACCTACAATACTCAAGTGAAGAATCCCGCGATCAAGATGGTTTTTCGCAACTGGGGTGGGGCACTTGTTTACGTGGGAAGCGCCGGATTTGCAGGTCTACTGAACACCGCATCCATAGACAGGGTGAAAAGCCAGGTTTCCGCTGATGTCGCTGTCAATCTTGATTCAATTCTTCTTGCCCTAACCGGCGTATCAATGCTTGTGATTACCCTGCAATTTCTTTACGCACGAGCAATCGGCGAAGGAAATCAGGCTTCGATGTATCAGGGCGTTGCTTTAAGCCTTTTGCTATCTATTGGATTGTCTGGAGTTGCGTACCTACTGATTGACTCCCAAGCTGGATTCAAGTTTGAGATTGCAATGTGGCTTGGCTTGGCAATTCTATTTTCTCTTATTGCTTGTGCGCGCCTTGCAACTCTCTTGATTAACCAAGAATGGACCACGATCGGCTTCCTGGTGGTGCTCAGTGCCGCAAGTCGCTTAGTGCTGTGGAACATTCCGTGGTTTCAAGCAAATATCACACGCCTAGTAGTCGCCATAGTCATCAGTAACTTCATACAAGTTCTGTACTTGTTTGCCCCTCGGTACAAGAAAAAGTACGCGCAGATTGTCAAAGTTGACTTGCGCCGACAGTTTGTACCGCTTGGAATTCTGAGTGGGTTTGTTGCTGTCATTGGTTTAGGGAGCTTGAGCCGCCGAGGAACGCTGGGGCATTATGCAACTCAATTCTCGGAGAATGCCCTTGTAGGACGAAGCGTCTTCTTCTTGGTCCTGATAATCGCATATGCGAGCTTTCCAAAGATTTGCGAATTGCCCTTGTTCTCCCGAGCACTAGGAAGACATTTTCGTCAGGCTCAGGTACTTGCTTCTGTGGTTTGTGGAATGGTTGCAAGTCTGCTGTTGCTTCGTCACCTTCAGATGGTCGAAACGATTTATGAACCACAACCCTCCAATCATCTAATGGCATTCGTCCTCAGTCTTATTGGTTGGACCGTAGTTTCATTGACAATCATTCCGTTGCTCTACTTCGTGGCGCATAACTCGCGCCTAGGCTTAGCCGTCTACTTACCAGTTGTTGTGATGGTGATATTCCAATTGTTAGCAACCACCCCACTGTCACTAAGCGTGGGATTTCTCTTGTCTTCGCTGTTGTTACTAGTGATTGTGAGTATTCCTGCATTTCTACGTAACAGACCAACCGTAGGCGCCGAGTTATACGTTCCTTCAGATAAGCAACTATTTGGAGTGGGATCACTAACTGTAGTTATCCCTTCATACAACTCTGGGAAAGATGGAGTAGAGACAGTATTGGCCACGTATGAGGCACTGCAAGGCACAGTGGACGAATTGCAAGTGATTGCAGTCTCTGATGGATCTACCGATGAGTCTGTTGCACTTCTCGATGAATTGTCACAACCATGGTTTAGTCACGTGAAAATGGAACGGAATAGTGGGAAAGGTGCTGCGCTTCGGGAGGGTTTCGCACATTCTCAAACAGACATCACAGCCTTCGTAGATGCGGACGGTGACATACCGCCTCGATTGCTTTTGGCGATGTATCAAACGTTTAATGAGAAAGACGCTGACGTTGTCTTTGGTAGCAAATGGCACCCTGATTCAAAATTGCAGGTCACAATGTTCCGTCGAGCAGTGTCTGTTCTCCATCACATAATTCAACTGGCCTTATTTAAATTGAACATTGATGATACGCAAGTTGGAATAAAGATGTATCGCACTCAGCACTTGCAAGAAGTACTACCAGTAGTGCGAGAAAATGGATTCTCGCTAGATCTTGAACTGTTCATTGCCCTTTCTGCCTATGGACACAAGAAATTCATTGAGATGCCGGTGGAAATTGTTCGAACCGGTTCTTCTACTATTTCTGCTGGAAATATAATTCGGGCTCTTGCAGACATGCTGCGAATTTTCTGGCGTGCTCGTATTTCGTTGAACTATGACGCCCTTGCGTATACATCGATGCACGAATCACAGGTGGCTAAATGATGAGAATACTTCTTCTTAACTGGCGAGATTTGAAACATCCATCTAGCGGTGGCGCTGAGGTATGGGCGCATCGCATCGCGGAAGGCTTGGTATTGAGAGGTCATGACGTCACCTTTTTCGCAGCACATGTGGAAGATGCACCAGAAGATGAAATCATTAATGGTGTTCGCATCGTCAGACGGGGGAGCAGGCTGACGGTCTATCGCGAGGCGAAGAAGTTCTATATGGAGAGCCCATCAAAGTTTGATGTGATTCTGGAAGAAATCAACACAAGACCATTCTTTGCTTACAAGTGGGGCTCAACGCCGGTGGTACATATGATCCACCAAGTAGCGAAGGATGTTTGGAAATACGAAGCTCCGTTCCCCGTTAGTTTTGTTGGCCGATACTTTTTTGAACCACGTTGGTTGAGAAGGCTCGCTGGCCAAACCGTGTTGACATTGTCACCATCAAGTGCTGAGTCGCTGATTGAGTATGGAATCAGTGGTGCAATTGTTGCTCTTCCGGGCAGCGATGATTCTCAGGTTGTGTATTCAGAAAAGGCATCTGCGCCCACGGTGGTGTTCCTAGGGCGACTTGTCGCAAGTAAACGGCCCGACCATGTTGTTGAAGCTTTTCGACTTGTTAGAAGTCAGATTCCCAACGCTGAACTTTGGATGCTCGGTTCAGGACAAATGAAACAGAAGTTAGAGAAAGATCTACCTGCTGGCGCCACTTTATTTGGTCATGTCTCGTATGAAGAGCGTCAGACGCGATTGGCACAGGCAAATGTTCTTGTAGCGACAACTGTCCGCGAAGGATGGGGATTGAACGTCAGTGAAGCGTCTGCTGTTGGAACTCCAACTATTGGGTATGACGCACCAGGACTTCGAGATTCGATCCCAATGTCAGGTGGCTTAGTTGTACCTGTTTCTATTGAGAAATTAGGCATGGCACTCGTTGATTTTTTCAATGGAGAAATTAGTTTGACTCCAAAGATTGCAACTCAGTCGTGGGAAGAAGTGTGTGTTCAATTTGAGACTGAGTTGTCTCGGGCTGTGAAGAAGTCTCAGAGTTAGTTTTTGTGGCTGACTTTTAGCCACAGTCCCCAATACATACCGCAAAGATATGAAATTGAGAATGGCCAAAAGAGTCCAGCCAACACCATGGCATCTATCTTGTTAATACTCAGAATAGAAACGAACACAAAGAGTGCGAAAGGGATAAGTACTAATGCGCCAACGGCGATTTCCCAGAACATCAGACTTAGAGCTAACCCGATTGGCGCTAGTAGCAAAACACCCCAAATGGGAATATTGAGTCGAGTTCCTTTTCGCAGATAGCCATCAATAAGTACTGATCCTCTGTGGTTTGCGTGATGGAGGAATGCTTTGAGATTGGTACGCGCATTGTAAGTACATGCGTACTGCGGTGAAATATTGATACGGGTGCGTTCTGCTGCGTAGCGAAGTAATGCAGTATCGTCGTTTACTTTTCGCCAGTCGGCGACAGTAGGCCGGAATGCAGCAATTGCATCTCTGATTAAACCAGTTGGAGCAATCAGTGCTGTAGTTCCCTTGGGGTAGTAATCAAAATCTTCTAAACCAAAGGAAGTGGTAGCGGGATTCTTCATGTATCGACGCCAGAAAATTGATTCAATTGCTCTCCAAAATCGAGCGATGGGATTCCTGGTCGTGTTGGCTTCCACGTGCGCTGTCCACAATGAGGAATCTGCTTCGTTTAGAAAAGGCAGAACAAAGGTGAGAGATGTCTCGGCTAAGAAAACTCTTGTGTCAAGAAATAAGACGTGTGAGCCGGTGCAGTTCGCCAAGCCATTTTCACGTGCGAGGAATCTTCCTTGGTTTTCTTGGGTGATGACTTGAACATCTAACTCAAGAAACTGTTGCGCTTCTTGACCCGTTCCGTCGGTAGAACCATCGTCAACAACAATCACCTCTGCATCTGAAATTTGTGCATTTTTCAAAGCGACAGATAGATGTTCAAGGCATTGGGTAATCCATCCTGATGAGTTGAAAGCAGGAATGACGATGCTTAGTTTTCGATAACCACTCGCGGTAGTGCTCATGGCATCGGCATCACAAAGTTAGGACAGAATTTTTCCCCGTGGTAATGCAGATAGGCAGCCTGTAGACCATTAGTCATACCCTCTTCGTAGTAGGAGGGCCATCCGCCACCAGTCCACACAAGGAGAACTCGACAACGATGCGGGATATCGGCCCGAGATGAGAAGGCAGCAATTAATGCGCGGTTTGGTTCTAAAGAAGTATTCATCTTGTCCATGAGTCTCCAGTTAACAGTCAGTTGGCATGATCCAACTATTAGTAGAACAAGTCCAACCATCACTGTCGTCGTTTTTAGGCGCAAGGAAGAACCAAAATACAGAACCACGAATGAGACCAGAAGAGCTACAACAGTTGCTCCAATCGCGTAGTAGGTGTACACATATCCGATTCGTGGTGATTCATCTTGGACTTTTGCAGTAACACTTTGTACGCCTACACCGACAAACCAAAAAAGAAGTAGCGAGATCAGACCAGCTATCAATAGCCATCTGTCAGAGCACTGTCTTTCTTTTTTCTGTTGAGATTCGGAGTACAGAAACATCAGGGTAACTACCGCAATCAAGCCAACTATGGGGAACACTCCGGCTAGGAGCCCGATTGAACCACCAAGAAATTCTTTGCTGAGGGCCCACGCAGAACCGGGCAAGGTCGAAATCATGCCACTGAGGAACGTATCAACGGCGCGACTACCTAATCTGACTGTGGTGCCAGTGTATAACTGCGTCGTTGACCCAGAAACAATTCGACCCCATCCAAGCGCTAGAGCGGGGACAACACATGGAATTGCAACAAACGTAAGTTTCTTAATTTTCGCGAAAAGCGAAATTGATACATCTGGCGCGCTCCGTAAAGCTGCAAGTGCGAGAAGTGGAGCGACCCCAAGAACTATTCCAACATTTAGTTCGTAATACAGAACAGATACCGTCGTAAGAATCGTGAGACCGGCTATCCGGGAACGAGTGATGCCTAATCGAACTGATTTTAGACTGTACGCGAGTACGGATAATCCCAGGATGACACTTCCGAAACCGGCGAGGGGATAACCAGAAACAGGATCATTGCTCCACATCCCGTGATTCTGCAATGACACGAAAATTACAGTTGATGAAACAAACAGGACAGACCAACGCGAGAGCGTCTTTCCCGCTAATCGCAACAACTCACTGCATACCGCTGAAGAGACGATGCCGATTCCGAGATACAAGACAAGCTTGGTGATGAAATAGGAGGTTGATACCGGTATTTGGAAGCGGCCCGCAAGGTCAACGTATAAAAAATGAATAAAGGAACCAAAAGGCATTCCGAGAATTCTGAAATTCACGCCGCCGTATGCGTTGTACCAACCGCTTTTCAAAGCTGCCGTTACACCGAAACCCTCGCTAAACACTTGATAGAAGGGTGCTGAAAAGTCGTCAGCAACCAAAGGTGTAGAGAGTATGGGGAACAAAAGCACTGTCGAATAAACCACGTACAGGCATGACTTGATGATGTTGAGACCCGAGAACCATCGTGAAGAAGTCTTGATGTCGGGTGAGGCATTGGACATTGGTCTCTATTCTATTCACAATCAAGATTGTTGCTTGACTAAGGTAGATGCGTGGTTGCTGTACAAGATTTTTTCTCTCATAAGGCTGAGAAGTGGCGAATGCTGCTGCTGCTGATCGCCTGTATCGCAATTCTGTTGGCCTTTTGGTCGCGTTTTCCGGGGGAGGCAACATCAGTTGATGTACCTGCAATTGGTGTGGAGGGGTACTTCAATACGGGCTGGGAAATCGATTCGGCTGGTGGTTTTGTGTGGGTACTAAATGATAAGAACAAATTTATTGTCGCCAACAATGAAAATGTTAAGAAAAGTGGACAGTTAGATATTCAAATTGTGGGCGCTCCGTGTGGTGGTTCTCATGAGGTAACGATTGTCAGTAAATTCTCTAGTCCTGAACGAGTAACAGTTAGTTCAAATCAGAAGTCTTCGGTTCAAATTCCACTGACCCTTGACCCGTACGCGCGCGTTCCAGTGTTTGTCAATGTCACTGGGAAAGGGTGCAGACCTAGTGCGACAGACGCCCGCTTAATTAAGGTGCAAGTAAGGCAGCCAATTTTCATTCTTCAATGATTTAAATGGTCAATATCAATATGCAATCCATGCTGGGCTGTCCCAAGACCCAACAGAAGTTGACCCTAGACTGTTACAAATGTCGAATATTGCAGTAATTGGAACAGGGTATGTGGGGCTGTCCTCGGGGGCTTGTTTCGCCAAATTAGGTCACAAAGTTGTCTGCGTCGATGTTGTGCAAGCAAAGATTGACAATCTCAATAATGGAATTCTGCCAATTGTTGAAACCGGGTTAGATGCTCTGGTAGCTGAGGGCGTCGAAGCTGGCCTTCTCTCTTTCACAACTGATGTAGTGAGTGCCGTAAAGGATGCCGAAGTGGTGTTTCTCTGTGTGCCAACACCAGAAGGTGCTGATGGAAGTGCTGACCTTTCGTATATTCAGACAGCAGCAAGAACCTTGGCACCGCTTTTACTAAGCGGTGCGGTGGTGGTGAATAAATCAACTGTTCCGGTGGGCTCTACAAAAGTTGTTGAACGTGAACTGAAGCGACCCGATGTTGCAGTTGTGTCAAACCCAGAGTTTCTGCGCGAAGGCAGTGCAATTCATGATTTCTTGAATCCGGACCGAATTGTTGTGGGATCAGACAATCAGGAAGCCGCTGTTCGAGTGGCGGCTCTGTATGAGAAAGTTGGAGCACCAGTAGTGGTGACTGACCCAGCGTCCGCAGAAACTATTAAGTACGCAGCAAATGCTTTCTTAGCAACCAAGATCTCGTACATCAATGCTGTGGCAGCAATCTGTGAAGGTGTCGGAGCAGACATTAATGATGTGGTGCTCGGACTTGGATATGACAAACGTATTGGCCATGAGTTTTTACGACCAGGACCTGGTTGGGGTGGAAGTTGTTTTCCAAAGGACACAAAGGCCATGGTGAAAATTGCAGAAGATGCGGGTTACAACTTTGGGTTACTCAAAGGTGTTATCACCGTAAATGACCAGCAATACGGCCGCATTGTTGACAAGATTCGTGCAGCTGCAGGTGGCTCTCTAAAAGGTAAAAAGATCGCATCATGGGGTTTGACCTTTAAAGCCTTAACTGACGACTTACGTGATTCTCCGGCGGTAGAAATCGTGACGCGGTTACTGGCCGATGGTGCGCAAGTAGCAGTGTATGACCCAACTGTTTCTGCAGCGCCGAAAGGTCTTGATGCCATTACTGTTTCACTCTCGCCATTAGATGCGTGTGCTGAGGCGGATGTACTAGCCGTGTTAACAGAGTGGGATGAGTTCCGTTGGATCTCACCAGTGGAAACAGCAGCCGTTATGAATGGTCGGCAAGTAGTAGACGCGCGCAACTTGTTAGACCGTAGTGAATGGCGACGTTCTGGATTTGAGTATCAGGGAATCGGCCGTTAATGGCACGAATAGTTGTACTTGGAGCATCAGGATTTCTAGGATCACACCTCTGCGATGAATTAGTTGCACGTGGTGATGAAGTTATTGGAATTGACGATTTGTCTTCTAGCACCGGAATCAATCTCAAAGGTTTGGAATCAGAAAAACGTTTCACATTTTTAAGAGGTGATATTGCCGAAGGGATACCAGTTCGCGGAAAAGTTGATGCTGTATTGAATTTTGCATCTCCTGCGTCACCTCCGAGATATTTAGAGACCCCGATTCAAACATTGCGGACCGGGAGCCGTGGTACAGATAATGCATTGCAATTTGCCCTGGAAAACAATGCTCGTTTCATCATGGCCTCCACTAGTGAGGTATATGGAGACCCAGTAGTTTCACCCCAAGTGGAGACCTACTGGGGAAATGTGAATTCAATTGGTGAACGTTCTTGTTATGACGAAGCCAAGCGTTATGCGGAAGCTCTCTGTATGGCGTATTGGCGCGAATACCAAGCAAACATTGGCATTGTGCGTATCTTCAATACGTATGGACCACGACTAGATCCTTCCGATGGGCGCGTCGTTTCTAATTTTGTTTGCCAATCAATTCGTGGTGAAGATCTCACTGTGTATGGCGACGGATCACAAACTCGATCATTTTGTTATGTAGATGACGAAATTAGAGGGATTCTGGCACTACTTGACTCCAACGAACGTGGGCCAATCAACATTGGTAATCCAGTGGAGTTCACCATGCTGGAACTATCTGAGATTGTTCTGGAATTAACTGGTTCACAATCAAAAATTGTGTATCGCCCATTACCAGAAGATGACCCAATGCAGCGTCGGCCAGACATTACAAAAGCACGTGAATTGCTGGGATGGGAACCAACAGTGGGTTTGCGTGATGGATTGATGAAAACCATTGATTGGTTTAAGAAATCTCTTTAGATCTCCGGCCAAATATTTATGGCCAACTACAAACGGATTCCTATTGCCAGTTGGCTTCTATTTGAATTAAGCCTTCATCAAATGAGTTGTATTGAACAACGTCGAAACGCACGCGGCGTTCCCAATGGTCGTACTCATATGTTTCGTGTTGGTCGGTGAGAGCAACGGTG
>Ga0208592_1000201_pt1 | contig 18532 bp, 18 predicted proteins | sample LakMenE18May10ns_FD_150712 | JGI IMG/M metagenome (GOLD analysis project Ga0208592, IMG submission 150712) | Freshwater microbial communities from Lake Mendota, WI - 18MAY2010 deep hole epilimnion ns (SPAdes) | ecosystem: Environmental > Aquatic > Freshwater > Lentic | place: Lake Mendota...
CCAAATTAAAACGAACACATGAATCTGACAGGTATCATTTCCATCTCTGGTAGACCAGGGTTATTTAAAGTTATCGCTCAAGGAAAAAATAGCGTGATTGTTGAATCGATGATTGACAAAAAACGTTTTCCAGCATATGCGACAGAGAAAATTTCAACCTTGGAAGACATTAGTATTTTCACTTATGAAGAAGATGTGAAATTGACCGATGTACTAGCCAAAATGAACGAAACATTTACTGATAATTGTCCAGCACACAAAGAGGACATGAACGTATTGGCGAAATCATTGGAATCTTTTTTACCAAATTGGGACAAAGAACGCGTATATCCATCGGATGTTCGAAAAATCTTCCAATGGTATCACTTAATTAAACAAGCTGGCTTATTTGAAGCAACAGCAGATGGAGCCCAAGGTACCGAAGCGCCAGCGAAAGAAGCGAAAGTAAAAGCAGAGCCCGCAAAGAAAAAAGCAGCAGCAACTGCAGGACCTGCAAAAGCAGCAAAACCAGCGAATGTAAAAAAAGCCGCACCTGTGAAAACAGGAAGTTCTCGCGGAAAATAATCAATCTAGATCCAATTCAAAATTCACCTGTCCAAACGTCAGGTGAATTTTTTTGTCCAAAAAATTTACACCATGATCATTCAGAAAAAACAACGTCAGTTCATCCATGAAAACTTGGTCATTCAAGCATGGGAAGATTTAAAGCCCTATTTCGACGATTTACTCGCACGAGACATCTCCACGCTTGCATCCTTTCAAAAATGGTTGGCGGACCGAAGTGAACTAGACGCAATCATGGAAGAAGATTTAGCGTGGCGTTATATTCGCATGTCCATTGAAACCAACAACGAAGAACTCGCATCTGCCTACACGTTTTTTGTGACGAAAATTCAACCAGAGTTAGCTCCTTTGGACGATGCCTTGAATCGAAAATTCATGGAATCTCCATTGCGTCATGAGTTCGGTGATTCCGCTCATCAAATTTACTTTAGAAGCATTGAGACACAAGTGAATTTGTTTCAAGAGAAAAACGTTCCTATTGAGGCAGAACTAAACGAATTGGCTCAGAAGTATGGAGCAATCAGCGCGGCCCAGTCCATTGACTACCTAGGTGAAACGATGACCATGCAAAAAGCGAGTCAATTGTTAAAAGAACAAGATGAAGTGGTTCGTCAAACCGTTTTCGACAAAATAGTGGAACGTCGAAGAATTGACACCGAAGCATTGGATGATTTATACACCCAATTGATCACAAAACGACATGAACTTGCGCAAAATGCAGGATTCGAGAATTTCAGGGACTATAAATTTCAATCCTTGGGTCGTTTCGATTACACCAAAGAAGACTGTTTTGCCTTTCATCACGCCATTCAAACGCACATTGTTCCACTTGTCAAGGAGATTCAATCCAAAAAACTAGCACTCACTAGAGAAGCGAAATTCAAACCTTGGAATACCGAAGTTGATCCAGAAGGAAAAGCACCATTAAAACCCTTTGAAACAGGCAAAGAAATGCTGGACGGATGCATTGAAATGCTTGGGAATTTGGACCCTTATTTTGCGGATTGTTTGAAGACCATGGAAAAAATGGGACACTTGGATTTAGACTCCAAGGCTGGCAAAGCTCCAGGCGGATACAATTATCCATTATATGAAATTGGCGTTCCTTTTATCTTTATGAATGCTGTTGGAGCTCAGCGTGATTTAGTTACGATGGTACATGAAGCTGGACATGCTGTTCATTCGTTTTTAAGCCGTGATTTGACACTAACAGGATTCAAGAACTTACCTTCTGAAGTCGCAGAATTGGCATCAATGTCCATGGAGTTACTTTCAATGAAGGAATGGGGGAAATTTTATTCAAATGTAGACGAATTAAACCGCGCCAAACGAGAACAATTAGAAGGAATATTAAAGATTCTTCCTTGGATTGCACAAATTGATTCTTTTCAGCATTGGGTGTACGAACATCCCAACCATAGCGTGAAAGAAAGACATGCACATTGGTCAAGTTTATCCAAAGATTTTGGAACAGGATTAACAGACTGGACAGGATACGAAGATCAAATCGCCACATCATGGCAACGACAATTGCACTTGTTTGAAGTGCCTTTTTACTACATCGAGTATGGAATTGCGCAATTGGGTGCGTTGGGCGTTTGGATGAATAGCTTAACAAATTTTGAATCCGGCTTAACCGCATATCAAGAAGCCTTGAAATTGGGTTATACAAAATCCATTCCCGACTTTTATGAAACCGCAAATGTACCATTTGACTTTTCCTCGAATCGCTTAAAAGCCTTGGCTGCGTTCATTCAAAGTGAATTGAAAAAACTTGATTAGAAATAAATTCAGCATCATTTTATGTTGATTTTAAATTTCTCTTTATATTTGCACCCTCATTCAATAAGAGTTTTGCTTCATACTTGAGTGAAATAAGATGGCGAGATAGCTCAGTTGGTTAGAGCGTAGGATTCATAACCCTAAGGTCCCGAGTTCAACTCTCGGTCTCGCTACAAAAGCCCAGACGATTTGTTTGGGCTTTTTTTATGCCTTTTTTTAGATAGCATTCCGAATCATCGGTATTAGAGCGTCGGATTCATCACCCTAAGTTCCCGTGCTCCGACAAGCTTTTGTTTTTGCAAAAGCTGCCAGAATGTTGACCATTGCGTCAACATTCAAATCTCTGTCTCCCTGATGAGCACAGAAATATTGGTGTAAACGAAACAGAGAAAACGATACGCTATGTTTTTTTCCAAGTAAAAAGTGGTGATTTTATTTTTTTTATATTTGCTAAATGAAGAAGTATGTTTTGTTGACAGTTTCATTTCTTTATTTTCAGATCATTCTGGGGCAAGAAAACTTGTCAACGCTCAATCCCAGAGCAAACTATAAAACTGGTTATTGTTTTCGAATTTTAGGGCCCACTCCTTTTTTGTCTTTTTCTATGAATCATTTCATAAATGAACGAATAAATCTAGAGGCGGGATTAGGATTGGTTGGAGCCTATGGAGGTGTTCATGTGTTTGCTGGCAAACCGGAGAAAAAGAATTTATTAGCTCCCTATACCGGAATCAATTTAGGATATATGACTCTGCCTGATATTGAGGTGGGAATTGGAGGAGGTTCTGGTGGATGGGGGAAATTCATGTCTTTTTATATTCCTGTTGGTGTTCAATTAATGACCAAAAATGGTTTTCATCTTTCCATTGAAGGTGCCATGCTAGCTATAGCAGGCGATCGATCTAATGTTACACCTTGGGGATCACTGAAAATTGGAAGAAACTTTTAACTTGAATACTAGAATTGAAATCGAATATTTGTTTTTCCTTTATGACAAATATATTTCTTGTTTTCTTCAACAACAAATCGCTAGTATAAGATAAATCCTGTAAACTCAATTGATATGATTGTAAAACAAAATAGAGATATCTGAATAATTGTACTTATTCATAGAGAATCTGGGGAACTGAAACATCGATTGATGTTTAAGGATATCTTCCTTTGATCTGCCAAAACCACAATTATATGCGGTTGCATAAAATTTTAATTTATCTTTTATGTTACTGAATTTGATGGATGAAAATCGATCCTTAACGATGTTACAAAATACAGTTAAGTACAAAAGTTGCCAATCAAATGTTGCTAATCTGTTGAGCCTTGTTGAGCGAGCATAACTAGAGTTTTTATCATTAAATAAAATTTTACTAAAGGCCTTTTTTAATTTACTGTTTTTCGATACATAAACTTCCAAGTCTTCAACGAACGAGGGTTTCATTTGAAAAATACCTAAAGAAAAATCTCCGTATTTCGTACCATTTTGAACATACAATAGTTTCATTGAATACAATTGGATATCATTAACGATCGAATTGTGTTGGGAAACCTCTGGAGCCACGATGCAAAATAAAAATTTACTTGTTAATCCTGTTGAACTTTCTTTTTTTGAAAATTTTTTTTCATGATTCTTATAAAAGTTCATGGCACTTTTAAATTCGCTTTGAAAATCTACATTATACTGGCCAAACGCTAAAAAAAATTTGGTTGAAAATGTGATTAAAAAAATAATTCTTGTCATTCTTTGTTAATGTAACGTTTGACTAATTTTTACTTATAAACTTATAAGTTAAATTTAATCAAAATTATTATTATGACAGTAGTAAAGCATCTTTTTATATCCTATTTGGTACTATTTCCGCTCTTTATTAATGCTCAGAGTCCAACAAGATCGGTTATTTATACACTTAAAAAAAATGAAAAATTAAAAAGTAGTGAATATTATATTTCTCAAAAATTAGAGAAAAACAAATTTGCGATTATCATTACTGATACCGTTTTAAATAAAGAATCGTTTGTTTTCAATGGAAAAGTAATTTTCTCGAACACATCTATTTCAAGTGAACAATCCGGTTCAAATGTATTAATTGATTTTGACTTGGATCGACCTAATGGCTACACCTTCAAATATGAAAAAGATGGGAAATGGTACGTGAATTATGAAGGAAAAATCGAAGGGCCTTTCGAAAGGGTTCTTAACGAGCGCTTCGAAATGATCGACAACATCAGTTGGTTAAAGCAACTAAGTGGGACTTTTAGTCAGGAATATGCAAAAATTCCGAAATCGTTTGATTTTTGTTACCAGCTAGGAGATGATTGGTATTCATACAATAAAGGTCAAATAGAAAAAATTGAAAAGGCCGATTTACCAGATTGGCTGACTCCCTCTTATGGTTCATGGACAAGTGCCATTACCAATGGAGAAAAAAGGAGTTACACCGATATAAATGGAATTAAGTTAAAAACTCCTTTGGATACAGATTCCAGTTTAATTTGCAGCGAGACATTTGGAGAAAATGTTGCATGTATTTTCTTGAGAAATGGGAAGAAATACTTTTACTACAATGGAACAATAAGTGAACCATTTGACAAAAACGGGGAATATAGTAGAATCGAATTGAACGAAAACGGATATATCTACTCATTTAGCAAAGACAATAAAAACTACTTGAATTTCAATGGTACCATTATTCCTATATTCGATGGAAGTAGTTCTTGGGATGCTTGGGCAGGTTTTGTGGGAACCAATGGTGGGACTTACTATACATACAAAAAGGATAAGAAAAACTACATTACCATCAATGGAAAAACATATGGACCATATGATTCGTTTTTGTACAATTCATTTATAATCCATGAAAACGGTAAATTTGCTTTTGTGTTTGGTAATGGGAAAAAGTATTATGCCAACATCAATTCTGTGGTATCAGAAGGACAATCCACTATTTTTGCTTTTAGTTATTTTCCGGATGGGAAATATGAATACTCCTTTTGCCAGAAAGATGGATGGGTTTATAAAAACCAAAACGGAACAATTGTGAAAACATCCAATAGAAAAACTTACTCCCCATACTCTGGAACAGAAATTGGAAATCGTTATTTCAACGAAAGCATCGATAAATATGAAATTAAGTCTTCAAATAATAAACATAACTTAACCACCAATATTGAATATAATTATGTTGTAATTGATGGAAGAAGTTATGGAAAAGCTGCTGCAATCTCAGCTTGGTACGATGAAGCATTAAATTCATTTATCTGGAATGCTTGGGAAGAAAATGAACTTGTCATGTATGAATTCAAATTGAATTAATTTCAAGTAAAAAAAATTTAAGCCCGGTGTTCATCGGGCTTTTTTCGTTTAAATTAACACCAAAAGTAAGGCATTATTTTTGTACTTTCATTCCCTTTAAACATCCGACAATGATGAAATCAATGCTTTTTACATGCCTATTCCTGTTTCTTTTTTTTCAAAGTTTCGGACAAGGGTCAACTTACAACCTCACCGTTAAAGTATCTGGAATTGCCGTAAAAAAAGGAATGCTTGAAGTGGGACTTTTTAGAGATCCCGCCAAGTTCACGAAAGTGGGTGGTACGTTTCGCATGATGCGCGTGAAAGTAGATGCCAGCGAGGAGACTGTCACCTTTCATAATTTACCCAAAGGAACCTATGCGGTTTGCATCTATTTAGATGAAAACAGCAACAATCAATGCGATAAAAACCTTTTTGGCATTCCAACCGAACGCTTTGCTTTTTCGAACAATGTTAGGCCTATGTTGAGCGCACCTTCCTTCGAATCGTGCTCGATCAAATTGAACGGAAATAAATCAATCGTCATTCGAGCGGATTATTAAGTTTTCGCGGACGAAACAATTCCCTTTTTTTGCTTTTATTCCACAAGTAACTATCAGGTGCATTGAATCACTGAAAAATAAATGGGCATGCCAATAATGATGTTCATTGGGAAGGTCACACCTAATGCCATTGGAACATAGAGACCTGGATCTGCCTTTGGTGCTGCCAACTTCATGGCTGCCGGAACCGCAATGTAAGAAGCACTGCTGGCTAAAATGGCAAAGATAAAGCGGTCACCAAGGTCCACCGTAACAAAGCCACTTATCCACGCCACTAAAATCCCATTAAATAGAGGCATGATGAGTGCAAACAAAAATGAGAAGCGTCCGTGACTCAAGAAGGAGCCAAATCGAGCAGCGGTAGTCATTCCCATTTTAAGCAAGAAAATGGCTAAAAACCCCTTAAAAATATCTGTAGTGAAATGCTGTATGTCAATGGCTTGTTTTCCATCCGACACAAATCCGATGAATAAACTCCCCACCAACATCAAGACGCTTCCATTCGTCAATGCATGCTTAATGATTCCTTTTAAACTAGATGATTGATCGGTTTTTGTCTCGTACCTCATCATGAGAACGACCCCGACGATAATCGCCGGCACTTCCATGATGGCCATCACTGCAACCATATGTCCACTAAAACTTAGCTTCACCGATTCTAAAAAGGTCGATGCCGCCACAAAGGTAACCGCACTGACAGAACCGTAAGATGCAGCAATCGCTCCTGCATTTGAAACACTCAGTCGACGCTTCAGTATGAAAAAGGAATAAATGGGTATGACTGCTGCTATCCCGATTCCAAAAAGCAAGGCATATAGGACCTTGGTATTGAAATCATGATGCGCCAATTCTTGTCCGCCTTTGAAACCAATCGAAAACAAAAGGTATAATGAAATGAACTTAAAGGAAGATTCCGGGATATCCAAGTCACTTTTCACCATAACAGCGAAGATTCCTAGGATAAAAAAGAGCAAGGTGGGATTGGTGAAATTTGTCAGAAGTAAATCTATGTTCATGTTGTTTTGGATAAATTTGCTTTAAATGAATGTGAACGTATTAGGGATTACACAACGGACAAAACGTAGGGTCTTCGTAACTGCGTCCATTCGGGAATTGTAGTATTTCCTGATGGTCACAAAAGGTGCATCCATTTATTATTTTTAAAATGGATTCGGTGGGTGTTGAACAAATCTGACAAGGCAATCCTGGCACGATGGAAACCACATCGAATCCAGGCATGCTGCAAGCAGGACATTTCACATGGATTTTATCGACTAATTTTTGTGCGACTTGTTTGATTTGTTCCATGCGAAGAGGATTGAACATGGCACGCATGTCGGTTTCCACAAAAACAGATCCGAATTTTTCTAAACATTTTTCATAGGCTTCGAACAAGGTCTCCCAATGTTGAATTCCTTTTACTAAAAACTTGAACGGATGTTTGTCGAACCGAAGAATAAGACCGTGTTCAGGAAAGCCTACTTGCTGACAAAACTCCGTCAATTCCGTGCGGTCCAAAATCTGTTTGCTATTAAAATTTGTTTCCGTACTCAGAATCCGAGCAGTATAACTCACCTGATGTTTGAAGTCTTTTAATAGAATCAATTCGTCGTGAGCCGCACAAAAAGGCAAATAAGGATGTGGACCAAACGATCCTTCCGTAGCGATGACTAAGTCTATTCCAGAATGGACATAACCCAACTCAACTTTAGCATTTAAGGTCTCTAGAGGACTTAATACGCGATCCACTTCACCAGAAAAGGTTCCGAATTGATCTGTATCCAGTTCTGTAGAACTCAAGCATCGAACCTTTAAACCTTCTTCAAATATGGGTTTGATTACTTTTTCCTTTTCGTGTTTTGTGGCAATGAATAATGTCCGATTCTCAAACATGTGTTAATCCAAAAGTTCAATAACGATGTTCGACTGAATCTTAATTTTTTGATCCTTTGAATGTGCTTTTTTAAGCAATTGAAGGATTTCTTTTCTGGCGGACTTTAATTCCTCCAATCGGTTTTTTGAGTGCTCATCTTCCGTAGCGTTCTTTTCCCAATAGCTAATGGAACCGATTGAGTGAAATTGTATTTTTTTGGCAATTACATTGAGCAATAATTCCATTGCTATTTCTTGGGAAAATTCACCTGTAATGAATTTAATGTCCAATTTTTTTTCATTTTCCATGGGTACCTAGTTAATCAATGAATGACCGTTTTACCTTTTTCCAACGATCGTGCAAAATTGTTTTTTTTTATTCATAATTTTTTATATATATTTATATTATATTCATTAATTTTATTTATGAACTTTAGTTTAAATCAACTACGCATTTTTTTAAAGGTTGTTGAAACAAGGAGCATTACAAAAGCATCCCAAGAACTGTCCCTTTCCCAGCCTGCGGTCTCCATTCAATTGAAGAATTTTCAAGAACAATTCGATCTGCCCTTGACACAATTAATCAACCGAAGGTTATTCATCACCGAATTTGGGCATGAAATCGCTAAAACCGCGGAAAACATCATGAATGAAGTGAATGAAATCACCTACAAATCTTCTTTGTATCATGGTCAAATTGCAGGGAAATTAAAAATCTCCATTGTCTCGACCGGCAAGTATGTCATCCCACATTTCCTAAGTGATTTTCTCTCAGCTCATCCTCATGTCGATTTGACACTCGATGTCAGCAACAAAGCACAAGTTATATCGGATTTATCCGAAAACAAGGTAGATTTTTCCTTGGTTTCAACCCTTCCTAAAGACTTGAACTTGGAGAAAATTACCTTAATGAAAAATGAGCTTTTTCTGGTAAGCAGCGCATTATCATCCCTAGGGGAGTTTCATTCGATAAAAGAACTCCCAAAGGAAACGCCATACATCTATCGTGAAATCGGTTCAGCAACGCGATCTGTCATGGAAAAGTACATTGAGAACCATGGCATATCGATTCAGAAAAAATTAGAATTAACATCGAACGAAGCGGTTAAGCAAGCGGTGATTGCGAACATGGGCATCTCCATTATGCCTATTATTGGCATTCGACAAGAATTGCAAACAAAGCAACTAAAAATTATCCCAATCAAAGACTTGCCTATTCAGACGAACTGGCACATCGTTTGGAACAAAGGAACGCGCTTAACTCCAACTGCCAAGGCATTTATTGAACATGTTGAAGCGAACAAAAGTCGCATCATTGATGCTTTTTTCTCGTAAACTTACCAAAGAATGGCCATTGAAAATCGAAGGGACAAAAGGGATTGTTGGTATTTACTAAGTACTTCGATGTATTTTAATTTTGCTTGAATGTAGGAAAGTTCCCGTGCGTTTACGAGGAACAACGAGCTCTCTCCTTCATCAAACATGGTTTTTTCCGCATCAAACAATTGCTTCGAATCCACCACTGTTTGACTGTAAATCTCCAATTGAATCTGTGCATTTAATACTTCATTTTGTGCTTGCCTAATTTTTGAAGAAAGGTACATCCGATTGTTCACGTAATCGAGTTGTCCGTCCTGCACCTTCAATTTTGCCAATTGCAAATCCCCTCTTTCCTTGCGATAAAGCAATGGCATTTCAAATTGAACCCCAATTTTATTGTTGTTTGGACTAATGTTCAGCAATGGATTGTAATTGATTGGTTCATTGATGACATTGTAAGTTAGGTTTAGGGTCGGTTTCAATTGTTCTTTTTTCCATTTTTGATCTACTTCCAAGGATTTAATTTTAAGGTCGGACATCGTCAAATAAGGATGATTTTGAACAATGGTATCCACGTCATTATCTGAAATCACTGGAAGAATTTCGAATGCGATGGAATCGATGGATAAAGGCATGCTTGACTCATTCAATTCGAGTGGCTCCTGTAATTCGGTCCATAGAAACGTACTGAGTTTAATTTTTGAGTTCAATAAATCCGTTTGGAAGTTTGTCAGCAAAGACTGTCGGTATTGTACTTGAATGCGTGCTTCTATCGTATCGATGATTGGTCGATCACCTAATTCTGCGCTAGTCTTGACACCATTTAATCGAATGGTTGCCAGTTCTAAGGAATTCTGCAATACCTCTGTGGAGTAATGAGCCATAAACCAATTCCAGTAGGAATAACCGGATTCATAGAGCAATTCGTTTAAAAGCAATTTCTGCTCTTGCATCGTACTTTCCTGATAGATGCGCGACTTAAACAATTCTGCTCGACGCTGGTCAATCATCATGCCTTGTCCCAAACTCAAACTAACACCACCATACCAGAGTCCACCATAAGGTGTTTTATTTTCTGGATTCAAAAAGGTGCCATTATTGGTCTCGAATCCCGACTTAAATTGCAATCCATACCAAGTTGGAATGGACAAACCTGCATTCAATTTTTGATAGTAATTGACATTTTGATCATTCTTTGACCCATAATCCGTATACAACTTTGGGTCAAAACCGCCTTTTGACTTCAAGACTTGGCTTTCACCCATCTGAGGTTTCAGTGCTGCTTGTTTGGCCAAAGGATGATTTTTGAGAACCAGTGATCGAAATTCCTGGTACGACAATTTATTCTGGGCAAATAGCGTCGAAGATAAAAGCGTTAGGAGGATAAAAGAAAGGTATTTTTTCATTTCGATTTTTTATCTAGTTTTTTTGCTTTGTAAAAATTTGGCGGGAAGCCATTAATTTTTCGCCATAGTTCGTAACCAACGAGTACATCATTCAGTAGCACCATCGATTTCACACCCCCTCCTACTCTAAGCGCTTTTGGCCAGGATCGATCGCGTTTATCCGGCGCAACCAACACACGAAAATTCCCTTCCTCATTTGCAAATTGATCAATCGCAAAAATGGTTCCACCAAAGGTTCCAAAACTTGTATTCGGCCATCCAGAGAATACAATGGCTGGCCAACCATCAAATTGCACACGTACATGTTGTCCCTTCTCGAGGAGTGGTAGGTCCACCGGTTTAACATACATTTCCACGGCTAGGTCATAGACCAATGGCATAATGGTCGCAATGGATTCACCAGGTTTGACCGTTTCTCCTAATCCACTCGAAAGCACACGGGTAACATAACCATCCTGTGGTGCTAAAACGTAATACATTCCATTCCGTATGGAATAATTGGCCGCTTGATTTTGTAACTTGATGACATCCACTTCTGTATCATAAAGACTAGATAAGGTAGCAAATTTATCCGACTCCGCTTTGGCAATTTCATCCCTGAATTTTGCTTCTATGGATTGGTATTCCACTTTCGCGTCGATGATGTCATTGGAGCTTTGTAAGTATTTCTGTTGGGCCGCCACTTGAGCTGCTTGCGCACGTTGCCAGGCTAACTTACGCGTTTCCAATTCAGTGAGCGATTTCAATTTATCCTTGTACAATTTTTCGAAACGATCGTATTGTTGCTCGGCGATTCGTGCATTGATTTGGGTGGTGTAGAACTCAATGCTATCCGTTTTTAATTTCAAGTATGATTGATTGAGTTTAATCTTGGCCTGTTGTAATTTCAAATTACTTGTTTCAATTAAAGCGTCAATACGGTTATCCAAGGAACCGATTTTATCGCCATAGGAAGCAACAGAAAGTTCTTTGTTTTTCAATTGCTTTTCGGTTCGTCCAACCAAATTTGGATCAAGGTAACTTTCTTTAATCTCGGATAAGAACAAGATGGTATCGCCTTTTTTCACTTGATCACCATCCTTCACAAACCATTTTTCAATGCGACCAGCAATAATGGATTGAATCATTTGCGGCCGTTGCTCAGGTCGAAGTGTGATGATGTTTCCATTTGAACGAATGTTTTGTGTCCAGGGCAAGATCAAAACGATCAAGAGTATGGCCACCAAACCCAAAACGACTTTAATTAAGCGTTGAGAGGATTGCTTATTTTCCACTCGACTAATTGAATTTAAACTCGTTACATTCAATCTACTTTTATTTTGCGGAGATAAATTTAGCATGGTTATTTCGTCTTAAATGTTTCATAACTTCCATCAAACACCAATCTACCTTGGTGAATCTCTATTACTCTTGGAAAACGCTCGATTACGGCAGGATCAGTGCTCGCAACAAGGACTGTTACGTTATCGTTTTTAAAAATCCGATTGAGCACCGTGTTTTTTTGGCTATATGTTAATCCAGCTGTTGGTTCCTCTAGTAGAAGCAGGTTCGGATCACCAATCATGGCTCTAGCAATTAATATTTTCCTTGCGACATCTCGAGGAATAAATTGAATATCCGCATTTAAAATAGAAAGATACTTTTCAGGCAAAGCTTGTATAAATGTCTTCAACTCAAGTTCAGAAACTTCCTCCTCAATTCTTTTCAAATCAATGTGATTTCTTCCAAATGAAATGTTATCGATCAGGTTACCGAATATCAATAAATCCTGATCTACGACTGCACCGATTTGTTCCCTTAAAAATTCTTTATTTAAATTCTCCAAGGGCAATCCATTAATTGTAACGTTACCATGATCCGTTTCACATAATCCAACAATTAAATGAAACAAAAGATTACTTGAAATGGATGAATCTGAAACGATGCACACTTTTTCATTCGGTTTAATTTGAAAAGAAACATCGGATAAAACCTCCAGTTCCAGTTCTTGAATTTGACAGGTCACATGGTCCAAATGAACAGAAAACCCTTCAGTTGATTCCATTTTAAACCCATCCGTTAACTCTTGCTCTAGTTCCAAATCAGTCACCTGAGAGATTTTTTCAATTGCGGTAAGCACATCGTAAACAACTTCTACACTTAGAATCAATTTTTCAACGGCACTGAGGACAAGTAGAATGATGATTTCGGAAGCGACAAACTGACCGATGTTCATTTGTTGATTAATGACCAGTAAACCACCGATAATGAGAAAAACGAGTGCAATCAACACTTTAAAGACAATCAAGTATACGTATTGCTTTACAAGCACTTTAAAATGTTCATCACGTGCTGTTAAATATCCCTGTAAATGATTGTCGGTTCGGCTGATGTGTAATTTATGGTTACCAGACAAACTAAAGCTAAAACGAGCCTGAGAAATTTCTTTTAACCAATGAGCAATTTTATATTTATAGCTTGATTCTTCCATGCTTGTTTGCATACCTCTGTGTACCGTAAATCGCACGATTAGAAACAAGGTGAACACCAAAACAATCCCAAGAAAAATAAAGAAACTATGGTAGAACGATAACAAAACTAGGCAAAATAGCAATTGCAGTATCGATGCCGTAAAGTCAATCAATAATTTAGACAATCCTTTTTGAATGGTTAAGGTATCAAAAAACCGATGCGTTAAATCTGTCGCATACTTCTTCAAAAGTTCCGTTAATTTAATATGAGGAATGCGTTCCGCGAACTCAAAAGCAGATCGGGTAAAAATTCGCTGTTGAAGGTTTTCCGTAATTCTCAATTGAAAGATATTTAAAACACCAGATAAACCGAGTGACAGTACCACCAAGAACACGAGCACAAACCAAGAAGTACTCATTTGACCCAACTCGATGAAATTGATGATCATCTGAATTCCAAGAGGTAATCCGAGGGATAAAATTCCACTCAAGATGGAAAAAAGATAAATATTCCTTATTTCCGCACTATCTGGCCGAAGCATAGACCAGAACCTTGCAAACAATTTAGGTGTACTATTTTTCATTTTTTATCGCTTTTAATAAGGTATCTGTAAAGAAGGATTCTACCAAATCATCCTTCTGGTTAATGTTTGTCAATCGAGGCAAATGTGCCGCAAAAAAACGTTGTTGATTGCTGCCTTCCATGATGGTGGAAACAAGCATATTCGGAAATGGATACTTTGGATTAATTTCAAGAATGATGGACGAAACAAATTCCACTACTTTTTTATACTCTGAAAAAACCCCTAATTTATTCTCATCGTCTACGTTTTTCGTTAGAAATACTTTAGACGATTCATTGATCACCAATTGTTTCAATTCTAATTCGTTGTCCAACACAAATTCATTTTCCGGATCTGGAATGGCCGTTAAGATATGAATGCACTTCAATAACCTTTCTTCTGCATCCGGAATATTTTGTGTGCTCATGTAAACACGAAACGAAATACAGGACCAATACCAATTGATTAAGTAAAGGATCACCTTTTGTTTGCTCTCAAAATATCGGTAAATCGATGCTTCGGTTGTTTCAATCTCCTCTGCAAGCTTTTTAAATGTAAATTTTTCAAATCCTAATTGTGAAATCAATAAGATGCTTCCATTGATAATTTTAATCCCTAATTCTGAGGAAACTGGATCTTTCAGGAACAAGTGCGCATTCACAGGAATGGACATTTTAGAAAAGAGTTGATTCATATCAATTGTTTACCGTGCAAATATAATAGTAATACTATTATATAAAAATACTTTTACTATATTTTTTAGGTTATCTTTCAGTTAACAAAAGAAAAAGATTAAAGTTTAAAATCCTCTCGAACACATCTCTCAACAATTTTGGCACTGTTTAAGGCCAGTGGAATACCTCCACCCGGATGAACTGTTACGCCAGCGAAATATAAGCCCTTTAATGATTTTGAAAAGTTCGGATGTCGATAAAAAGCCGAAAAAGCACTATTGGAAGAGTTCCCATAAATGGAACCTTGTTTTCCAAAATAAACGGATTCAATTTTTCTTGGCTCGTTATGCGCCTCTACTTGAATGCAGGATTCGAGGTCTATATGGAGCGCTTTTGACAATTTCGCTATACAAGTTCTACGGGTTTCAGAAACGAACTCATCCCAATTTTGACCTACATTAATAGGAGCATTCACCATAACAAACCAATTTTCCATCCCATCGGGCGCATCGCCTTTTTCCACCTTGGATGTAATGTGCACGTAAATCGTTGGATCCTCATACCTCGTTTTTGTTTGAAAAATGGATTCAAACTCTGCCTCATAGTCTTTTGCAAAGAAAATATTATGCACGCCTAGTTCCGGAAAGGTAGTGTTCATTCCCCAGTAAAAAACAATGGCACTACTTGATTTCTCTTGTCTTAGGATCTTTTTTGGCTCATGCATTCCATTGAGCAGACGCTCGTAGGTAAAATGCACATCCATGTTCGATACAACGATTTCACAGTCCACCACTTTTTGCGAGGTGCGAATACCCTGAACCTTATTATTCGCATGAAGAATTTCTTCTACCCTTTCTGAAAGATGAAATTCCACGCCTAAATCCAAACAAAGTTGATGCAGGGTCTTCGAAATTTGAACCATTCCTCCAATGGGCATTGCTGGACCATCGTTAAATTCTAAATGACTGATGATATTTAACAGTCCGGGAGTGCGATACGGACTACTTCCATTATAGGTAGCCATTCGATTAAATACTTGTGTCGTTTTTGGATTTTTAAAGCGGCCTTGATTCACAGCACTCATGGTGCGAATCATCCCGTAATAAGGAAGACGTGCAAGCGCGCGAAAAACTCCTTTGTTCAACCACTGCTTCAATCGGTGCAGTGATGCTTGAATGAAAACCGGAGAAAGTGCGTGGTAATTTTTTGACAATCGTTTCAAAAACCTCCGTGTTCGCTTTGGATCTTCCCCGAAAGCTTTTTCAAAACAAACAACGGTTTGTTCCAAACCGGCAGGAACAATAACCTGTTGACCATCATCAAAAAAATAGCGACATGATTCTTCTAAGCGTCGATACGAAAACATCCTTAAATCTTTTCCGCATAATTCGATGAGTTCATCGATGAGCGCAGGCTCTGTAAATACGGATGGACCCATATCAAAACGATACTTGCCAAGCCATTGTTCATTTACTTTACCTCCCACAAAATCATTTGCTTCAAACACACTTACTTTACACCCTAATTTTGCCAAACGAATTGCGCTCGCTAAACCGCCAACTCCTGATCCAATCACTGCTACTTTCATCATACGATAACAAAGATGATACAAAATTGTTAGTTAGAAAGAAAAAACGAACTTGAAATTCCGCTATGAAAAAGTGGGTTTTCCCTAATGAAATCAATGATTTCGGGTGGCTTTATTAACAAAATGCCTGATTTTTCAACATTTTATGCATTTTTTTTCAAGGAAACCTCCACTCGCATTGATATTCAGATATATTTGTTACGATAAAATTTATTACTAACTAATTAAAACCAAGTTATTATGAACAAGGCGGAATTAATTGATGCAATGGCTGCAGCTGCAGGATTGTCAAAAGCAGATGCTAAAAAAGCATTAGATGGATTTGTAGGAGCAACTACAGCAGCATTGAAAAAAGGTGAAAGAATTTCTTTAGTAGGTTTCGGTTCTTTCGACATTTCTAAAAGAAATGCTCGTAACGGACGTAACCCTAAAACTGGAGCAGTTATTCAAATCGCTGCAAAAAACACAGTACGTTTCAAAGCAGGTTCTGAACTTTCTACTACTGTAAACTAAGAAGAAATTTCTACTTAATTAAATAGGCTTCCAATTGGAAGCCTATTTTTTTTTGTTTTCATTTTTAGCATCCTTTTCTGATAATGATCTACTAATTAGTAAATTCTTCTTTCCCCCACTTTATGGCTTCATGCCTACTAAGTCGGTGATTGTTTTGGGATTAACTTCCAAAATAACATTGGGAAAAATCGTTTCATATGAACGGCAAGTAATTCTTTGTTTCCAATTAAGACCTCATGCTTGTTTTTTTCCAACGCCCTAAGTAATTGCTTAACACAAACATCCACAGGCATCCCCGTAGCTTGATTATGATCCATTTGTCCATGTGCCTTTCCTTCTCCCGTAACCGCATTCGTTGAAATCGGCGTGTTGATTTTTCCAGGACAAGCGACCGTCACCTTGAGTCCATAGTCGCTTTCTTCCATCACCAAACTTTCGTAATACCCAAATAGCGCATGCTTAGAAGCACTGTATGCCGAACGCAGGTGGAATCCAAATTTTCCTGCGATGCTACTAATGACCAAAATTTGACCTGATTTTTGTTGACGAAAAATGGGCAACACCGCTTTGGTCAAGGCAATATTACCAAAGTAATTGACCTCCATGATTTTACGGTTCACTTCCATGCTCGTATCGTGCGCTGTCGCTCGTTGGCTTATTCCACCGTTATTAATGAGCACATCAATTCTACCATAGCGCTGCATGATTTCGTTTGTCAATTCTTCCACATTGGAAGTGTTTTCAAGATCTAACTTCAGAACCATGTGTTTTGATTGCTGAGACAAGCCAGACAATATTTCGTTTAGTTTGCTCACATTGCGTGCGGACAAAATCAACTGGGCACCAGAATGATCCAATTGACGTACCAACTCCTCACCGATTCCAGAGGAAGCTCCAGTGATCCACACAACTTTTTGATTAAAATAAGTAGTATTCATGATCTTTCAAAGATACGAATCTGTACGATGATGTGGTCGTCCTAAAGAATTTAGTTTAATTTTGAACTTAAATGATCACCATGGAACTACAAAAGTTGATTCAACAACAATTCGAGGAAGCGCAGCAAACATTGAACAATTTTCAAACAGAAGCAAACTATTTGTTGATTGCTAAAGCCGTAAAACTCATGAGTGATTCCATTCAGCATGGTGGAAAAATCATTAGCTGTGGTAACGGCGGATCCATGTGCGACGCCATGCATTTCGCGGAAGAATTGAGCGGACGTTTCCGTGAAAACCGACGTGCCCTAGCGGCCATCAGCATTTCAGATCCCTCACATTTGTCCTGCGTGAGCAATGATTATGGTTACGACTTCGTTTTTTCGCGCTTTATTGAAGGACTCGGACAAGAAAACGATGTTTTGTTAGGTATATCGACTTCTGGAAATTCTAAAAACGTTCTTCTTGCGGTGGAAGCAGCCAAGGCAAAAGGAATGAAAACGATTGTTTTAACAGGAAAAGATGGCGGAAAATTAGCTGGATTGGCTGACGTGGAAATCCGTGCACCTCACTCCTCATTCGCGGACCGCGCACAAGAAATTCACATCAAAGTCATTCATTCCTTGATTTTAGGAATTGAACAGTCGCTTGCACTTTAGAGTAATTTCGTAAAAACTTCGTCTGTATTAACATACATGATTTGTATGCGGGTTTCTTTGGAAGCCAACTTCATATTTTTCTGGACAAATTCCACCAAATGACGGCTTTGTCTTCCGGTCCACCTACTCCAAAAAACCACAACCGTATAATCCAAATCTTTCATCTTTACACATGGGTATTCAACAGGCTTCAGGAATGGAAGAAGCCATGACAAAGTCAACAAAGAATCGCACGGCGCTTGTGTTTTAGCCGGAAAAACGTCGAATTTCCCATCTCGATTCCAGTTCAAATTGGGATACCCACCTGCATAGCAATTAATGTGGTATGAAATTAAGCGTCCGCTTGAATCGAAA
>Ga0208592_1000205_pt1 | contig 18383 bp, 19 predicted proteins | sample LakMenE18May10ns_FD_150712 | JGI IMG/M metagenome (GOLD analysis project Ga0208592, IMG submission 150712) | Freshwater microbial communities from Lake Mendota, WI - 18MAY2010 deep hole epilimnion ns (SPAdes) | ecosystem: Environmental > Aquatic > Freshwater > Lentic | place: Lake Mendota...
ATTCGAGGAACGCGGGAGTGGCGAAATTGGCAGACGCACTGGATTTAGGTTCCAGCGTTCGAAAGGACGTGTGGGTTCAAGTCCCACCTTCCGCACCAACAGAGAAGACTCGACAGTCTCGAGTCTTTTTCTATTTAGGCGTCTCTACAGGCTCTTTTGAAGCAGGATTACACCTAGCCAGCGATTAAATTTGAAGCCAACTCTAGGTAGCTCTCCTACTTTTTTGAAACCAAATTTCTTATGCATCTTTATAGAAGTCTCTGCTTCACTGTCCGAGATAACAGCAACTACCTCCTTTATGCCCGCATCCTTTCCGAGACGTAAAAGCTCAGACAGTAGCCGTGGCCCAAGTCCTTGACCGATAGCGTTAGGTTTCAGATAAATAGTGTTCTCTACAGTTCTGCGATAAGCCGACTTCTGGCGCCACGGAGCAAGGTAAGCAAAACCTAGCAACTGCCCTGATTCTGATGTTGCGACTATAAAAGGCAGGTTTAGGTCCTGGAGCTGCTGAAACTTATCTTGCCAGGAAGAAGGTTCCATCGGCTTCTCATCAAAAGTTATTACCGAACTTTCGATATAGAAGTTGTAGATATCACAAATCTCTGCGCAGTCACCGGTAGTAGCACTTCGAATCGTGACTGATGGATTTGTATTTGAGGGAGTTTTACTCGCACTCATGGAATTCAAGATTCGCCTAAATGAAAAGTGTTTGTCAGCCATCAACGCCCCTAACATGTCCAATCTATCGGGGTTAACCCCTTGCTGCTAAGTGCTTGATTAACCCGAGAGTAAACCTTGGAGCCAAAAAACCCTCTGCTGGCAGATAGCGGGCTGGGGTGAGGTGCCTGAATAACAGCTGCGTGTCTAAGAGAGGTTGACAGTTTCTTTGCGTGTTGCCCAAGGCTCAAACACACTAAATTTCCTTGCAGCGCTTTGTCTAATTCAATAATTGCGGCCTTGGTAAATTCCCGCCAAAGTAACTCGTGCTTTCCTGAAGCACCAACCTGAGTCGTCAGTGCGGAATTGAGAAGCAATACTCCCCGCTTCGACCAAGCCGTTATGTCTCCTGAGTTAGAAATCCCTGGTAAGTCCTCACCTAGCTCCTTCATTAAGTTCTTCAAGCTCTGAGGAATTGATACTCCGGGTGATACAGCAAAGGCAAGACCACAAGCGACGCCTTTTGTGGGGTAAGGATCTTGACCCAAAACAAGGACCCTCACTTGACTTACCGGTAGTTCAAATGCTCGCATGACTAGGTTGGCGGCAGGTGCTAAGTCCTTGAACTTTAGAACCTGAATCTCTATTTCCTGAAGCTCCTGCTCATGAGAGGCCAGCAGTCTCTGCCAAGATTGGTCCATTGATTCAAAGAACATGTATCAAGCGTATGTCTCTAGTGGCACAATGATTTCATGACTGAAGATGTGCTGACCCAAGCCAAAGCCATGCTGCCCGAGCTTCAGGCCCTTCGGCGCCAGCTGCACCAAATTCCGGAATTCGGATTGGAACTACCAAAAACACTTGATTTGATCCTGAAACAAATCAACGGGTTGGGTGAAATCACAACAAGCAAGGAAATTAGCTCCGCAGTTTTACATATCAAGGGCGATCAACCTGGTCCTACAGTTTTACTTCGTGCCGACATGGACGCACTGGCTGTGATCGAAGACACAAATCTTGATTACGCCTCTACCAATGGATTCATGCATGCCTGCGGTCACGATCTGCATATGGCAATGGGAGTTGGCGCAGCCAAGATTCTTTCATCCAGAAAATCAGAGATCAAGGGTGACGTGATTATCTTCTTCCAGCCCGGTGAAGAGGGACACCATGGCGCAGACGTCATGATTGACCAGGGTGATCTGATGGTTTCGGGTAGCAAACCAATCCGCGCCTACGGACTGCATGTGTTTAGTTCATACCCCCTTGGCATGATGGGTTCCAAAGCCGGACCGCTCATGGCCTCCGCAGGTGATCTATTTGTGACAGTAACGGGTAGCGGCGGTCACGGCTCAATGCCGTGGCTATCAAAAGATCCAATCAGTGTTTTGACAGAAATAATGTCCGCGTTGCAGACCATGGTCACAAAACGCTTCAATGCGTTTGACCCAGTGATTGTCAACATCGGTTGGCTAAAGGCTGGAGACACAGCAACTACAAATGTGATTCCCGAATCCGCTTCTTTTGGAGCTACGGTTCGAGTGTTTTCGGAAGAGAACGCAACCAAGTTGAAAAAGTACACGACCGAATTAGCCGAATCCATTGCTAAAGCTTTTGGCTTATCCGCAACCGTTGAATTCACCCGAGCCACCAAGGTACTTGTCAACGACGCTTCCGCAATTCAAGCGGTTGAGAAAGTTACCACCAAGCTATTCGGGGCTGGAAGATATGTGAACCTGCCTGCACCAATCGCAGGTGGAGAAGACTTCGCTTCTATCGTTCATGAAATTCCTGGAGCCTTCGTTTTTATGGGAGCTGCTCCCCCGGGCGTTGACCCGAGCACGGCGGCAACTAACCATTCCAATAAGGCTGTCTTTGACGATTCGGTGCTAGCAGATGGCGCAGCTTTGCTAGTTGAACTTGCCTTTGAGGCCCTTAGTTAGCTAGCAATACTTTTACTTGGCTCTAGAGATCCTGAGATTCGCCCAGATAAGTAGCCAGACCAGCAGCAAATTTCTGATGGTCAAGAGCCAAAGCGGCAATGTTTCAAGGCCTAGTAACTCTGTGTAAAAAACTGGGTAGATCAATTGAGTAAGCAGCAAAATTGTTCCGCCTATTACCAGTGGTGTTTTGATTGATCGGACTTCAAAAAAGATTACGGCAACTAATGCCACTGCAAGCCACATCATGAACTGTGGTGAGCCAACTTTATTGAACACAATCAAATCCAATACTCCAGTTAGCGAAGCAAGAGCAAAGACTTCTTTGCGATTGCGACCTGCTCGAATTGCTCGAAGCGCAAGCAGGAAAGTTATTGTGAGAGCTAGCAACATCAGCCAATTCGAAGCTGATGCTACTTCTTCCACCAGTACTCCAGATACCTGATTTGTCAGAACCTGTTCGTCAAAGAATGTCCCTGCGAGTCCAAATTTAGCGAGCCACATCCACACCGTAGCCATTACTGACTCGATTTGAATACCACGATCTTGCTGCTGAGTAATGAAACCGAAAACTGTAGTTCCACCAGTTACGAGACCGACAATCACAATCGATAAAGTTATGGCTAAAGCTACGTAAAGGGCTTTAGCTTTTTGCTCAACAGTAGCCAGCAAAGAAACAAATAGCGCTACGGGCCAGATTTTTATCCAACCCGCAATAGTGAAAAACGCTGAAGCCGTGGCAATTTGGTTGCGATTGATTGCAACCAACCCAAAAATAGCTAAAGCCGCGCTGACTGAATCAATTCTGGAGACAGCTACTGGGCCGATGGCAAATAGAGCGGCTAAGAAGGCCCAACTTGCAAATGTTCCTGCCAATGGTTTGTTACTTTCGGTTTTCTTGACCAAGGTCAAAGCCGCATCGGTGTTCAAGATGAAAACAAGAGCCAACCAGGCAATCTCGTAATCCACCAAGGTAACTAGCCCAGCTAGCCAAATGGGTACAAAAGCCAGAGCTGGATAAACCCAGTCGGTCACTAAGCCGTACCAACCAGCTCCGTTATTGGCCATGTAAGACCAATAGTCGTATAGACCTAGATCTCCAAAAGAAATAGCGTCAGCGAATATCTTGCTAGCCGTGAGCGCCCAGAGGTGAACCAGAATTGAAGTTCCGATTAGGGCCGTGTTTCTTAGAAGTTTGAGTTGAGTTGTTCCGATATTCACCCTTGAAAGGCTACCTAAGATAGGTATTGTTCGGTGCCAGATAAGCGGAGGAAACCGTTGAGCAGTATCCAAAAAGCCAGATTTGCTGTCTTTGCGTTTTTTACAATTGCTGGAGCAGCGGTGACTTTCTGGGCTGTGCATATTCCTTACGTTGAAACTAAGCTCGGAATCACTCCCGCGGCAATCGGTGCGCTTTTGCTGGTGCTTGGAGCTGGCGCTTTGACGGCAGCTCAGCTAGTTGGTCCCCTGATAGACCGCGTGGGATCAAGAACTGCGACATTTACTGCCGGAATATTTCTAAGCCTTGTGTTGTTTCTTCCTGGACTCGCTTCTGATAATTGGGGTCTTGGAGTTTGTCTATTTTTGCTCGGGGTCGGTATTGGTGCAACGGATGTTGCCATGAACGCCCACGCAGTCGAAGTAGAAAAAGCATACGGTCGACCGATTTTTTCCGCTTTTCATGCAATGTGGTCTTTGGGTGGACTCCTTGGAGCCACCGTGGGTGGGCTTGCTCTAGCAAATAATTTTGAGATGCAAACCACGCTTTCGCTAGCTGCGATTGGAACTTTTCTGGTTTCAATTTTGATGCGCAGTTGGCTGCTACCAGACAGTCCAAACCAAATGCTGTCCGGCATAAAGGGTAATAAAGCTAGAGAGCAAAAAGAAAGCGACATCGAGAATCGCAAAGTTTTGAGTTACGTTCTTTTTCTTGGAGCGATGGCTGGAGCTGCTGCCATAGCTGAAGGAACTGGGGTTGATTGGTCAGCTCTTCACCACGCAAGAGTGTTGGAAACTTCAAATGCGCAAGCAGCTGTTGCCCTAGTTGTTTTCACTGGGTCTATGGGTGTTACCAGGTTGTTTATAGACAAAGTTGTAGCCGCAAAGGGACGCATCTTTGTCATTCGCTACGGTTCGCTTGTTTCCGCAGCTGGAACTTCTCTGGTGGTTTTTTCGACTGCGTCCCCGTTGGCGCTAGCCGGCTGGTTGATAGCCGGGGTAGGAATCGCAGGAGTGGTTCCTCAGTTATTTGCGTATTCTTCAGAAATTGGTGAGCAATCTCATTCTGGGCGTAACTTAGCCAAGGTGGTAGGCATCACTTATGCAGGAGTTCTCGCCGGCCCAGCAATAATTGGATTTCTCACTGAAGTCGTCCCACTAAACATCGCAATAGGCCTCGGGGTCCTGCTTGGCCTGTTCACAGCTATGGGTACGCTGTTGATTGAGAAAAGGAATAAAAGTGCCAAAACTTTTTGAGCCAATTCAACTGCGTGAGCTCTCAGTTAAGAACAGAATCTGGATCGCCCCGATGTGTCAGTATTCCTGCGAGAACAAAGACGGCGTTCCAGGAAGTTGGCACCAGCTGCACCTGGCCTCTAGGGCTATTGGTGGTGCTGGTCTAATCATTGTTGAAGCCTCTGCCGTTTCCGCCGAAGGTCGAATCACTCCCTGGTGCACAGGAATCTGGAATGACGAGCAAGCAAAAGCTTGGAAGAATATAGTTGCGCTCTGTCACAGTCATGGAGCCAAAATGGCCATGCAATTAGCCCATGCTGGCCGAAAGGGATCAACCCATCGTGAGTCATCGGGAGAGGGAACAGTTTCTTTGGCGGAAGGTGGCTGGGAAACTGTCTCGTCAACGGTGCAAGCTTTTGGTGATTATTCGGCACCAAGCAAACTTAGTGTGGCTCAGATTGGTGAATTGGTCCAAGCTTTCGGGAAAGCAGCAAAGCGTTCCGTGGAAGCCGGATTTGATGCCGTAGAAATCCACGGTGCGCACGGATACCTTCTGCATCAGTTCTTGTCTCCATTGAGTAATGACCGAGACGACGAGTATGGTGGCTCTCTCGAAAATCGTGGCCGAATGCTAATGGAGGTCATATCTTCCATCAGAAGTTCGGTTCCTGAAACTATGCCGGTTTTTCTAAGACTCTCGGCTACCGATTACGCCGAAGGAGGTTGGGACCAAGAGCAAACAGCAACGGTTTCTGGCTGGGCCACTGAGGCAGGCGTAGACCTTATTGACGTTTCGAGTGGTGGAATTATTACGGGTGTAAAGATTCCATCTGGACCTGGATACCAAGTTCCACTAGCTGAATATGTAGCAGACAGAATTTCAGAGCCAGTTAGTGCTGTCGGGCAAATCACAGATCCCCAGCAAGCAGAACAAATCCTTCAGTCAGGCAAAGTCGATGTGATTTTGATTGCTAGGGCTTCGCTAAGAGATCCATATTGGCCACTAAGAGCAGCGGCAGAGTTAGGAGCCCAGGTTCAGTGGCCAGAACAGTACTCCAGGGGTAAATGGCCCTCCTAGGCCCAAGTGCCAACGTTATCCGGCCCCGTTTCCAGGGCTTTTGAGAGCGTAAGATATAGGAGTCATTCAAGCCAAAAAAATAGGGAGTTCTTTCTGTGTCCGGTGAAGGATTGCAAGACGACTACGGAGCAAACTCGTGGTTAGTCGACGAAATGTATCAAAAATTCCGTCAAAATCCAGACTCAGTAGACAAAGAATGGTGGCCCCTTCTTGAAAACTATCAACCCTCCGCAGCCTCAACTTCTCCGGTAGCGCCAGCTGCTTCCGAGGTGGCAACCCCCCCACAAGTTTCTGACGCCACTTCTTCCATTCCAGTGGTTGCCAAAACAACTCGAATTGAAGCCAAGCCTCAGCCGATCCCCGCTCAAGCTCCGATTACAGAATCAATCAAAATCGTTGCCGAAGACTCCGCAGATCTAGAACAAGATCAAGTCTCTGTCCTAAAGGGCATGGCGAAAACAATAGCTACCAACATGGATCTCTCGCTTCAAGTTCCAACTGCGACAAGTGTTCGAACCTTGCCAGCGAAGTTGATGATTGACAACAGGCTAGTTATAAACTCTCACCTGTCTAGAACTCGCGGCGGAAAAATCTCGTTTACTCACATCATCGGGTTTGCGATAATCCAGGCCCTGAAGAAGTTCCCATCTCAAAACGTGTATTACGACATCGTTGATGAAAAGCCTGTTGTGGTCCAGCCTGCAAACATTAACTTCGGCCTTGCAATTGATATTCCAAAACCGGACGGCTCCAGAGCACTATTGGTTCCCAACATCAAGCGCGCTCAGCGCCTAAACTTTGCTGAATTCCTAGTTGCCTACGAGGACCTAGTTGCCCGAGCCAGACTCAACACATTGACTGCTGGGGATTTCCAGGGAACTACTATCTCACTTACCAACCCAGGTGGAATCGGAACAGTGCATTCTGTTCCAAGGCTCACTCAAAGGCAAGGTTGCATTGTCGGTGCAGGTGCGCTCGATTACCCAGCCGAATTCCAGGGAATGAGCGATGCCCAGCTTGCAAAGATTGGAATCAGCAAGACAATCACACTTACTTCGACTTACGATCACCGAGTGATTCAAGGCGCTGGAAGCGGAGAGTTTCTCAAGATTGTTCACGGTCTGTTACTGGGCGAGGAGGGTTTCTACGATCAGATATTTGCAGATCTTCGTATCCCTTACGAGCCGGTGCGCTGGGTTGCAGACTTTGATCGGGACGGTTTGGATGATCGTGAGAAATCGACTCGAATCCAAGAGCTAATTAATGCCTACCGGGTACGCGGTCACCTGATGGCTGATACCGACCCTCTTGAATACCGTCAGCGGACCCACCCTGATCTCGATGTAGTGTCCCATGGACTAAGCCTCTGGGATCTGGATCGCACATTTAGAACAGGCGGGTTCAGTGGCAAGCAGAAGGCGCAGTTCCGAGAAATTTTGCGGACGCTACGTGATGCCTACTGCAGAACAGTTGGTGTGGAGTACATGCACATTCAAGACCCAACCCAGCGCAAGTGGTTCCAGGAAAAACTAGAGACCAGCTACGCAAAGCCAACTCGCGAAGAGCAACTTCGTACCCTCAGCAAGCTAAATGAGGCGGAAGCGTTTGAGACTTTCCTTCAAACAAAGTTTGTTGGACAAAAAAGATTTAGCCTCGAAGGTGGCGAAAGTGCCATTGCTGCGCTAGATGAGATCTTGCAATCAGCTGCCAACGCCTCCATCGATGAGGTTTGCATTGGAATGGCCCACCGTGGCCGTCTAAATGTGCTAACTAACATTGCAGGCAAAACCTATGGTCAGGTTTTCAAAGAATTTGAAGGCAATACCGACACGAAGACAGTTCAGGGTTCTGGGGATGTCAAGTATCACCTTGGAACCGAAGGCGTGTTTGAAAGTCTTGAAGGCAACAAGGTCAAGGTTTCGTTGGCGGCAAACCCATCACACCTTGAGGCAGTCAACCCTGTGCTCGAAGGTGTCGTACGTGCAAAGCTAGACCGATTAAACACCATTTCCAAGAACGAGTTCCCGGTGATTCCGGTTCTGATTCATGGTGACGCTGCATTTGCAGGTCAAGGTGTTGTTCCTGAAACTTTGAACATGGCTCAGTTGCGCGGTTACAAGACTGGTGGAACTATCCATTTGGTAATTAACAACCAAGTTGGATTTACAACGCCTCCCTCTGAATCAAGATCTACGGTGTATTCAACGGATTCAGCTAAGGCAATTCAGGCTCCTATCTTCCACGTAAACGGAGATGATCCTGAAGCTGTAGTGCGCGTAGCTCAGCTCGCTTTTGAGTATCGGATGCAGTTCAAAAATGACGTTGTCATCGATTTGATTTGCTACAGAAGAAGAGGTCACAACGAAGGTGATGATCCTTCGATGACTCAGCCTCTGATGTACAACTTGATTGAAGCCAAGCGTTCAGTGAGAACCTTGTACTTGGAGTCTTTGGTTGGAAGAGGTGACCTGACTCAAGGAGAATTTGAGGCAGCCAATTCCGACTTCCAGCAAAAACTGGAGCAGGCTTTTGTTGATGTCCATGAAGCAATGGCAGCCCCGATCGAGCTAATTCCTAGGCGAATTGGTATTGGAACAACCGCCAGTGACGTTCCGGAGTTACTAAAGCCAACCGCAGTAGCCAGGGAAGTAGTTGAGCTCATCGGTGACGCCCATGGCAACACTCCCCCGGGATTCACGGTTCATCCGAAGCTGCAGCAGTTGCTGGCCAAGCGTGTCGAGATGAGCCGCGAGGGAGGAATTGACTGGGGCTTTGGAGAGCTTTTAGCGCTTGGATCGCTGGTGATTGATGGAGTTCCGGTTCGCTTGGCTGGTCAAGATTCCAGAAGAGGCACATTTGTGCAGCGTCACGCAGTGTTCCATGACCGAGTAAATGGCCAAGAGTGGATTCCGCTTCGCAACCTACGCGAAGGTCAGGCAAAGTTTTGGATTTATGACTCTTTGCTGAGCGAGTATGCGGCTATGGGATTCGAGTATGGATACTCAATCGAAAACAAGGAGGCACTCGTACTGTGGGAAGCTCAATTCGGAGATTTTGTAAACGGTGCTCAAACAATTGTTGACGAGTTCATTTCCTCTGCCGAACAGAAATGGAATCAACAGTCTGGACTTGTCTTGTTGCTACCTCACGGTTACGAAGGGCAAGGCCCCGACCACTCTTCAGCGCGAATAGAAAGATTCTTGCAATTGTGTGCCGAGAACAATATGACAGTTGCTCAACCAAGCACCCCCGCTTCTCACTTCCACCTACTTCGCCGTCAGGCCTACACCAGACCGCGTAGACCGCTTGTGGTGTTTACGCCAAAGTCGATGCTTCGCCTAAAAGCAGCGTCTTCTCCAGTGGCGGATTTCACGCAGGGTTCTTTCCAGCCAGTGATCGATGACCAACAAGGTCTGGATAAAAATGGTGTGCGTAGAGTCATTCTCTGCTCTGGCAAGGTCTACTGGGATCTACTAGCTGAGATCGAGCGAAGAGGCGAAAAGACAATTGCGGTTGTTCGAGTCGAGCAGCTCTACCCAACGCCAGTTGATGAGATAAAGGCAACTTACGCTTCGTACCCTAAGGCCGAGCTGTACTGGGTTCAAGATGAACCAGCCAACCAAGGACCTTGGACGTATGTTGGATTGTTCCTTCCTAGATACATGAATGGTCAGGTCGCAACTTTGGTTTCAAGACCTGCGAGTGCATCTCCCGCGACAGGATCCGCAAAGCGTCACGCTGTTGAGCAAGCTGACCTAGTTTCAAGGGCGCTTGCGTAATCCATCATGGAGCATGAAGCTGGCACCGAAACGCGAATTGTGATTCTTGGCGACGAGACCACTACCGCAATTGGAGACGTCAAGGCCTTGGGCTGGGTTGGTCGGGTAATTGCTAGAACACCAGTTGAAGACCCGATAATCGACATCTTTAACGTGCCTTCCCCCGGAGAGACAAGCGCGGGTTTGTTGGAGCGTTGGAGCCTAGAAGTTCAGCGCCGGTTTAGACCCGAAACACAGAACCGAATTGTTCTTGCTCTAGGAAATGCTGACGCATCAGAAGGGATATCCGTATCGCGATCAAGGCTGAATGTTGCAACCGTGATTGATGAGGCCCGTAGAAACGATTTCTCAGTTTTAGTCGTCGGACCCTCGCCGAGTTTCAATAAGGCACTGAATTACGAAATTGAGCACTTAGCAACCGGCTACGAAGATGTTTGCAACAGACGAAACATTCCCTTTGTTGACTTTTTTCACCCACTGGTTGATCACGAGGGTTTCAATGTTGAGCTAGAGGTTTCTGCCAGAAACATGCCTGGTCAAACTGGATACGGTTTGATGGCCTGGTTGGTACTAAACCGAGGCTGGTACCCTTGGCTAGGTCTAGAGGACGTTCAAGACTAGTGAGACTGGATGTCTCTGATTCTTTGCAGGACTTTGTCAGCTAACTGCTTGGGTGGCGCCTCATCACAAGATCTCTGGATAACTTGGTTTAGATAAACCTCTAGGTCATACTCTTGCTCGCATGAATCGCAAAGCGCCAAATGGGTAGTGATGTCTTTCTGCTGGTCTGCTAGTAGCTCGTTGTGCAAATACTCGTGAACCAGTGCCTTAGTTTCTTCGCAATCTAAATGTGCCATCAGCTTTTCTCCGAACTCTTTTGAACTTTGTCCGATGGAAGGTATCCCTGCTCCATAGCGTACTCTGCAAGAAGAACGCGAAGTAATTTCTTTCCTCTATGCAACCGACTCATCACAGTTCCAACCGGGGTTCCCATTATTTCTGCAATTTCTGAATAAGCCAAACCGTCCACTACAGCGTAGTAAACCACCATTCGAAATTCTTCGGGAATAGCAAGCAGGCTATCCCGAATGATGTCGGCGGGTAGATGATCAAGGGCTTCCAGTTCGGCAGACCGGGTGGTGGTCGCAGTAATTGACTCCGCGTTACCTAATTGCCAGTCTTCCAATTCATCGAGGCCACCGCGTGAGGGATCTTTTTGCGCTTTGTTGTATCGATTGATGTGAGTGTTGGTCATGATCCGGTAAATCCAGGCTTTTAGGTTTGTGCCCTGCTGATACTGGTTCCAAGCCACAAAGGCCTTCGCCATTGCCTCCTGAACTAGATCCTCGGCATCTGATGGGTTTCTAGTCCAACGAAGGGCTGCACCATAAAGTTGCGGCATGAGTGGTAAGGCTTGTTGCTCAAAGTCCCGAATCTTCGCTTCTGAATCGGAATTTTTTGAGTTTGCCATAGCCTCAGAGTCTAGCAAGCTAGCCTCATCGCGCTCGATGGCAGCAAATGGCACCTGGTTCCTAACCTTGGATAACTGATACTTTTAAAACCAATGACTAATCAAAGCTATTCCCCAAGCTGGCCAGCTCCAAGAGCCAACTCGCCAATATCTTCGACAATTAGCCTCCCCGGATCAAAGTCCCTAACAAACCGGGAGCTAGTACTTTCTGCTCTCGCAGCGCAAAAAAGTGAGCTGCGAGACCCGCTGGATTCGAGGGATTCGAATCTCATGATCCAGGCTCTTTCCCAACTAGGAACCAAAATTCGCTCCACCCCAAACTCATTGCAGATTGAGCCTCAAGCTCTTTCGGGCCCCGCTGAAATCGATTGCGGATTGGCAGGAACTGTAATGCGCTTCGTGCCGCCACTGGCTGCTCTGGTCAAAGGGAAAGTGTCTTTCGATGGAGACGCGGCTGCCAGAAATCGTCCGATGGAAACTACTACCGATGCGCTTCGTGCGCTTGGTATCAAGGTAGTTGGAGACTCGCTTCCCTTTGAGGTTCACGGGTTAGGAAAGGTAATTGGAGGAGAGCTAACCATAGATGCGTCAAAGTCTTCTCAGTTTGTTTCTGGCTTATTGTTAGCGGCGCCGCGTTTTGAAAACGGACTCACCCTCACTCATGTTGGTGATCAGTTGCCTTCTTTGCCTCACATCGAAATGACTCTTGAGTGTTTGCGAAACCGGGGCGTGCAAACATCAAAAATCTCTGACGTCAGTTGGCGAGTAGAGCCAGGGGAAATCTCGGGTGGCACAATTCAGATAGAGCCAGACTTGTCAAACGCCGGACCATTTCTGGCAGCGGCTTTAGCCACAGGCGGCAAAATTTCAATTCCTCACTGGCCAAGTGTTACCACTCAAGTCGGTGACCAGTTCGACGGTATCTTGCAGCGCATGGGCGCCACAATTTCCCGAACTCAAGGTATCTTGACTGTCTCTGGTAACGGTGAGATTCATGGAATTGAAATTGATCTTTCCCAGGCGGGTGAGCTGACTACGGTTGTTGCAGCGCTAGCCGCACTAGCGGATTCAGCGACAGTGATTTCAGGTGTTTCGCATCTGCGAGGTCATGAAACCGACCGACTAAGAGCTCTGGTATCGGAGATCAATTCTCTAGGGGGTAAAGCGAGAGAAACCCCAGATGGACTCGTTATAGAACCAGCAAAACTTTCAGGTGGCCTTTGGAAAACCTACGGTGATCACCGACTGGCAACTGCTGGATCAATTATTGGGCTTCGGGTTCCAGGTGTTGAAATTGAAGACATAACAGTGACAAGTAAAACCATGCCTGATTTTGTTTCGCTGTGGAATCAAATGCTCGGAGTAGCCTCTTGAGCTGGTTATACGAACCGACCCCAGGGGCGCACGATTTGGACGAGTCTGACTTTAAGGCTCGCCCGAATCCCAAGGGAAATAAGCCTCGGACCAAAATAAGACCCGAGCACAATGACGCTACGTTGGCAATGCTGGTCGGTGTTGACAAGAATCGTTACCAACTGCTCCTCGTTGATAACAAGAAGCCGGTTATCGCAACTTTGGCAAAAGAGCTTAGAACTAACGGTCCGGTAGTTGGTGACATCTGCGCTCTAACCGGAGATACCACAAGTCAAGATGGTGCTCTGGCTCGAATTGTTCGAATTGAGCCCAGAAGCACTCTTCTTAGACGAAGCGCTGATGATTCGGATCAAGTTGAGAGAGTAATTGTCGCTAATGCAACACAACTGATAATTGTGATTGCGGCTGCAAATCCAGAGCCTCGAACCAGGTTAGTTGATCGATTTCTTGCAGCTGCTTACGACGCCGGGCTAAAGCCAATTATTTGTGTTACGAAAACAGATCTTGAAGATCCAACATCCTTTTTGGAAAACTTTCAGTCGCTTAGTATTCCGGTAATTAGAACTAGGTCTGACAATTTTGAGCTATCTGAGATTCAGAACTTGCTCTCAGGTGAAACAACTGTTTTGGTTGGCCACTCTGGTGTTGGTAAGTCAACTCTTGTAAATGCCATTGCACCTGAGGCTAATCGTGCTGTTGGTGTCGTCAATGCTGTAACTGGTCGTGGTCGGCAAACATCAACCTCGGTACGAGCGATTGCTCTGGAAGAAGGCTGGATTATTGACACTCCTGGAATTAGATCATTTGGTCTCGGTCACATAGATCCAAAAAACTTGCTGAAATCTTTTGAAGACTTATGGGAAACAATTAAGTCCTGTCCTAGAGGATGTTCACATTTGGTAGAATCCACTGATTGTGCATTAGATGACGCGGTTATCGCAGGTCAGCTAGGACCACAAGGGGCGAACCGAGTGGATTCGCTTCGAAGATTAATGACCTCCTTAAGTTAGTTCGAGATTGAGTATTTGGAGATAGCCTTGTCAGAACTGAGCTTTTCAGGTATTCCAAAGCACCAATACGTCATTCGATTAGCAATTGGTTCCGATCTCGCCGCAGTCACAGCATTAGATTCCGAGTGCTTTCCTGAGGGTAGCCTGGATCTTCAACCCGCAGCAGAGGGAGAGCTCGAGGGTGGCATAGTGCAGGGGTCCACTTTCGTGGCTGAGAATTCAGGCCGCGTGGTGGGAATGATTCAATTTGACCGCACAGATCCGGCTAACTGGGAGTTACTGGCCCTTGCGATTACTCAAGACTTTAGAGGTAAGGGGCTTGGAAAATTGCTTATGGACAAGCTTTCCTCGGAAATCCGAGCCTCAAAGCGGCCGGTAGCAGTAACCTGCGTGACTTCCCCAAACAACATCCCCATGCAGCAGCTCTTGGAGAAGTTCGCGTTCGCCAAGAGCCAGCTATTGATTGACCACTTCGGCGCCAATAAACACCGGCTTCGTTATGAACTCAAGGCTTCGCTGGGGTCTGAGGCTTAGAACAAATCTTGCAAATATGGGCATAAGTTGGGGCCAATCGTGGTTGGCCACCTCTGGCACTTGAACAAAATGAAAGGTAAAACTCGTGAAAATCTATGATGACATCACTCAGGTCTTTGGTAACACCCCGCTAGTTCGAATCAACAAGATTATGGATGGTGCAGGAGCAGAGGTTCTAGCCAAACTCGAGTTTTACAACCCAACATCTACCGTTAAGGACCGCCTAGGTATTGCAATCATCGACGCCGCCGAGACCTCCGGTCAACTAAAGCCTGGGGACACAATTGTCGAGGCAACAAGCGGTAACACCGGCATTGCCATTGCAATGGTTGCGGCCGCGCGTGGGTATAAAGCAATCTTGACAATGCCAGAGTCTGTCAGCCTGGAGCGCCGAACACTGCTTCGCGCATTTGGTGCAAAGCTCATTCTTACTCCCGCAACCGAAGGTATGACCGGGGCTGTAAGTAGAGCGGAACAAATTGGCAAAGAAACCGGTGCCGTGCTAGTTCGCCAATTTGAAAACGAGGCTAACCCAGAAATTCATCGTAAGACCACAGCTATGGAAATTTGGAACGACACCGACGGAGAAGTTGCTGCATTAGTGGCTGGAGTTGGAACCGGAGGAACCATTACTGGGACTGGGCAGAGGCTGAAAGAGCTTAACCCCAACATCAAAGTTTTTGCCGTTGAGCCGGCAGCTTCACCGCTTTTAACAGGAGGTGTTGCAGGATCACATCCGCTTCAGGGAATCGGTGCAAACTTTATTCCACCAATCCTTGACCGAAATGTCTACGACGAGGTTATTGATGTGCCAAACGATGAGGCCATAAAGTTTGCTCGAAGGGCGGGTACAGAAGAAGGCATCCTCGCTGGAATTTCTTCGGGAGCTGCCCTGTGGGCCGCGGCGCAAGTAGCGAAGCGCGATGAATTCAAAGGCAAAAAAGTTGTGGTCATTATTCCGTCCTTCGGCGAGAGATACCTTTCCACGGTTTTGTACGCCGACCTAAAGGAAGAAAACTAACCCTTGCCAATAAGAGAAGACATCAAAGCTGGAATCGATCGCGATCCCGCTACAAAAAGTAGCCTGGAGCTATTTCTGACATCTCCTGGTTTGCATGCCATTTGGATGCACCGGGTTGCCAACAAAATCTGGAAACTAGGCGTTCGCATTCCAGCGCGAATGCTGTCCAACTGGGCGAAGTTTCTAACTGGAATCGAAATACACCCTGGTGCAACAATTGGACGTCGATTCGTAATTGACCACGGCATGGGCGTTGTAATTGGAGAAACATCCATCATTGGCGACGATGTTTTGATCTACCACGGCGTTACCTTGGGTGGTAAAGAAAACTCGGCAGTTGACCGGCATCCCATTATTGGTTCACATGTGGTCATTGGTGCGGGCGCCAAAATCATTGGCCGGATAACAATCGGTGACAACTGTTATATCGGGGCCAATACAGTCGTCACTAAAAATGTCCCGTCGGGCTCAACTGTCGTTGGGGAAACGGGCCGAGTTCTAAGTAAAAAAGAAGCCGTTACTGGCCACTGGGTTTCGGACGAATACGTTATTTAGTATCTCCGAGAATCCTAAGTCTGGTTGCAATTAGCTTTCTTACCAGGGCTTTTGGAAGTGGCTTATTGATTGGGAACTGCAAAGCACCTTTAGAGGTTTTGTAATTTGCAAGCTCTTTTTCCAACTCTGGAATCACTAGAGATGAATGTGGGAAGAAACTGCAATGATTCTTGAACGCATCGAATCCGCAAATCACCTTTCCGTTTAGGCGATAGCCAGGAAAGCCATAAGAGATAACCTCTTCAGCGTTTGGAATGATTTCCTGGATTGTCTTTCTTAGCTGCACAAGTGTGCTCTTCTGAGGCTCAGGAATTTTGGCTATATGAGCTGTTACTTGTTTACTTGACATTCTTGCCTAGGTATCTTCCCAGATTGTTAAAGTAGCTTTCCATTCCGTCTTTGGTTGCCTCGGCTTGTTCTGGATCCATAGAACCAAATTGCGAGAACCGCACCCAGGAATTGGCACCCCGCGCCTCAAAGTCAATTTCGATTACATGATGGGGTTGGTCTTCACCTCGCAAGTCGAACTCAAGTTCATCTTGCGAATAGAACATCGTGTGGACAAGTTTCTCCTGGAACTTTACTTCCGTGTACTTACCCCAGAAGTAGGCGTTGAATCCATTTACCGATACGTCTACTGCTATTGCCCAACTGCCGCCGACCACAGCTTCGCTTGTTGCAGAGTTGGGAACGGTATCAAGAACTTCTGGGCTGTACCACTGCTGCAATTGATCAGCTTCAGACCAAGCGCTCCAAAGAGTTGCTAGTTCTACTGGGTATTGGCGCTCTACTGAATAAAGTGGTGTTTTCATTAAACGTTAAATCTAAACTCCACCACATCACCGTCTTGCATGATGTAGTCCTTGCCCTCCATGCGGACCTTGCCCTTGGCTTTAGCTTCGGCCATAGAGCCAGTTGTCACAAGGTCGTCAAAAGAAACAATTTCAGCTTTGATAAATCCTTTTTGGAAGTCAGTGTGGATTACGCCGGCAGCCTGCGGCGCACTCCAGCCCTGCTTGATTGTCCAAGCCCTAGCTTCTTTGGGCCCAGCTGTGAGGTAAGTCTGTAACCCAAGGGTTCTAAATCCAATTCGGGCTAATTGATCAAGGCCAGATTCGTCTTGGCCTAGGGATGCGAGCAGCTCTGCCGCTTCGGATCTTTCCAGGTCGATAAGCTCGGATTCGACTTTGGCGTCTAGGAAGACCGCTTCGGCTGGAGCAACAAGATCAGACATAGCTTTTTTCTTTACCGAATCTGTTAGAACTGCCTCGTCGACGTTGAACACGTAGATTATTGGTTTTGCGGTAAGGAGCCCTAGGTCCTTTATGGGAGAGAGGTCTACTTGACCTCTGGAAAGCGGGTTACCAGCGTTTAGTTCGGCGAGCGCCTGATCTACTGCTGCCAGAGCTTCTGGTTCGGCTTTTTTTCCTTTGATTTCCTTTTCAATGCGAGGTCGTGCTTTTTCTAGAGTCTGTAAGTCAGCCAGCATTAATTCAGTATTTATGGTCTCAATGTCGCTTGAGGGCTCAACTTTGCCATCGACGTGAATCACATCGGCGTCACTAAAGCCTCGAACGACTTGGGCTATAGCATCGGCTTCTCGAATGTTTGCCAAGAACTGATTTCCAAGACCTTCACCTACCGAAGCGCCTTTGACGATACCTGCAATATCTACAAACGAAACAGGGGCTGGAAGTGTTTTCTCACTACTAAAAATCTCAGCGAGTTTTTCTAACCTGGCGTCTGGTAGGTTTACCACTCCAATGTTTGGCTCAATAGTTGCAAATGGATAGTTTGCCGCTAGAACGTTGTTTTTGGTTAGTGCATTAAACAGGGTCGACTTACCCACATTGGGTAGTCCTACGATTGCGATTGTTAGAGCCACGGGATACCACTCTACCCGTCGTTGGCTCGTGGCAGACTACTTGTTATGTCATTGGATTTCACCGCTATCGACTTCGAAACCGCTAATGCTTCCCCTGCGAGCCCCTGCGCGGTTGGTTTAGTTCGGATACGTGACTCAAAAGTTGTCGACAGCTTGGAGCTACTTTTTCAGCCACCCGAGCCACACAACTGGTTCAGTGAAGCAAACATTAGAGTTCACGGAATCACGCCTAAGATGATCGATTCTGCTCCCACGTTCTCAGTAGCCCTGGAGGGCATGCTCGGGTTTATCGAATCTGATCTGCTTGTTGCTCACAATGCCTCGTTTGACATGGGTGTGCTAGCTGCTAGCGCTACTGCAATTAGCAAAGAACTACCTGAAATCTTTTATGGCTGCTCGCTGAAGATTGCGAGAAAGACCTACAACCTCGATAGTTACAGGCTCAATGCGGTGGCCTACGCGGTAGGCCACGAGGAATTTGAGCACCACAACGCCCTAGCCGACAGCGAGGCCTGTGCTCGAATCGTGATCCACGCCGCTAATAGGCACGGGGTGGAAGACCTGCCAGCGCTTCTGAAGGCGACCAAGGTTGCTCTCGGGAAGCTCTAGTGTCATGGATTGTCCC
>Ga0208592_1000207_pt1 | contig 18235 bp, 5 predicted proteins | sample LakMenE18May10ns_FD_150712 | JGI IMG/M metagenome (GOLD analysis project Ga0208592, IMG submission 150712) | Freshwater microbial communities from Lake Mendota, WI - 18MAY2010 deep hole epilimnion ns (SPAdes) | ecosystem: Environmental > Aquatic > Freshwater > Lentic | place: Lake Mendota...
CAATTAGAAAACGGTTTGACTTTAGGTACTCAATATTTCTATCGAGTATCAATTGTTACTGGGTCGATTGAGTCCGAGAAATCAACCGAAGTCACCGCAACACCTGCCTTCAGTAGTTCACAAAGTTTTGCATCAATTGATGCAGTGCAGCAATACACAGTGCCAGTGAATGTCAGCAAGATTTTTATCGATGCCCGTGGTGCTCAAGGAGCAACAGGTGCAACTGGTGTCGGAGGTAGAGGTGGACGAACTCAGGGGGCTATCGATGTCACGCCAGGTGAGGTGCTGTACATCTATGTAGGTGAAAAAGGTGGAGAGATTCTTGCCTCCAGCATGCACCTTGGTGGTTGGAATGGTGGCGGTAACGGCAACGCTGCTGGTCAAGGTGGCGGCGGCGGTGGCGCAACGGATATTCGACGTAACAGGCTTGTGGTCACAACTAGAAGCATTGTGTCAAATGTTGCAACGTTGACAACTGCTGAAACTCATGGTTTTAGTGTTGGTGACACTGTGATCGTGGCTGGCGTCGGCACCCCTTTTGATGGCACCTATGTTGCTGCTGCGGGCACTACTGGAACGACACTCAAGTATTCACTAGTCAACGAGAATATTTCTTCGATTTCCACCGGTGGAACTGTTTCTGGGCCGAGCACTTTTGCTACGGCAGCATCGTTAGCAACTCGTGTGTTGGTAGCTGGTGGTGGCGGTGGTGGCAGTAGAGAAAGACTTGGTGGTGTTGGTGGTGGTTTGACTGCTGGCGAAGGCGGCAGTTGGTCGTGTGATTCTGGTCGTACTGGTCACTGTGGTGGTTTAGGCGGCTCACAAACGTACGGCCGGTCATTGGGTGTTGGCGGTGTTGGCATTGTTGCGTTTTCTGGTGGCGGTGGTGGTGGCTATTGGGGTGGTTGGGCTGCTGGTAATACCCCGCAACTTGATCGCACGGGCACCGATGGTTATTCCGGTGGCGGCGGCGGTTCCAGTTACACCGCAGCCGAAGTATTGAGTGCCACAGACTTGCGAACCATTGCCGGCGTCATGCATACGCAAGGTTTCAATAGTGCGGGTGGAAATCTCACTTTGTCGGTGCCCACACGTGCGTACCCGACTGGAGTTAATGCAACTGGTTGGACCGGCTACAACACAATCAGTTGGGATTCATCAGAGATTTCGGGTGTTACCCAATATCGCGTGTACGGAGGCACTAGCCAGAACCCCACGACTTTGTTAGCAAAACTTCCGGTTGATACCACTTCATTTAGTCATCACGGTGCCACATTCGCTGCGACAAACAAGTCGTTGACAAGCAATGTTGTGACATTGATAACTGCATCAGCTCATGGAATGACTGTGGGTTCAAATATTGTTGTGAGTGGTATCGACCCATTGTGGGATGGCGTTCGAACAATTACCGCAGTTACTGCCACCACAGTGTCGTTCGCTTTTGTTGCGGCAAATGTGGCGTCAACACCAATTACAGCTGGCACCGTGCAATTAGAAAACGGTTTGACTTTAGGTACTCAATATTTCTATCGAGTATCGATCGTTACGGGTTCGATTGAGTCCGAGAAATCAACCGAAGTCACCGCAACGCCTACCTTCAGTAGTTCACAAACTTTTGCGTCGATTGATGCTGTGCAGCGGTACACCGTGCCAGTGAACGTCAGCAAGATTTTTATCGATGCTCGTGGAGCTCAAGGAGCAACAGGTGCAACTGGTGTCGGAGGTAGAGGCGGACGAACTCAGGGGGCTATCGATGTCACGCCAGGTGAGGTTCTTTATATCTATGTGGGTGAAAAAGGCGGAGAGTATCTTGCCTCAAGCATGAACCTTGGTGGTTGGAATGGTGGCGGTAACGGTAGTGGTGCAGGCGTTGGTGGTGGCGGTGGTGGCGCTACCGATATTCGCCGCAACAAACTTGTGGTCACAAACAAAATTGTGCAGTCCAGTCTTGCAACATTGACAACTGCTGAAACTCACGGTTTCAGTGTTGGCGACACTGTGATCGTGGCTGGTGTGGGTGCAGAGTTCAATGGCACATTTACTATTTCTGCCATCAACGCACTGAACAAAACTTTTTCATATGCAGTGTCAACAGCAACTCTTGCGGGTTCTGTTGCGACTGGAACTGTTTCTGGTCCGAGTGCATTTGCTACTGCGGCGTCGTTGGCTACTCGCGTTGTTGTTGCTGGTGGCGGCGGTGGCGGCGGCAACAACATGGTTGGTGGTGTTGGTGGCGGTTTAACTGCTGGCCAAGGTGGCAGTAACTCGTGTGATGCTGGTGGCACGGGTAACTGTTCAGGTTTAGGCGGCTCACAAACGTACGGCCGGTCGTTGGGTATTGGCGGTGTTGGCACTGTTGCGTATTCAGGAGGTGGCGGTGGCGGCTATTGGGGTGGTTGGGCTGCTGGTAATACTCCGCAACTTGATCGCACTGGTACTGGCGGTTATTCCGGTGGTGGTGGCGGTTCTAGTTACACCGCATCAGAAGTGTCTGCTGTGCTTCACGCTCAAGGAGTGAATTCGGGAGATGGCCAAATGGTTATTTCATGGGCTGCTTCACCCATTGTGACCGGGGTTCAAGCAACTCCGCTGAATTCTGCAGTAACACTGAGCTGGAATGAATCATCACTCAGCGGACTTTCCGGATACCGCGTGTACGGAGGCACTTCACCGAACCCGACGACAGTGGTGAGCACCGTGAGTGCAACAACTCCTGGTTACACGCACACTGGGTTAACTAATAACACGACGTATTACTACCGCATAACTGCAATTGTTACGGCCAATGGAAGAAGCAATGAAACGCCAATGTCTGGTGATGTGTCTGCCACTCCGACAACTCTGACTACAAACACGTATTCAGCTAACGGCACTGTCCGTTCTTTTCTTGTGCCAGCAGGAGTCTTGTGGTTGCAAGTAGATGCAATTGGCGCACAAGGCGGCACTGGTGCAACTGGAGTTGGCGGTAAGGGCGGTCGTGTTCAAGGGGCCATTCCGGTTACTCCTGGTGAAACTCTCTATCTCTATGTAGGCGGAAATGGATCGAGCAATACAGGTGGTTGGAATGGTGGCGGCAACGGTAGCGGTGCTGGCGTTGGTGGTGGCGGCGGCGGAGCTACCGATATTCGACGCAACAATCTTGTGGTCACAAACAAAATTGTTCAGGCAAGTCTTGCAACATTGACGACGGCTGAAACTCACGGTTTCAGTATTGGCGACACTGTGATTGTGGCTGGTGTGGGTGCAGAGTTTGATGGCACATTCACCGTGTCTGCGGTTAATGCCGTCAACAAAACTTTCTCGTATGCAGTATCAACGTCAACCTTTGCATTTGCGACTGCAAGTGGAACTGTTACCGGGCCGAGCACGTTTGCTACAGCAGCGTCGTTGGCTACTCGCGTTGTTGTTGCTGGTGGTGGCGGTGGCGGCGGCAACAACATGGTTGGTGGTGTTGGTGGCGGTTTAACAGCTGGCGAAGGCGACAGTAACTCGTGTGATGCTGGTGGCACGGGTAACTGTTCTGGTTTGGGCGGTTCACAAACCTACGGCAGTTCATTGGGTCGTGGTGGTGTTGGCACCGTTGCGTATTCCGGTGGTGGCGGTGGCGGCTATTGGGGTGGTTGGGCTGCTGGTAATACTCCGCAACTTGCTCGTACAGGTAATGGTGGTTATTCAGGTGGTGGCGGTGGTTCCAGCTACACGGCGACTGAAGTTGCAGTTCCTGTGCACACGCAGGGTTACCAAACAGGTGCTGGTTCACTTTCGTTGTCCTATTCGGTAGATACGACAGCGCCAGTTGTGACGGGTATTTCTTCGCCGAACCCAACCGGGAATTACACACTTGGCAAAGAGATTTCTATCAACGTTGCATATTCAAAAGCAGTAGTTGTGTCGGGTACTCCAACGTTGACACTCAATGCAGGAACCCGCGATGTTGTACTCAACTATGTGTCGGGTAGTGGGTCATCGTCATTGCTGTTCACCTATGTCGTGGCCCAAGGCGATCTCACAACACAACTTGATATCAAGGCGAACAACTCTCTTGACGTTGCTAGCGGGCTGATAACTGACCGAGCGGGGAATGCGTCAGTTAACACGCTTCCAGAGCCGGGAAGTGCAACATCGCTTGTTGGAAGCAAACTGCTTGCCATCGACGGAATTCCACCCGCGAAACCAACAGTGTTGTCAGCATCCGGAGTGGACGGAATCAGTCTTGACTGGGCCGACAACTCAGAAACTGATTTGCAGGAATACCGCATCTATTCATGTTCTGGTCTTGTCGCTTCCAGTTGTTCATCACCATCTTCCTTTAGTGTTTTGAGCAGTGTTGCGGCTGGCACAAGCACGTTTGACCATATTGCTGTGGGCCGTGGAATTACGTATTACTACTACGTCACTGCTGTCGATATACGAGGCAATGAAGGTCCAGCTTCAGATGTTGTTTCATGGTTCTTACCCGTCCCAGAGTTTGTAATGACGCCATCAGTAATTGCAGTCACGCCCACAAACGATCTCACTCCGGAAATCACTGGAGTCACTAATGCAAATGCAACGGTTTACCTGTACATGGACGGAAGTACCACACCACTCGGTTCAGTAACCGCAACAAATACTGGGGAGTATTCATTCTCCCCGCCATCAAATATCTCGGCAGGCACCCATACATTCAGGGCGCGAGCAATTGTTTCGGGTCTGAAAACTGGGTCTTCTGGTTTTTCAAATGAGCAAATAGTTGTCATTGACACCACCGCGCCCACATTTACAAGCAATAACCGCTCGTACCCAACGACTCAAACAACTGGACTCGACGTCATTACGTTTAGGTGGACATTTAGCGAAGCACTTAGCGGACTTGATAGTTCAGATATCGCAGTGTCCGGCCCAACTGGAACTGCGTCTAGTGTCTCAATGGTCAGTGGCTTAACTGGCGTCTATGACATCACAGTCTCAGGCGGCAACCTTGCTGGCTACAACGGTGTTCTTGGTATCGGGTTCGTTAGTTCGCCAACGGTTACCGATATTGCGGGTAACGCGCTGGCAGGAATAAACCCAGGGTCGCCAGCGCAGACCTACTCAATGGATAACAGTTTCCCGCCGGTAACAATCACTAGTTCTGCGTCAACGCTTGGTGGTGCATCTACTGCGACTCTCACATTTACGCTTGGTCAATCAAGTACCGACTTTGAGTTGGCAGATATTGATGTTGCTGGCGGAACATTAAGTGCATTCACGGGCTCGGGAACAACGTATACCGCAACTTTTACTCCGCGCTCTGGTTTCTCGGGTACTGCAACTGTCTCTGTTGATGCAGGTTCATTCTCCAATGCGAGTGGTATTTATAACTCGGCAGGAAGCGTGAATCTCACCGTCGATACCACCTCTCCAAGCATCCTTTCTGTTCAATCCACAACGGCGAATGGCATTTACAAGACCGCAGCAACTATCAACGTCACGGTCACCTTCGATGAATCAATTGTTGTTGCGACTGGTGCTGGAGTGCCGACACTCTTGCTTGAAACCGGAACAGTGGACAGAGCGGCAACCTTTGTCAGTAGCTCTGGACCAGTTGCCACATTTAGATATGTGGTTCAGGCAGGCGATGTAAATAGCGACCTTGATGTTCAATCATCGGGAGCGCTGGTTCTCAACGGTGGAATCATAAGAGACGCTGCTGGAAATGCGGCCAATCTCGCGGTCATAGCACCAGGATCAACTGGCTCACTCGGTGCTAATGCCGCCATTGTTGTTGACACCGTTGCGCCCGCAGCACCGACATTTTTGACATCTATTGGTGTCGGTGGAATCACGGCAAGCAACAAACTGACTGCAACAAATACTGACCTCACTGCAACCGCAACAATTGTTGCCGGAGACGCAACGGGGGGTTCTGCCACGTTGTATCTCGATGGAGTTTTCTTTGCCACCGACAACGCGATTCTGGTGTCTGACACAACAGTCTCTTTTGCCTTAGGAAAGACAACGGCATCACAATTGCAAGCAGCAGTATCTGCAGGTGGAATTCTTACAGCCAAACTGACCGATGCTGCTGGCAATGTTTCTAGTGCGAGCACAAATGTGACTTTGTCATGTGACTACGTAGTACCGACAATTCAATTGTCGAGTTCACGGTCAACTCTCATTGCTGGTCAAACCGCGACCGTTACTGCAACGTTAAGTGAATCTTCAATCAACTTCACGAGTACTGATGTTTCAGTAACTGGCGGAGCAGTCAGTGGGTTTACTGGGTCTGGTACTTCGTATTCATTTGTCTTCACTCCGACCAGCAGTTCCACAGCACCAATGTCGGTGCAAGTGTTGGCCGGAGTATTCAGTGATGCAGTTGGCAATGTGAATGCGGCAAGCTCAGATATAACCGCGACAGTGGACACGGTTCTCCCAACGGTTTCTGGCACTAGTTCGGTTATCGCTAATGGGTCATACCGAGCAGGCACGGCGATTGATGTAACGGTGTCATTTACTAAGAATGTTGTGATTACTACAGCTGCTGGCACACCAACAGTGCTGATGGAGACGGGTGCAACAGATCGTCTTGCTTCCTATGTGAGTGGTTCAGGTACTTCAGTAATCACGTTTAGGTATGTTGTCCAAGCCGGTGACATAAGTAGTGACTTGGACGTTCAATCAAGTAGCGCGTTAGCTCTTAATGGCGGCTTCATAAGAGATGCAGCGGGCAACGCTGCAGTGCTGACTCTGGCTAACCCTGCAGCCAGTGGATCTCTTGGTTCTGCAAAAGCAATTGTGATCGACACTGTTGCCCCAAGTGCACCAACAGCTCTGGTAGTGACTCCCGTAGGAGGAACTGTGGTGGCCAATACCTTGTTGGCAAACAATACAAACATGACTGCTAGTGCAACCATTGTTGCTGGTCAAGCAACGGGAGGTTGGGCTGAACTTATTCTCGGTTCAACAACGATTGCCACTGACGTATCAATTGCATCTGGCGAAACTTCTGTGACCTTCGATCTCGGTTTCTCAGCAGCCGCAGATTTGCAAGCAGCGATTGCGGCTGGAGGGCAGTTGGCCGTACGCGTTCTTGATGCAGCCGGCAACATCTCTTCGTCTAGTCAAGTAATCAATCTGATTGTTGACTATGTCAAGCCGTCAGCGACACTGAGTTCATCGCGGTCGACCATGAAGATCGGTGAGACAGCGACCATTACAGTTCAGCTGTCTGAAGCCTCTTCGACATTCATCTCAAGTGATGTTTCAGCAACTGGAGGAGCAGTCAGTGGGTTTACTGGATCAGGCAGTTCGTATTCATTTGTCTTCACTCCGACTTCTGGCGTAAACGGTGGAACTGCCGCATTGTCAGTAGCAGGTGGAGCATTTACTGATGCTGCTGGCAACACAAACACTGCATCTACAACACTGTCCATAAGCTATGACACATCGGCACCATCAGTACCTGTGGTGGATGGGACATCGCCAGTAATGACGAATGATGCAACTCCAACTTTGTCTGGTTCGGCCGAATCCGGGGCCACAGTCGTGATCAGCGATAGTTCTACAACTCCGTCAACTGTGCTTGCGACCGTGATTGCATCAGGTGGCACGTGGTCATTTGATGCATCAACTCTTTCTGAAGGCAGTCACCTCATTTCGGCAGTTGCTACTGATGCAGCCGGAAACTCGTCGGCGTCGTCGACAGCAAAAACTTGGCAGATTGATACAACACCACCAACTGTTTCTCTTTCCACAATTGCTGGAAATGACACCGTTACTCGTGCTGAGAAAGATGCTGGCGTAACTGTCTCTGGCTCGGTGGAGTCTGGCGCATCTGTAGTTCTGCAATTTGCAGGCCTGAGCAAGACCATCACTCCCACCAGCGGAACATGGACCTATTCACTCACAACATCAGACTGGACAGTCATTGGGTCGTCTTCGCCAGTTGTATTCGTGGTCACGGCTACCGACTCAGCTGCTAACACTGCAAGCCGCACGCGAAACGTCACGATGAACTTGGCAAATATCGCCGTGCCTGGAAACCCAGACTTGATTTTCGCAGATGACACTGGTGATTTCACAGACAATGTGACGACCACGAGAACAATTCGAATTGATGTGCCGTTAGTGAATTCGGCTACTCCATCACATGAGATGGGTCAATTACTGCAGCTTATTGATGACACGGGAGTTGTCATTACTTCCCACGTGCTCGTTGCTGCTGACATCACGGCAGGTGTTTACCAGTTCACTCTGCAAGATCTCAACGATGATACGTATGTCCTGCAAAGTCGTGTTTCCAATATGGGTAACTCAGCAACTTCAGCTAGTGCCTTGAGTATTCAAGTTGATAACAGAGTTCCCGGAACGCCAGGTGCACCAAACATGACCGACGCGACGGATACGGGAATTTCTGCACGAGACAATGTGACTTCGGAGCTTCGTCCAACATTCAACGTGGCTATCGATGGCATAGCGATTTCAGGAAACGCATTGGTAGCAGGGGACAGCATCATTCTGTACAACGGATCTACAAGTGTGCGTTCACGAGTTCTTACAACGGCTGACATTGCTGCCGGATTCGTGGCGTTGCAGCCGGCTAGCGATCTTGTAGAGGGACAAAATGTTCTCACTGCCAAGGCACAATCTGTGGCGGGAACCATCGGAGGTTCTTCCGTGTCGCTTTCCATTGTGGTGGACTCAACATCCCAGAGCAGCCCGACGGCTCCTGATCTCATTACGGCAGACGATACGGGTGCATCTTCGAGTGATAACAGCACGTCCGTCACACAACCGAATTTCTCGATTGCGTTATCCGGACTTGATGTAGTTGCAAATGATCGAGTCCAATTACTGAATGACGGGGGGCAAGTAATTGGTACGGCAACAGTTTCCAGTATTGATGTGGTCAATGGAAACGTGCTCGTCACCCCACTTGTTTCATTCACCGATGGATCTCAAGTACTCAAAGTCCGCGTTGTTGACAGAGCGGGCAATATCGGTGCAGTATCGCCAAGCATCACTATTTCGGTCTCTACAAGTATTCCGAATGCAACGACACCTATGCTTCAGACTGCGTCCGATACGGGAAGATCGTCGACTGACCGCATCACTCAACGCACGACCCCAACCTTTACGGGCATTGGAACCAGTGGCGACACAATCAAGTTGTTTAATGGCAGTCAAGTACTAGGAACTACGCAGGTTGTGAGTGGATCTTGGTCAATCACAGTGCCCGCGTTATCTGATGGGTCCTATACGTTGCGTGCGCTAGTGATTGATAATGCCGGCAACGAAAGCAGTTTCAGTTCAGGCCTGGGAATCACTGTTGATACATTGCGGCCAGTTGCTCCGGTTATCACTGGGTCGCCATTATTGAGCAAGACAGCTACACCTGTGGTTTCTGGAACGGCTGAAGCATTCGCAATTGTGAACGTGTACGAGGGATTGCACCTCATCGGGATAGCTACAGCAGATGGTTTAGGGAATTGGACGCTCACCGCTTCATCATTGATCGACCAGAGCTATTCACTGAAAGCATCTGCAACTGATTTCGCCGGCAATACCAGTGCCGACTCTGCAAGTGTCAGTCTGCTCGTGGATACCATCACGCCGAGTGCGCCGACAGTTGCCCCAATCTCCACATATTCGGTGACTCAAAGTCTGAGCGGTACCGGTGAGCCTGGTGCCACGCTCACAATCTCTGACGGATCAAGTGCCATTGGGTCAGTGACGGTAAGTACCGACGGAACATGGAGTTTTACGACTGCTTCACTAGCGAATTCCCCACATTCGTTCACGGCAACGCAAACGGATGCCGTTGGCAACACGAGCCCAGTGTCTGCTCCAGCCAGAACAATCTCTTCTCTACAAATGGCTGCATTGCACGGTGCGAATGGCATTGACGACAACGGCATGGTGACATCAGCATCACAGTATGGGGCAGATGGAATTACTGATATCAATACCGCTGCTAAAGCATCGCTCTTGAATGACGTTATTGACAAGTTGCCTACAACGGCCGTAGATACAAACGCGGAGATTGTTGCGCTTGCTGCAATTGTGAAGTCAATATTTGCAACAGCTGCTGGCGAGGTTGTAGTCCCTGCGTTGACTCCGCAAGATCTTGCCGCATTGGGAATCACGGGAGTTGATGCTGAGAATATCGACTCTGTGATAGCAGCTATCGCTGGTACGGCGGACAACGGTTCTGGGGTTGATTCATTGGATGAATTAACAACTCTCGTGAATACAACTCTTGCTACTTCACTCGCAGCGATTGCAGTAATTTCAGGCTATGACGGTTCAAACACCATTCCTGGCGAGGCTGATTTCACCGCCATCTCAGTAACTGGAGTAAGTGCTTCAAACATTTCTTCAGTCAACTCTGTATTGGCTGTTCTTTCAGTGTCTGCAACTAATTCGCGGGTGGAAGTTCAAGCAATTGTTGACACGTATGTTGCAATTCTGAACGCAGCGGATGGAACAACCAACGGTGGTCTTGCCCTCACCACTGCCAACTATCAGAACATTGGCCTGACGGATATAGCTAGTTCGTCTCAAGCCAATCTGTTCAGTTCAATTCTCGATTCAAACATTGATAGTGCTGTCGATACATATTCTGAACTTCAGATCTTGGCAAACATTGTCGCGCGACTGTTTATAACTGCTGCTGGAGGAAATCCAACACCGCCGATAACGGCCGCCGAGTTGGCACTTATTGGTATTGATGGGGTGACATCTACAAATCTTTCATCCGTACTATCGACCATCGCTGCAACATTAGATAATGGTTCAGGAATCGATGATCTAGCCAAATTGCAAGCCGTGGTGGATACCGGAATAGCAAATGCACGTGCTGCCTCTCAGGCAATTATTGCGAACTATGACGGTACGAATACCGTTCCAACGTTGGTTGATTTTGTGAACGTCGGGGTGACCGGAGTTATCTCAGGTCAAACAACTGCTGTCAACACATTTATCGCTGTTAAGCCTGCGGTTGATACAGACTCACAAGTTGAAGTGCAATCCATTATTGATGCTTACGCAAAGTTGGTCTCGTCTGCGAATGGATTAGCTGATGGCGGCGTTCCTTTATCAGCGATTGAATTTGCTGTGCTCGGATTATCCTCCGTAGATTCCTCAGCAGAGGTGAGTTTGCTTAATGACCTCATTGATGTTCAATCGGGCACGGCAGTCGATAGTTATGCAGAGGTTGCTGCGTTAGCGTCGATTGTTACCCGATTCATTGGCGAAGCAGCTGGAGTTACGTCTTCGCCTGCCTTAACTCCTGCTGATTTCGCGGCACTTGGTATCAGCGGGGTTACGGCTGACAACATTGCAGAAGTCCTTGGTGCTATTCGTGCAAGTGCAGATGACGGTTCAGAGATTGACACATTGACCAAACTTCGCACTCTCGTTGATGCCGCAGTTGCTCTCTCACGTCAAAACGCAATCGACACAATCAGCAGATACGACGGTACAAGTGCAACGACCACTCCGGCCCTGGCCGATTTCGCTAATGCCGGCGTAACCGGAGTAACGAATGGCAATTTGCTGTCTGTTAATTCAGCTTTTGCTGTTATTGGAATAGCAGACTCTGACGCGACTGAAGACATACAAGGTTTAGTTTCTGGTTATGTCACCATCTTGTTGGGGGCAGATGGCCAGAGAGACAATGACGTCTCTGTCACGTCTTCGGACTACGTAGCGATGAGTCTCACGCGTGTCGATACATCAGGCAAAGCTGCTTTGCTGAATCAAATATTTGATGGATTATTGATTGCCAAGGTCGATGAATACAGCGAACTACAGGCGGCATCTGATGTGGTCGCAGACATTTTCCTAACATCAACTGGTGCTCAACCGCAGTCAGAATTAACAGTTGCGCGTCTTGAGGCCATTGGATTGAGCGGTATTACTAGTGACAATATTGCGTTACTTGTAGTAGCTATCGCCAACACATCAGATGACACTCTTGGCGTTGATTCTTTCGTTGAAGTTGAAGCAATCGTCAATCAAGTGCGGGCTTCTCAGGCTGGCGCTCTCGCAGTGATAAGTGCATATGACAGAACAAATACAGTGCCAACTGTAAACACGCTTCAGTCCGCGGGAATTACCGGGGTTGATTCTTTGAATATCGGGATTATCAATCAGTATTTGGCGACTATGTCTGCTGAGTTAACTGACTCGGTTGCAGAGGTACAAGCGCTTGTTAATGCATTGTCAAAGTTGTTGATTTGTGCAGATGGAACAGCAAACAATAACTGCACTTTTACTGCCGCAGAATTCCACGCAATGGGGTACCTGGATATCGATACCCAAGAGGAAATCGATGCCTTGAATGTTGACCTAGATACTCTCGATCTAACTCCAACACAGGAATCTATTGCCACAAGCGAAGCCGTGACATCTGTGATCAATCGATTCAAGCCAGTTCCGGTGACACCGGTAAGGCCAGTGACGCCGGTGACGCCAGTGACGCCGGTGACGCCAGTTACCCCGGAGACGCCGGTGACGCCAGTTGTCCCCGAGGTCTCGGCGCCTACAACGACGACAGTTCCACCTTCGACAACAACAACAACAGTTCCGCCTTCGACGACCACAACAACCCTCCCACCTGTAGTGCCGCCTTCGAAACCTGCTGCAACTACGGTGCCAACTCCAACAACAGTGGTGCCTGTAACAACCACGGTGCCGACAATTGAAATTCTGCCGGGGAGTGGTGGCGTACAGATGGCGCCCGGGAAAGCCGGAGTATTCATCAATGGAAAATTGGTTGACCTCTCTGTAGTTATCAATGAAGACAATTCAGCAACTATCGAGTTATCGGACAAGTTCGTATTGAGAATTACCCCAGCACGCCCCGAAAACACGGTTGTTGTAGCGGGGGAAACACTTCTTCGCATCTATCGCAATCAAACGGTCACATTTCAAGGAAAAGGTTTTGCGAAAGACGCAGTAGTTGAGGTGTGGATTAACTCAACACCAATAATGATTGGGACCACCAAGACCGATGCAGATGGGACGTTCAACGAAACTTTACCGCTGCCTGAGGGTATTGAAGTGGGCGAACACACCTTGACAGTGAGCGGTGAATTGGCAGATGGAACCATGGGCAAGACTTCAATCGGGGCCATTGTTATTGATAGTCCAGAGACGGTTGTTGATTCTGAAAACACCAACTCAGTTGATTCAGAATCTGTGCAGGCAAATAAGGGTGGCGTGCCGTACAACCCTCAATCAGAACCCAAATCAGTGGTGAGTTTGTTGGGTGACATGGTGGGTCTCATGGCTTTGGCAGGGTTGGCTGTTGCTGGTCGCCGTGAAGAAAAAGACGACGACGGTGCAACCCCAGATGACAATGACAATGACGACGACGAAGATCGCGGTTCAGGAGAAGTAGCTGAAGTCTCTGCGGGACAACATGAAACCGAAATAGAAGAGAAGGCGGACATCCTGCGTCCGCCGCGAAGCACCCGCATCGACCGATTGGTCACACTGCTCCCACTCAAATTGTCTCGAGTATCGCCATTGGTTGGTCGTGTTCTTATAGATGGAACGTATCTACGATCATTATTCGGCGTCGCATGGTTGCTGATGCCTCTGCTTGGAGTTGTAGTTGGAGTGGGCTCGGCTTTGAGTACAGATTTCAACGCCGTGATGCCGTCCTTGGTGTGGCTAATCGCAGTTGTAATCATCGGAACTTTTGACGCCCTTGCAGGATTCATGGCCGCATCAGTATTCGGAGTACTTGTTGTGGTTGGTGGCGGCATTCAGTCGACCGATTCGATACGAGGACTGCTCGGAATTTGGGTCTTCAGCTTTGCTGTGCCTATGTTGGCCAGTGCAGCACGTCCGTTCCGTCGTCAAGACGCACACGGCATTGTTGGCGCATGGGATCGCACCGCCGACTTCGTCATGATTGTCTTATTCGGTGCATGGGGTGCTGGGTCAATGTTCTCTTCGCTACCGGGACTAACAGGATTCCGTCCGTCGTACGCAGGCGACGTTTCACGAATCCAATTGGTTGTGTTATCGGTTCTTATTCTTCGCTACGTCTTAGAGAACATAACCACGACTCTTACTCCGGCAAGGTTGCGTGAACTTTCTACAACGTCTCTTCCATCGCCGAGCAACATGCAGGTCATTATCTCGTCCTTAACCAGAACGGCCTCGTATGTCTTTGTTGCAATCGTCTTCATCGGCAACAACTGGGCCTTGTGGACCGGGGCAGTGCTCTATCTCTTGCCAAAATTGGTTGCGATGGTTGACGATAAGTTTCCTAACGTTGACGCTTTGCATCGCTACATGCCGCGAGGAATTCTGAAGCTGACTTTCATGATGTTTGTTGCTCGCTGGTGGGGTCAGCTCTTGGCAAACAACATTGATGATGCAGAAAAGATGATCACATTCGGCTTTGTCTTCCTTGGAATGCCCGGATTTATCACAACTGTGATGGGTTGGTTTGGTCGGTCAAGTAGTCGCGACTGGGAACAGAACTGGTTTACCCGAATCAGTGGGTTGGTCCTGCTCATTGTTGGCTTCTTAATAGTCCGTGGCGTTCTATTGGGCTAAGAAACCGAAAGAGCGGTTTTCTTGATTTACGAGTGCATTGCGATGGTGTCAAGTATCTGAGCAACGCGAATCGAATCTGCCGAAGACACAATCCAGCCGTCGCCACCGTCAATCACTCGACTGACGTTCTCGACCATTTCAACAAAAGCGTTTGTAATCGGGAACTCTTCAAGGACTTCATTGACCAGTAGGGAACTGGGTTCGTTCCATGTTGTGAATGACTCGCCAGCAGCAGTGCTTATCTGTCCCTGAGTGCCTCGAACAATGAATTGCTGATTACTTGGCAACGCAAACGAACTCACAGCGTGTGCAGTGATGTTCTTATTGATTCGCACATTCACATCAGTAGTGAGATCAATACCGGTTGGGCCAACTGTGCGCGCAAGGTCACTGATTGAAAACTCAGTGGCGCCATTAGTAAGAGCTACCCATGCATGTGCCTGGTAGCAGCCCACATCAAGCAATGCTCCGCCACCCATCGACGGGCTGAGGCGATAGTTGTCGGTCATTTCAGAAGTAAAAGTGAACGCTGTCTCAATGTGCTGAATATCTCCGATTGCCCCTGATGAAACAAGGTCAACCATGCGAGCAAACCGTGGATGCCATCTGCCCCATACTGCTTCAATCAGTAATCGACCATTGCGCGCAGCAACGTCAAACATGGCTGCCGTTTCAACAGCGTTCAGCCCAAGTGGCTTCTCACAGAGAACGTGCTTGCCTGCCTCAAGTGACTTGGTCACCCACTCAATATGTTGGCTGTTCGACAAACTGATGTACACCGCATCAACGCGTTCGTCAGCCAACAGGTCGTCATATGTTGCATGAACCAGTTCTGGTTCCAGAGTGGCAGAACGTTGCTCATCACGGCTGGCGACTGCGTATAGGTGTGCTCCACGCGACGCGTGTACAGCTGGGGCTAGGCCTCGACTAGCTACAAAGCCAGCGCCTAGAAAGCCCCAGTTAACGGTCACTTGCTATGACCGACGAAGAACTGGTGCTACAGGGAATGCGTTCTGAACGGCAGATTCTTCAGCAGCCTGCATAATTGCAACAACATTGCGCGACTGAATTGCGTTTACTTCCATTGGTGTTCCGTTGTTGATGAATTCAACTATAGAACGATGAAACTCGTGTGGCTGAAGCGGTTGCAATGGAGCAATACGTGATGTTCCGTCAATGTGGTGCACGGTCAAGATTGCAGGCAAGTCGGCTACGGCTGGTTCGCCTGCTGGGTCCCAATCGCCAATGATTGCGCCCTCAGTACCAAGCACATAGAACTTCGGCTTACGAGCAGCGGCAAGATCTGAATGAACAAACGTTGCTTGCTTGCCATTTGTGAATGTCACTGTGACATGCGCGTGGTCTGCGTTTGTTGCATGGGTCCATACGCGCTTGTGGTTTTGTCCACTCACATGTGCAACGTCGTCAGGAATGATGTTCAGAATCTGATCAAGGAAATGGCTTCCCCAGTCGAAAATCGCACCGCCAGATACTTCAGCATTCGAATGCCAGTAATCGCATGGGCGTGAGTACCCACCGACAAAACTGTCGTAGTGATACACGTCGCCAATCTCACCTGAGCGAATGATTTCTCGCATCGTTACAAAGTCATCATCAAATCTGCGGTTCTGGTACACCACAAGCATGAGATTCTTTGCTGATGCAAGCGCAATCAACTCATCGCATTGATCGGCAGTAAGGGCCATTGGCTTTTCAAGGACTACATGAATGCCACGTGACAGTGATTCCTTCGCCCATTGGAAATGACTATTCGGTGGCGTTGAAATAACGACAAGATCAAGAAGGCCAGAATCCAGCATTTCAGTTGCATCACCAAATGCCGTTGCCTTGGGGGCAAGTTGCAAAGCTGCTTCGACACGTTCTGGATTGATGTCACATACAGCCAATAGTTCGAGACCATTTGTGTTCTGGACTGCCAAGTTGTGCTCATGTCCGATTGCACCATAAGCAAGGAGTCCGACGCGAATAGTGCTTAAATTCATTCCTTTAGACATTATCCGCTGCCTCCTGAACTGAGGAACTTGGGCCCTGTCCCTATTGTCACAGTGAGTAAATCTCAGCGTGATTTCTAAGCAGCCAGTGAAGCGTTCTTACTGATAGTGAGTAACTGACGACGAAGCATGAAGCCATCACCGGGGCCGAGGACAAGCTTTTCGAAAAGGGAGCCAAGAGGAAAGTTGGCGTGAGAACGCATACGAGTCACGAGACGGGTTCCTTTTGGATCATCACGCAATTCATACGCAAGAGTGAAGTGAAGTTTCGGCAACTTCTTGCCGCGTGATTTGATTTCAAGAACAAAGTGTCTCGGTGCCTCCACAATGGCAGCGGTGAATGAAATTGGACCAGAAGGGACTTTGTCTCCCGCTTCAACTGTCTGCCATTCATCATGAATGGTGGTTGCGCTCTTTCGACCAAGGTTGTCAAGCCAGTCGTAGCTGTACCAACCGGCACGACCAAAACCCATTTGACGAATCCATGGGAAAACATCCTGTGGGGGAGCACTCATAGTTATGGATCGTGTTGCAACAAGGGTTGCATCGGAACACAGATGGTCTCCGACAACAGAACTGTGAATTTCTTCAGGAGTTGCACCCCAAAATTGAAAAATCATGACTTTGTAGAGGGTAACAATGTTTTGCAGTTGCCTACAATATTGATAAGTCATAGGAGACTTCATGAGCGTGCCATTGTTTGTTGCCCAGGAAATTGGCCACACCTTGCTTGACGAAAACACGTGGATGCCCACAGTCACCATTGATGTGTCGCAATCTCCGGAAGTTGCAGATCTTGCCAGAGTGCATGCAGTAGAGGGAATCGGCGATGTCAGCACACATGCGATTCGCCAAGATGACACTGTGTTAGTAGGTGTGCAATTAACAAGTCCTGTGCAGGCAACATTTGCGGTGGCCTTTAGTTACTCAATGCACCAGGAATTTCTCAATGAAGTGGCAGATGCCGGCTCACTAGTTTTCGCTACAACCGCCACAGAATCGGCTCATGAAGATCGGCCGTTGTGGCTAAGCGTTGATATTGATGGAACTGCCTTACGCCAAACCTTGCAGATGGACGTGAACTGACGGAGCACCGCTTGCGCAGAAACCCGATTGTCTATTGCGAGGCGTAAGCAAAAGCGAGCGACGTGGCGATTGCTAACCATATTTGGTAGGGCACGAACGCAAACCCGAGAGCGGGAGACGCGCGAAACGCGATGACGAGAAGCGGGATCGTAAACAATGTCGCCAGCACGAGTGCAAAGGCTGATGCGAGAAGCGAGTGTGGAACGTAAAACAAATGTGCCCACGAGAGCGCGGCCACTACACTCAATGTGAGCGATGACAACCAAACAAGTTGGTTAGTACTTGATAAACGACTGGCCACGAGCCATGTTGCAATAATGAGCATCGCAAAGTTGTACGGCCAAATTATGCCGAACACAAAACTGGGTGGCTGCCACGCCGGGCGAGGAAGTGATTGATACCACCCCGCATCTGTTGCGACCCAGCGACCAGAGACAATTGCATAGACCGCAACAATGGCTGACCCGAGAATTCCTACGACATAGCGACTCATACCCAAGTATGGCACTTTCAGTTAACTACAGCGCGAAAAGCTACGAGGTGTACACCGCATTTTGGAAGTCAAAGAAATGGCCAGATGTTCCTGCGTCAAAGAA
>Ga0208592_1000208_pt1 | contig 18227 bp, 14 predicted proteins | sample LakMenE18May10ns_FD_150712 | JGI IMG/M metagenome (GOLD analysis project Ga0208592, IMG submission 150712) | Freshwater microbial communities from Lake Mendota, WI - 18MAY2010 deep hole epilimnion ns (SPAdes) | ecosystem: Environmental > Aquatic > Freshwater > Lentic | place: Lake Mendota...
GAGGAAATGGAGAGCTTTGTCAAAGAATTAGCTTGGCGCGATTATTTTCAACGAGTTGGTCAAGTCCGAAACTTGGATAAAGAAATTAAATTTCCACAAGACGAAGTCGAGCATTATGAAATTCCATTGGCCGTTGTCAATGCCCAAACCGGAATTGAAGCCTTGGATCAAGCCATTGAACAATTATATACGCATGGATATATGCACAATCACTTGCGTATGTACACCGCCGCATTGGTGACGAACATAGCAAAATCACATTGGTTTTTGCCTTCAAAATGGATGTATTATCATCTACTTGACGGGGACTTTGCGAGTAATCGTTGCAGTTGGCAGTGGGTTTGTGGTGCGAATAGCAACAAGAAATATGTGGCTAATCAAGAGAACATGAATCGTTTCGCTGGCACAAAGCAGCACGGTACTTTTTTGGACGTGCCTTATGAACGCTTGCCGCCAACGAAAATCCCAAAGCAACTTACCGAAACAGTTAGCATTCAGCTGGAAACCAAGCTTCCAATGAATGGAATAATAGAAGTAGATTCTACGATTCCCACCTTTGTTTACAATTTTTATAACCTAGATCCTAACTGGCACCATGGAGAAGTAGGAAATCGTATTTTATTACTTGATCCCGTCTTTTTTAAGGAACATCCCGTTGATTCGAAGGTGCTAAACTTTGTATTGGAACTGGCTCAGAATGTGGAAAACATACAGCTGTTCGTAGGGTCCTTTACTGAACTTAAGGAAAAGTTTTCCTTGAAACTCATGTACTTCAAAGAACATCCATTAAATAGTGGTTATACGGGCATAGAGGAATCGCGCGATTGGATTTCTTCAGAAATTACAGGGTATTTCCCGTCCTTTTTCGCCTATTGGAAAGCCTTGAAAAAAGAACTCACTCAAAAAGAAGTTAACGTATGATAATTGATGCCGCACAATTAAGTCAATTTGAAAGCCGATACCGAGCAACATTGATCAATTCCTTGGCAGGAATCAAGCAAGCTTTTTTGATTGGAACAAAATCTTCGGATGGCATTTCCAATGTAGCCATCTTCAATTCCTTGATACACATTGGTGCAAATCCGCCATTGTGGGGATTTATTTGTCGGCCAGATACCGTTCAACGCGATACCTTGCGCAATATTTTAGAAACAAAACATTACACGATTAATTTCATTCATCAAGCGGATGTAGAAAAAGCACATCAGACCTCTGCTAAATTTTCAAGTGACACGTCTGAATTTGAGGCTTGTGGTTTGACTGAATCCTACTTCGATCGCTTTTCTGCACCATCCGTGGCTGAAAGTCCAATTAGTATCGGAATGAAATTTGAGGAAAAAGTAGACATCACCATGAATGGAACAATGCTCATCATAGGAAGCATTCAGTTCATTGATCTCGATGAGGAATGGTTAGCTACAGACGGATTTGTGGATTTAGCGAAAGCAAAAACCTTAACCTGCGCTGGATTGGATGCATATTTCGAAAATCACTTATTGCAGCGTTTATCTTATGCTAAAACAGATAAATGGCCGAGCAAAATATAGAAAAACAAGAAATCGTTGTTGTTTGGTTCAAGCGTGATTTGAGATTTACAGATCATGAGGCTTTGTTTCACGCTCAAAAGCAAGCGTTACCGGTTTTATTGTTGTATTGTTTTGAACCATCAGTCATGGAGTATCACGATAGCGATGTTCGTCACTGGCGCTTTGTCTATCAGTCTTTAAGGGAAATGAATGAGAAACTATCAGAGCTTGATTCGCAGCTCTATCTATTCCATTCTGAAGTTCTTCCGTTATTTGAAGCCTTACAAGAATCTTACATCATTAAAACGATTTATGCGCATCAAGAGGTAGGGAATAACCTGACTTTTCAACGGGATAAATCCGTTCAGAAGTTTTGTGATGCGCACCAAATTCAATGGAATGAGTATACACACAATGCGGTACAACGCGGAGGAAATACTCGTTTGGATTGGGAGAAAAGATGGAAGTCCATCATGGAAAAAGAACCTTTTTTAGTTTCCGAAACCGATTGGAACATTCTTTCCCTTCCCGAATCGAAGTATCTGCAATTAAAGGGAGCTCCTTTGTCCGAAGACATCACCACAGATCATCCCAATTTTCAACCAGGAGGAGAGTCCATTGCCTGGAAATATTTGGATGGATTTTTGAAAAAACGAAGTGTAAATTACGCCAATCACATTTCAAAACCGGCATTGAGCCGTAAAAGTTGCAGCCGAATTTCACCATATTTGAGTTATGGAAACATCAGCATGCGCATGGTTTACCAATATACGATGCAGCATTACAAGACATCCTCTCATAAACGCGCTTTATCCCAGTTTATCTCTCGTTTGCATTGGCACTGTCATTTTATTCAAAAGTTTGAAGATGAATGTCGAATCGAATTTGAACCCTTCAACAAGGCCTACCTGGGAGTAGTAAAACCGAAGAATGACGCTTATTTGGATGCCTGGCATACGGCGAAAACGGGAATTCCCTTGATCGATGCTTGTTTGCGTTGTTTGATGGAAACGGGATACATCAACTTTCGAATGCGGGCCATGTTGGTCTCATTTTATGTCTTCAATTTAAAACAAGATTGGCGCGAACTTCATTTTCTTGCGCGACTCTTTCTGGATTACGAACCAGGAATACATTACCCACAAATTCAAATGCAAGCTGGTCTCACCGGAATGAATATCATTCGCATTTACAATCCAATTAAAAATTCAAAAAAACATGATCCAGATGGTGAATTCATCCGAAAATGGGTTCCTGAATTGGCGGAAATACCGCTTGAATTCATTCATGAACCTTGGTTGTTAAGTGAGATGGAACAGACACTTTATTCGTTCAGAATCGGAATCAATTATCCAGTACCAATTGTGGATTTGGAGGAAACCCATCGAAGTTCAAGCGAAGAGGTATGGTCTTTCCGAAAGGAATTAGCAGTGAAAACGGAGGCCAAACGCATTGTGAAAAAACACGTCAATCCACGCAAATGAAACAGCGAAAAAAGAGCGATTTACCGGAGAAAATCTGTTTGACTTGTCAGCGTCCCTTTACTTGGAGAAAGAAATGGGAGAAAGTCTGGGATGAAGTAAAATATTGCAGTGATAAATGTCGAATGAATAAAGCGAAGTGATGAAGAATGTCGGCTTAATTTTCCCGCATCAATTAATGGAGGATACTGTTGTTTTCACTGCTTGCGATGAAGTGTATTTAGTGGAAGAATGTTTGTTTTTCCGTCAATTTTCTTTTCACAAACGAAAATTAGCCTACCACCGAGCAACGATGAAGCAATATGAGTCCTTTTTACAAGAGAATGGATTTAGCGTTCGGTATATTGACACAAGCGACGAACGATCAGATATTCGCACCTTGATTCAAGGGTTTTCAACGGAAGAGATCAGCGTTGTTCATTACATCGATCCGACGGATAATTGGTTGGAGAAAAGATTGAAAGGTTCTGCGAAAGCATTCCATGTTTCCCTGGAAAAGCATCCTTCTCCCTTGTTTTTGAATGAAACAGATGATTTTGCTCCTTTTTCCACGCGAAAAAAATTGTTTCAGACGGAGTTTTACAAAGCGCAGCGCATCCAACGCAACTTTTTGATGGAAGCCGATGGTGGTCCAAAAGGAGGAAAATGGTCCTTCGATGAGGACAACAGAAAACGGTATCCAAAAGGACTGAAACCACCTGTTGTCGAAACGCCTAAGAAATCTACTTTCGATGAGGAAGCCATCCAATACGTGGATGAACACTTTCCCCTCAATCCAGGCTCTTTGAAGGATTCCTGGCATTATCCGAGTTCATTTGAGGAAAGTAAATGCTTTCTGAACGCATTTTTCGAAACGCGTTTTTCGGAATTTGGAACCTATGAGGACGCCATTCTGAAAAAGGAGTTGGTACTCAATCACAGTGTCATTAGTCCGATGTTAAACATTGGCTTATTGACTCCAAAATTCGTAATTGATGAAGCCATTCGATACGCAGCTGAACATGATGTACCTATGAATTCCCTCGAGGGATTTGTTCGTCAAATTGTCGGTTGGCGTGAATTCATTCGCATGGTTTATGAACTCAAAGGGAGTGAAGAACGCACCCGAAATTACTGGGGATTTACCCGAAAGATTCCAGCTTCATTTTGGAAAGGAAACACGGGTATTCCTCCGATCGATGAAACGATTAACAAAGTTTTAGAAACTGGATATTGTCACCACATCGAACGCTTGATGGTTCTGGGTAATTTCATGCTTTTGTGCGAATTTGATCCCGATGAGGTATATAGATGGTTCATGGAACTGTTCATTGATGCGTATGACTGGGTGATGGTTCCAAATATTTATGGGATGAGTCAATTTGCTGATGGTGGACTCATGTCGACAAAACCGTACATTAGTGGTAGTAATTATTTGATGAAAATGAGTGATTACGAAAAAGGGGAGTGGCAAGCGACTTGGGATGGACTTTTCTGGCGATTTATGGATAAACAACGCTCCTTTTTCTTGTCCAATCCACGGATCGGAATGTTGGTTCATAGTTTTGATAAGATGACAGAAGACAAGAAAAGGTCGCACTTAAACGCTGCGGAATCTTATCTTCAAAAAATAGATTCGGATTTACTAAGTGAGCAGAAATATTGATATTAATTTGAAAGAAATGAAACACAATCAACGCATCCAAGAACTCATTCAATCACTGGGACTACTTTCACATCCGGAAGGTGGTTACTACAAGGAAACGTATCGAAGTGTGGAAACGTTGGATGGAGAACAAGCCCTGATGACGTCTATTTTGTTTTTACTAACTTTCGAAAACGCTTCGAATTTTCACCGCATTCAAAGCGATGAACATTGGTATTTTCATGAGGGAAGTCCACTTACTGTTCATGTAATTGGCGAAAACGGTCATGAGCAAAAACAACTAGGACTCGATTTATCTGCGGGACAAAGTCCCTATCATTTAGTGAAAAAACAAGACATATTTGGCAGCGAAGTACAAGAAGAAGACGGTTATGCACTTGTTTCCTGTGCGGTTGCTCCGGGTTTTATGTTCCGGGATTTTGAATTGTTTACGAGACAAGAATTATTGGATCAATATCCACAACATGAGGAGATCATTTGTCGCTTGACGGCATAGCCGCCGTTCTCGCTACAAAATACGGATTGGTTAGATTGGCTTTATTGTATCGCAGGGATTCACCAGTTTCAGCATGAACCACCGTCCCTCCTAACGCCTCTAAAATGGCTTGTCCAGCGGCGATGTCCCATTCCATGGTTGGTGCGTAGCGCGGATACACATCTGCGCTACCAAGCGCTAAATCGAAGAATTTGAGGGATGAACCCTTTTTTGCAAACACTACTTCCTCCGTAATGGCTTTCAAATCTTGAATAAAGTGTAAGACAGGACCAGAATGGTGACTACGAGAGCAGGTCATAACCAAAGGATCATTGTGTTTTTCTGGTCGACTTAATTTTTTCCAACTCGAAAAATCATGGACTTGGTCAAAAGAGAAAAGGAAAACACCAGTATCGGCTGAACCTATGAGTATTTCACGGTTGAAAGGTGAGGCGATGAGTCCAAAAACTGCTTTTTCTTCCTTGATTAATGCGATATTCACGGCGAATTCTCCGTTTTTTTTGATGAATTCTTTTGTCCCATCGAGTGGATCCACACACCAGCATTCGGTCCACTTAGCACGTTCTTCGTACGTCATTTTCTCTGTCTCTTCCCCAGTAATGGGAATTCCGAAGGGACGTAAAAAAGCGTCAATGATATCAGACGAAGCAAGATCGGCCTGTGTTAATGGAGAACCATCGGATTTGATGATCTCTTCAAAATCGTTTTGATAAATTGTCATAATCGCTTCCGAAGCAGCGATGCTCGCATGAATGGCGGCGATGTATTTTTCGTGAAAAGGAATCAATCAAAGTGCATTTCAGGAACAATATCAGGAACAACAAGGTCACCTTCCGTTTTTGAAATGATTTCCTCGACACTCACTCCTGGCGCGCGTTCGATTAAGTGGAATTTACCATCCTTGATTTCCAAAACGGCCAATTCAGTCACAACTTTTTTCACACAGCCAACACCGGTTAAAGGCAAGGTACATGCTTTCAGGATTTTTGATTCTCCTGCTTTATTGCTGTGCATCATGGCAACGATGATGTTTTCTGCTGACGCTACAAGGTCCATTGCACCACCCATTCCTTTCACCATTTTCCCAGGGATTTTCCAATTGGCGATGTCGCCGTTTTGAGAAACTTCCATGGCACCAAGAACCGTTAATTGAACATGTTGTCCGCGAATCATGGCAAACGAAGTGGCAGAGTCAAAGAAGGAAGCACCCGGAAGAGTTGTAATTGTTTGCTTTCCAGCGTTAATCAAATCCGCATCCTCTTCTCCATCGTACGGAAAAGGCCCCATGCCTAAAATGCCATTTTCTGATTGAAATTCTACTTCAATACCTTGAGGAATATAGTTAGCAACCAGCGTAGGAATTCCAATGCCTAAGTTGACGTACCATCCGTTTTTTAATTCTTGTGCAATGCGTTGCGCAATGCCATTTTTGTCGAGTGCCATATCGTCTGTGCTTAATCGTTCTTTCTAACTGTTCGTTGCTCGATTCTTTTCTCGAATTTTTCTCCTTGGAAAATGCGTTGAACGAAAATTCCAGGTGTGTGTATGTGATTGGGGTCTAATGTTCCTGCTGGAACGAGTTCCTCTACTTCCGCTACAGTGATTTTGCCAGCCATGGCCATCATCGGATTAAAGTTGCGGGCCGCAGCCTTGTAGATGAGGTTTCCTTCCGTATCGCCTTTCCATGCTTTCACAATGGCAAAGTCTGCGGTTAATGCACTTTCTAGTATGTGAGCTTTGCCATTAAATACGCGTACTTCTTTTCCTTCAGCTACTTCCGTTCCGTATCCCGCAGGAGTAAAAAATGCTGGAATTCCAGCACCACCAGCACGACAACGTTCGGCTAAACTACCTTGTGGAATTAAGTCTACTTCCAATTCTCCACTGAGCATTTGTCGTTCGAATTCATCGTTTTCACCAACGTATGAACTGATCATTTTCTTTACTTGCTTCGCTTGTAGCATCAGTCCGATACCAAAATCATCAACGCCAGCATTATTGCTTATGCAAGTGAGGTTTTTCGTCCCTAATTTTACTAATTGTCCAATGGAATTTTCTGGAATGCCGCAAAGACCAAATCCACCTAACATGAGTGTCATCCCATCTTCGATGCCGACTAATGCGTCTTCAACGTTTTTTACTACTTTGTTCATCTCTTAAAATTCAAATGGTACTTCGGATTCATCCACCGTTTCAGGTTGAGGAGCATCCTCGCAATCGTAGGCTGTCGCATCATAATCATCCGGAGGAAGAAAATCACGCGTGGATAATCCTATTGGGTCTTTATAGACACGTTGCATGTAATAACCATAAATTGGCAGGGCCATTCGTGCACCTTGTCCCCAGTTCATGCTCTGAAAACGCACAGCACGATCTTCCGCTCCAACCCAAACACCTGTGACAAGTTCTGGGGTTATTCCAATGAACCAACCATCGGAATTATTTTGAGTGGTACCTGTTTTACCTGCAGTAGGTGCAGTGATTCCACCCCAACTTCTGCCACTTCGCAGACTTGCTCCGGTTCCACTCTGAATAACACCTTTCATCATTTTTAAAATTTCGTAGGCAACGGTAGAATTTAATGCTTGTTCCCGGTGCTCCGTGGCACTGTAAATAACCTTTCCATTACGATCTGTAATGCGTTCAATGGTTGTTGGACGGACATAAATTCCATTGTTTGGGAACACACATTGAGCAGCCACCAATTGATACAGTGAAAGGTCCATACTTCCTAAACACATCGATGGGACAACATCATTTTTATTGAGTTCAATCTCTGTCTTTCTAAGTAATTTTTCAATTTGGAAAGGTCCTCCCGTTTTCGCAACAGGATTATATGCTCCCATACGAGCCATCACGGCAACCGTAGTTGGATTAGAAGATTGGGCCAATCCATCTTTCACAGAACCAGCAGCGTGACCTTGCGGACAATATTTTCCAACCACTTTATTTTGATCATTGACTAATTCGACACAATACTCACCTGGTGTAAATGTGGTGCACGGATTGACCACCTTCATGGATAGTGCCGCGGCATATACAAATGGTTTTATGGTAGATCCAACTTGACGTTTCCCTTGTCGCACGTGATCGTAACCAAAGTGTTTAAAATTCACCCCTCCGACCCAAGCGCGAACAAAGCCGGTAGTTGGATCCATGGAAAGTAATCCAGCGTGTAAGAATGATTTATAATATCGAATCGAATCATTTGGTGTCATCAAGGTATCGCGTTCCCCTTTCCATGAAAACACGGTCATGTTCACAGGAGTATTGAAACTTTCTTTAATTTCATCTTCGGTATATCCTGCCAAGGTCATGTTTTGAAAACGCGCAGATGAGGTGCGTGCTGATTCCAAAATTTGATTGACCATTTTCTTTTCAATGGAATTCGCAAAAGGGAAATTCTTTAATCGACGATTGTTGATGTCGAATTGAGGTTGTAAATCATCGCGGAGATGGCGTTCAACAGCATATTCTGCATGTCGTTGTAAGGATGGATTCAAGGTGGTATAGATTTTTAATCCATCTCCATAAATATCATAGGGATTACCATCTTCTCTTAAATACTTGAAGGATCCATCTTCGTTTTTTGACATCAAAATCTGGGTTACTTCTTTGCGCAACGATTCTCTGAAATACGGTGCCATGCCTTCTTTGTGGTCCAAGGATTTATAATGAACAACAATCGGCATCACCTTTAAACGGTCATATTCTTCTTGGGTAATTTTGGTTCTAAGTCCCTCATTTTCTGCTTGACTGTTTTTCAACCATTGAAAAAGAACTTGATTGCGGCGAGAGATCGAACGAATGGAATCCTCTGCACGCAATTCCGCCATTTGTTCTTTCGTAACATTTTCAGGAGAAATTCCGGCGCGATCTGCTGCTTTTTTACGGTAATTTTTTATCGTGTATTTGTATGGATTGAAAAGGTCAGGGTTTTTACACATCCCAACCAATACAGCTGCTTCAATTTTAGTTAAATCCTTCGGACTCTTATCAAAGTATACACGGGAAGCATTTTCAATTCCAACAGCATTGTATAGAAAATCAAATTGATTCAAGTACATGGTGATGATTTCCTCTTTCGTGAATCGTTCTTCTAAACGTTTGGCAATGATGTTTTCACGTGCTTTTTCATTCAAGCGACGAAATTTTCCAAAAATTCCTCCAGTTGGAAGGTCTAAACTTTCACCATTGGCACGAGCAAGTTCTTCTAATTGTCGGTTTCTTAGCGTAAACAATAGTTTTGCCAGCTGTTGAGTAATTGTTGAGGCCCCACCTTTTCTCCCCAAACTCATGAACGAACGTGCCAATCCTTTAAAATCTACTCCAGAGTGATTGTAAAAGCGTTCATCTTCTGTCGAAATCAATGCATCAAAAACATAGGGAGAAATTTCGCGGTATTTAACGCTTGTGCGGTTTACTTGCCAAAAACGACCAATAATGGTATCCTCTTTCACGTTTTTTTTCGCAATGATCAGTGATGCTTGTAATTCTGGTGGATTATCCAACATCGATACAGGAGGCAATAAGCTTTCAGATTGCAACAATAACAGTGCAATGACTAAAATGAAAGGAACAAGTGAAAAGGCCCAGAAAATTCGCGTGAATTTTTTCTTATCCTCGTCAGACATTTTATCAGGTTCATTAAAACTCTTCATAGTATCAAATTTAGCGACAATTATCTTAAGACATCTTTTCGTTGGCTATCCAATTTTAATAGAATAAACATCATCATGCAAAACGACATCATGGAGGAACCCCCATAGCTAAAGAATGGAAGTGGAATTCCAATCACTGGTGCAAATCCAATGTTCATCCCAATATTGATGGCAAAGTGATAGAATAAAATCATTCCAACGCAATAAGCGTATACTCGGTTAAAGATTGACCGCTGGCGTTCGGCAATGATAATGATTCGAATCAACATGAATAAATAGAGTCCAAAAAGAAAAGTGATTCCTACGAAGCCCCATTCTTCCGCAAATGGACAAAAAATAAAGTCGGTCTCACTTTCCGGCACGTGATTGCTTTCGACACTGGAAACAGATGCCTTGTTGTATCCTTTCCCAAGTAATCCTCCGGAACCTACTGCAGCCATGGCACGATTTCGGTTGTAATCTTTCCCGTTTGGATCTTCGCGAAGTCCTAAAAATAGTTCGATTCGGTCCTTCTGGTGGGGCGCTAAACTATTGAATCCATGATCAACAATGAAGGAGAGTCCACTGGTAAAGACGAATCCAAGAATGATGATGACTGTCCCACGAGATCGCTCCCTTTTCGCTGAAAAACGCTGCAGAAAAAGAATGGCTAAAACGGAAAATATTAAAATGGTTGAAATGACACCAATGGATCCGGAAACGGGGAAAGGCAAAAAGAAAAAATCCAATTGTACCGAGTTCAATAATAAGGTGATGACACTAATAAAAATCATCACAAAGAGGATTGGAATAAAGTGACTTCCTACCCATGTTTCCTTGAAGCGAACCCCTGGAATCCTGTTCACAAAACTTAAAATGATTGGATCAAATGTGAGTCCTTCGCGGTACATTACAAAGAGAAAGGAAGTAAAAACGACAAAGGTTCCCGCATCGGGCTGTAGTAAAATCAATGCCATTGGAACCAATAAAATGGCGCTTGCCGTTAAGACGCTACTAATATTTTGTTGTTTGACGCTAATGCTACTGATGTATTTCGCTAGTAACAAGGCTGTCGAAATCTTCGCAAATTCGGCCGGTTGAATCCCCATGGACCCAATTCCAATCCATGCGCGAGCACCATGTACCGCAGGCATAAAAAGCACGACGACTAGTAGGAATAAGGTAAAGCCATAAATGGGAAAGGCAAACCTTCGATAGATATCGGAGTCAATTAAAAAGACGAGAAGACCAAGAAACAAAGAAACGACAATCCAGATTAATTGTTTCCCGTACATCATGGACACATCAAAAATGCTCGGATGAAGATCGTTGTAGGCTACAGAGTATAGTGTGGCCATTCCTGCGATCAACATCAGAATGAACGAGATGAACAAAGGCCAATCCAAATGGGAAATTAAACTTTCTTCCTTTCTCATTACCGTTGATTTGAAATGTAAGCAAGTTTGGCATCTATGATGCGCTTCTCTTTATCCTTATCTGAAACCTTGCGTTTCAAGTATTTTTCAATCATTAGGCTAGCGATTGGACCAGCCCATGTTCCACCAAATCCTGCATTTTCAACAAATACGGCGATGGCAATTTTAGGGTTGTTCATTGGTGCGAATGCGATAAAAACGGAGTGATCTTCCCCATGAGGATTTTGAACAGTTCCCGTTTTCCCGCAAATTTCGATGTCATCTAAACGCGCCATGCTTGCTGTTCCTCCGGCTTCATTTACTACCCTTCTCATCCCTTCAATGACGGGTCCGTAATATTGCTCGTTTACCATGGTTCGTTTTTTCGTGCGGTATATGGCAAGTGGACCTTTTCTACCAATGGATTTTACGAAGTGTGGAACATAAAACCAACCTTTATTGGCAATGATCGCTGCGATATTGGCCATATGGAGAGGAGTTAATTTTACTTCACCTTGTCCAATGGAAATGGAGCGAATGGTTGAGAAAGCCCATTGATGATGACCGTACCACTTGTCGTAGTATTTGGAATCAGGGATCAATCCTGGTCGTTGTCCGGAAACATCTGCATCCAAGGTTTTTCCAAGACCAAAACTCCGCATGTATTTGTGCCATTTATTCAAGCCATATTCAGCATCAGCAAAAATCCCTTTTTTCTTTCCTTGTTGAATAATTCTACGGACAACAGCGTAATAATATGGATTACACGAATATTGAACGGCTTCCGCCACATTGCGAGCAGAAGGGTGATTATGACATCCAACAAGGCTTTTATCGCATGGAAATCCAGACCTTGCTGTGATGACGCCTTCTTGCATTCCAATTAACGATTGCACCAACTTGAAAATGGATCCCGGAGGATATTCTGCTTGTAAAGGACGAGGAAACAACGGCATGTTTTTGTCCAAGGCCAATTTCGGATAATTTGCACTGATGTTTCTTTTGCCGACCAAAAGGTTCGGGTCATAGGATGGAGCGGATACCATGGCTAATATTTCACCCGTAGATGGTTCGATTGCCACAATACATCCTTTTTTATTTTGCATCAATTTTTCACCGTAAGACTGGATGATCATGTCCATTCCTAATTTCAATGGATCCGCCTGACGCGCGGTAGTATCGTATTTTCCATCTGCAAAGGATTCGATGGCGTTGTTCAATGCAGAGGTAACAATGTATTTAATTCCTTTTCTGCCGCGTAATTCACGTTCGTAAAACTTTTCAATTCCAGAACGACCAATGTTATCGCCGGGCTTGTAAAAATGATCGGTCTCCACCTCTTTGCGATTCACTTCCGATAAATACCCCATGATGTTTGCACCGCTCTTGAACGGATAATTTCGCATGCTGGTGACTTTCTCATAAAAACCTGGGAAATTTTCTAAATGTGGCGCAATGCGCGAGATCTCCTCAAGAGTCAGTTCTTTCAAGAAAGGATATTTTCTGATTTTTTGGTAATTTGAGGTGCGTTTGCCCGTAATTTTATTGTAATACGTTCCTTCACCTTTGATGATTTCCTTGAATCGCTTTCTTACATCCTCGACGGTCCAACCGATGAGTTTCGCAAAGGCAACGGTGTCAAGGTTTTTGATTTCGTCCTCGACCATCATCAAATTGAAATAGGTTCGATTGGAAACGATTTTCATGCCATTTCGATCAAAAACAACTCCTCGAGGTGGCGTAATTTCAATCCGTTTTTCTGCCACTTCATGTGCCCGTAATGTCCAAGTGTCATCCACTACTTGCATGTAAAACAGACGAAATGTGTATAGAAATCCCACCAGGATAATGAAGGCAAGGATTACATAACGTCGGATATCAAAATTCATTTTGTTTTGGATTTTTTAATCAAGAAACTTTGAAGCAGCAAGCAAATTAAAAAAGATGGAACCGTACTAAATATGGTTTTCTGCAGGATGAATAAGAATTGATTCAATTGAAAACTTTCCACCAAGAAGAACCAAAAGTTATGAATTAACAAAAGAAATCCAAAAACCAAGGTAAACCATCGATTCCCCATGTCAAATACATTTGGTTCCTTCAAGGGATCATACCCCTCTCTGGGACCATAAAACTTGAAAAGCATTGGCCGAAAATAAGCCATCATTACCAAGGATGACGCGTGCAGCCCATAGGTATTTGAAAAGACATCAATTATGATTCCGAGGAGAAAAGCAAGTCCCAATAGGGAAATTACACCCATTTCAAATGGTAATAACATGACAAATAGAGGGTGAATCATTAAATGAAACCCGTAACCAATTTCTAATTGATTAAAAATCAGGGCTTGTAATACGACAAACACAAAGAATCGGATGATATTTTTGGTTAAGCTATTCATTGCAATAAATCTTCTTCTTTGTCTGGCGGAATGAGTCCTTCCAATTCTTTTTGTTCTTCAATCAATAAATTTTTCACCACATAAACGCGCTGAAGTGTCCGATAATCCTCGGCATACCTCAGAACAACGTTCCACAATGGTTCTCCCTCGATGGTTTCAATTTTTTCTACTTTTCCAACAGGAATCCCTCTAGGGAAAATTCCTGATCCACCACGTGTTACCACGCGAGACCATTGCTTTATGCGTAAATCATTCGAAATCCCGTCTATGGAACCCCTTCTTGGATCGCGCCCATTCCATTTCAAAATACCAGATAAATGGATTGGTTCAATGATCACATCAATGTTGATGTCTTTCGTTAAAACCGTTTTCACAACACAATAATGCTCACTCGTATTGTGGACAATCCCAACAACACCTTTATCAGAGAAAACCCCCATATTTGGTTTCACTCCCTGCTTACTTCCAATATTTAATGTGAAATAATTGTTTCTTCGGGTGACAGATGAGTTGATAACAGTGCCTGGAATATAAGTGTACTGTTGTTTAAATATAGTGTCTTCCACCCTAACTTTTCCAGCACTTAAGGTATACATAAATTCGGGCAAACGTTCCCTCAGCCGGATGTTTTCACGTTGCAAGGCGTAATTGTTTTTACTGAGGTTAAAGTGCTTGGTGATGTCGTTCTCCCACGTTAATATTTTTGCCGTCACATTAGACGCCGTCGTCAAATATTGACTTCTTGGGAAACTCAAAAATTGCACATAAAGCAATAAAGAGATAACTTGCAATGCAGCAAAGACCAAAAAAATTTGAAAACGACGTAAAAAGGCGATGAGATTGCGCATAAAAGCAAAGTTAATGAATGACTTTCAGAACAGATTCATCTCTAGGTGAATGATATTAACAAATTAGGGTAATTTATTAATAGTTCGTTCATGTGAAAAGGAGAAAAGATGAATGTTATAAATGAACAAATCGAAAGGTTAATTAAATTTGAATTAGACTTGTTTAAATTAAAAAACATAAATATATTTACATAATATAAAAATTATAATTATGAAAGGGTTATCGAAAATTATCTTATCAACATTACTAATATTTACCTTTTTATCATGTAATAAGAACAATGGTGTTCAAGAGGGGACAGCGACCCTAAAACTTACCATTAACGGCCAACAAGAATCGTTTGACATGAGTGATCCAGTTATGAATTCAATCAACAATGGAGACTGCATCGATTTCGTAAATGGTTCTTCAATAGTAGATTACATGAGCCTTGGGGATTTTGAAAATGGTACGTTTGATTTTTGGGCTGGTAATGCCACATTAACTAATAATACTTATTCATGTATTCAAAATGCTCAAAATTTTTGTGCGTCACCACGAATTGAAATTTATGCAATGGGGACTCTCGATAATCGCCTGGAAGACATATACAATGTTCCTATTTTTAGATTAGAGCCAAGTTCAAATACAACAATTAAAATTTCTGAATTAGGTCAAGGTAAAGTCTCTGTTTCATGGTCTGGTAATTTAAATGTACTTGATTTCAGTAGTAACATCATCGGTGTGATACCTGCAACTTTTAACGCGGATAAAGTATCTGTTGATGACTTCAGGTAAACTTCTCTTTTCGATTTAATTGGCATCGCATTTACTTTAAGTTATTTTGCTGTTTTATGAATTAGTGAAAACCTAATGCATCCATGTTTTTCATGTTGAGCTAAATCTTTCAACTTTTTTTAAGAAATAATTTATTTTGTGGATTGATTGGTAATCTCTGCGTGGGTTTTATTCATTAAATTGTATGGGATGTATTATTGGATAAGAAAGTAGATGTTCCTTTATGTTCCATTCGTTTTACTCATGTGGGGGGTTAGAGAATAATTGGGCTGTCGGTTAACAGGCATAGCTATCATTCGTTTTACTCATGAATTATTATGGGATGTATTTTTGGAAAAGATAGAAGATATTCCGCTATGTTTCATTCGTTTTACTCATGAGATAGTATGGGATGTTTTCTTGTAAAAAAATTAGATATTCCTTTATGTTTCATTCGTTTTACTCATGAAAGGATTTAGGGAATAATTGACGCAGTCGTTAATCAGACATAGCTATCAGTCGTTTTACTCATGATGGGGAGGATTACTCGCTGTCGCTCGTGAACCCGTTGGAGGGAACGCTTCAAAGAATCTAAAAGCTAAGTTGCTGCGCAACTTTGGCTTTTTTTGTTTCACATCGCTTACAAAAGCGAGCTTTTGGCGCGAGTGGAAACAAAAAAAGCCAGCCAAACGGCTAGCTTTTAGATTCTTTGGCGGAGAGAGCGGGATTCGAACCCGCGATAAGCTTTAGGCCTATACACACTTTCCAGGCGTGCTCCTTCAACCACTCGGACACCTCTCCAGGTATTTAGTGGAGTGCAAAAGTAATGAAAAGTTCTGATTTCTCAAGAACCATAGATCAGAAGTCCTATTGAGAAGTAAATAAAAAGTCCAATGATGTCATTTAAAGTGGTGACAAATGGTCCAATTGCCAAGGCTGGATCGATTTTATACCGATTTAAAATCAAGGGAAATAACGTTCCGAAAATCGCTGCAAATAAAATGACCGTAAACAAAGAAACACTTACCACGACGCCTAATTCTGAATTTTCAAAAACGGATGCAACCCCAAAAATCAAGCTGGCAAGAAAAATTCCATTCATTAATCCTACTTTGGCTTCTCGCCATAATTTCGGTAAAATTCTTCCTAAGTCTTTGTCTCCTCGTGCCAAGGATTGCACGACAATCGCGGAAGATTGTACGCCAACATTTCCTCCCATTGCAGTGATTAATGGAATGAAAAAGGCCATCGCAGGGATTTTAGTAATGCTTCCTTCAAAATTTGAAATGACTTTCGCACCAATCGTGCCTCCAACCATCGCAATCACCAACCATGGAAGTCGAGATCGACTGATTCTCCATGTACTTGCATTCGAGTCTACGTTATCCGTAATACCCGTTGCCATTTGGAAATCTTTGTCTGCTTCTTCCTTGATGTAATCAACGACGTCATCTAAGGTGATGCGTCCCACCAATTTATTTTGGTAATCAACCACAGGAACGGAAACCAAGTCGTATTTTTCCATCACCATTGCCACAACTTCTGCTGAATCACTTGCTTTTACAGAAATGATTTTTTTCGATTGGTAGATGTCGGCTATTTTGGTTTTGGCGTTGGCAAATAACAGTCGTTTCAGTGAAAGCACTCCTAAAAGTCGGTCTTGCTCATCCACAACAAAAATATTGTATACTTTTTCTACGTCTTCGGCTTGCTTGCGCAATTCGATGATCGCGCGGTTCACAGGCCAAGTGACATGTGCCTGAAAAAACTCTTTTTGCATGAGTCCACCAGCCGTGTCATCGTCGTAATTTAAGAGGTCAACAATGTCTTCCGCTGCTTCATCATCTTCCATTTGAGAGATGACCTCACGGATTTTTTCTTCGGTTAAATCACCGAGGATATCCGCTGCATCATCGGAATCAAGGTTTTCAAGCTGATCGGCAATTTCTTTGGTTGATAAAGAGGCTAAAAATCGGTCTCGAATTTCTTCGTCCAACTCCATGAGGATGTCGGCCTGTGTATCTTCGTCAACTAAGAAATAGATGTATTTTGCTTCATCGTTTGTCAGCGTATCGAGTATCTCGGCTACCTCTGCGTGGTGAAGTTCTAGGACGTTCTCGTGAATCCAAGCTAAGTCTTGTTCTGCGATTTTGGTTCGCAGCAGCTCGATGAATTCTTTCGTTAGTTCGAAACGCACGTCCTACTTTTTGACAAAGATACGGAATTGCGAGTGAAAGGTTTAGTTTATCGAATGATGTTATCGTTAAGGAAATGCACGAGCGATGTTAATCGTGGCAAAGTTCCTCTACTTGATGGAAAAGGTCGTGTGCTTTGGTCATTTCTTTTAGCAAGACTTCGTCCTTCGCGTTTTTCCCCACTAATTCATGGATTTTCTCACATTGTTCTTCCAAATTCTCTAAGGCTTTGTGCACGGAAGGTTTATCTTTTGTGACAGGTGGCTTTGAAGCGCTGAGTAAAATCACTTTTGCTAAAAGCTCTCCAGAACGCGTTCTGAGAGGAACGAAATTTCCTTCCTCACATGGGTGAAACGTTTGAGCCATTACTTTGTGGAAATCTTTCAATGCCATCCAATTGTCGTTTTGAATTTCATTTAACAATGGATCTGTAAGTGCTTTCGTGTATTTATCCGAAACAATCCCCCAATCGATGAGGTTAAAAATCCCACTTAAATAATCACCACGTTTGTTTTGGTACTTCAAGTAATAGGCATGTTCCCATACATCAATTCCTAAAATGGGAATTCCTCGGTCTTTTGACACATCCATGATCGGATTGTCTTGATTGCCTGTACTGGTCACCATTAATTTTTTGTCTGGTGTGACAATTAACCAAGCCCATCCAGAGCCAAAACGCGTACTTGCTGCTTGCGTCAATGCTTTTTTTAGGGAGTCCATGCTGCCAAAATGTGCATTGATTGCGGACTCAAAAGATGCTTGAATGACCGTGGTTTGTTTTTCTTTGGGAGCTAAAATTTCCCAGAACAAGCTATGGTTGTAG
>Ga0208592_1000209_pt1 | contig 18181 bp, 16 predicted proteins | sample LakMenE18May10ns_FD_150712 | JGI IMG/M metagenome (GOLD analysis project Ga0208592, IMG submission 150712) | Freshwater microbial communities from Lake Mendota, WI - 18MAY2010 deep hole epilimnion ns (SPAdes) | ecosystem: Environmental > Aquatic > Freshwater > Lentic | place: Lake Mendota...
GATGCCATGGCCAAAAAGTCCCAGACTGGGGACAGAACGGCTAAGGGTTGGACAACGCCCTCTACCAACCAAGTGCTTGGTAAATGGTTAGCGGGACAAAGTGGTTTGGTTATGGGAGGCACCTCCTGGAACTTTTGTGCCAAAGAGGTACTCGAGCACCGCTTTGACTACATCTTTGTTGACGAAGCAGCCCAGTTCTCTTTGGTAGATGCCATTTCGGTAACTGCTAATACCAAGAACCTAGTTCTCCTAGGAGACCCACAACAGCTAACCCAAGTGGTTCAAGCCGTTCATCCTGGCGGAGTGGATAACTCAGCCCTGGGCCACTACATGGGTGATACTCAGATCCTGGAACCTTCCTCTGGTTACTTTGTCGACATAACTAGAAGAATGCACCCGAGTGTCAACGCTCCGGTTAGCTGGCTGTCCTATAAAAACAAATTGCACTCGCACCCAGACACTGACCGAAATCAAGTTCCAGGTCTTGAACCAGGACTAATCACAGTTCCGATTACCCATGTTGGAAACAGCTCGAGCTCGATTGAGGAAGCAAACAAGGTTGTCGAGATTGCCAAGCAGCAAAGTGCTGTGCTTGGAAGATCAGAGGTATTAATTGTTGCCCCATACAACGCCCAAGTGGATCTAATCAGACAGCAGTTGGATAAAGCTGGCTTGCAAGAAACTGCAGTTGGAACCGTAGACAAATTCCAAGGCAGGGAGGCAATGGTTGTCATCGTTTCACTTGCTGCTTCCACGGCCGCCGATGCTCCGAGAGGCTTGGAGTTCATTCTGGATCGAAACAGATTGAACGTGGCAGTATCTCGCGCTAAGGCCAACTGCTTCTTGGTCTACTCACCAACTATTGCAAGATCACGCTTTAGAAGCATCGAAGAGCTTAAGTCGCTTTCACGACTCAATGGCCTAATTGGGTTTGCCACAAACTAACGACTAATCCGCAAAAGGCCACATATTTTGGGATTTAGATTTGGCCCATAATTAGAGCATGAACCAAGACGTAGTAATTGTAGGTGGTGGCCATAACGGCCTCACAGCTGCCTGCTACCTCGCCAAAGCTGGGCTCAAGGTAACTGTTCTAGAAAGACTCCCCGCCTTCGGCGGGGCCGCGGTTTCTGAAAAGACCTTTGAAGGTATTGACGCCAAACTTTCTAGATACTCCTATCTAGTGTCCTTGCTTCCAAACCAGATAGTCCAAGATCTCGAGTTAGACGTACAACTTGCCCCAAGAAGATACTCCTCTTATACGCCAGTTCCTGGATCCAGTGAAGGTCTCTTGGTAGATAACCAAGATAGGGAAGCTACCGCTTCCTCCTTTGAATCAATAGGAGCAGCAAGTGACGCTCCGGCTTGGCAGGATTTTTACACCAAGACCACACTGCTAGCTAAAGCACTATTCCCAACAGTGCTAAGCCCACTTCCAACCAGATCCGAAGCCAAAGCCAAGCTAAGAAGGCTTTCAGGCTCAGATCAAATCTGGGAAGAGTTTATCGAAAGACCTGTTGGCCAGGTAATTGAACAAAGCTTTGAATCTGATTTGGTTCGCGGGGTTGTATTAACAGATGGCTTGATTGGGACCTTTGGTCCCAATGAAGATTCCAATCTTGATGTGAACAAGTGCTTCTTATATCACGTGATTGGAAACGAAACTGGGGATTGGAACATACCTATCGGTGGCATGGGTCAAGTAAATTCTTCACTACAAACCCAGGCCCTCAAACTTGGCGTAACGCTAATTGCCGATTGCGAAGTAACTTCAATTGAGCAAGACGGAACAGTGAACTTTATGCGCTCTGGAACAAAAGACTCCCTAAGTTCAAGGTTCGTGCTAGCCAACGTTTCTCCTACAGAACTAGAGAAACTAACCGGTGAAATAGGAATCGTTCCGCAAGCCAAAAAGATGGATGGCGCCCAGGTAAAGGTGAACCTGTTGTTGAAGCGCCTTCCGAAACTAAAAGACCAAACTTTGGATCCAGTAGCCGCCTTCGGCGGCACTTTCCACATCAACGAGAACTACTCCCAGCTTCAGGCTGCTTACGAGCAAGCATCCAAAGGAGAGATCCCAAACCCACTACCTTGTGAGATTTACTGCCACTCTCTTACCGACCCAAGCATTCTTTCTCCAGAACTCCAAAGACAAGGAGTTCAAACACTCACGGTTTTTGCCCTACACACTCCCCACTCCTTACTTGAAGGCAAAGACCATGAACTAATGCGAGAAAGACTCAAGCAGGCCGTTATTGATTCACTGAATTCAGTACTAGCCGAAAACATCGAAGACTTACTGATGACCGATGTAAACAACGAACCCTGTATAGAGGTAAAGACCACAAAGGACTTAGAAGATGTTTTAAGGCTCCCTGGGGGAAACATATTCCACGGCGCTCTCGAATGGCCATTTCTAGAAGACGAAGGTCCAAACCAAACTCCAGCTCAGAAATGGGGAGTCGAAACAACCAGAGAGAATCTATTGGTTTGTGGCTCGGGAGCTAGACGTGGAGGTGCGGTAAGTGGGATTGGTGGGCATAATGCTGCGATGGCGGTATTGCATGGGCTAGCCAGTTAATCTGACCACTAATCAGAGCAAGGTTAGATTACAGAATCAGTTAGCTAAGTAGGCTGCAAGCTCTTCCAGGGTGTGTAAGTACCCATCGGATGAATAGGGCTCCGACGCCAAAACCAGAAGACTGGTCCCAGGATCAACATAGATTTGCTCACCCCAATGCCGCGCAGGAATATGTAATCCTTCTAAACCAGGAGCTAAGTTGAATTCCTGCCAGCTCTTTCCATCGGACACCTTCACAACTACACGTCCCGAAAGACAAAAAAGAGCCTGCTGATTGGTTTTATGAGCGTGATTACCTCTTGAAGCACCCGTGGGTACATCACGAACGACAAAGAATCTGGCCGGGCTGAATGGAAGGGTTTTTGGAAACTCCCCAACAATTAGGTTGCCGCGGGAATCCGTAATTGAATCAACAGAAATGATTTTGGCTTCCATTTTTACCCCAAGGCTTTCAGAGCGCTGCAAACAGTTTCAATTTCTTGTTCTGTTAGTTCAGGAAAGAGTGGAATAGTAATCAAGCTGGAACATGAGCTCTCGGTCTGGGGAAGGGGTACGAGATTTCTGTACTTTAAATCAACTTTTTGCTTGTGATCTGGAATAGGAAAGTGCACAGATGTTGAAACGCCTCTGGACGTAAAATGTGACGCTAATTGAACCTGGCCAAGATCTTCCACTGTTATCGGGCAAAGATGGCCAACAAAAGACTCATTGGGAGCTGAGTGGAACCTTACTTTATTGCCCGCAGCTTCAACATAACGAGAATATATTGCCCTTCGGCTTTCATTCCAGCTGTCGACGTATGGCAGCTTCACGCGAAGGACAGCTGCTTGGATCTCATCAAGTCTAGAATTTCTGCCAAAAGAAATTTCGATTGAATACTTATTCCCCCAACCGTATTGACGCAGCTTTCGAACTGTATCGAGCATCTTCACGTCATTTCCTGAAACAGCCCCAGCGTCCCCATAGGCGCCTAGGTTCTTAGTTGGGAAGAAGCTAAAAGTGGATAGGTTTCCAAAGCTGCCCGCTTGCTTCGTCCCATTCGAAGCGCCAATTGACTGCGCGCAATCTTCAATCAAAACCAGGTCATGGGCTTTGGCAAATTCAGCAATCTCCACAATTTCCGGATTCAGTTGTCCAAAAAGATGAGTGACAACCAAAGCTTTTGGTTGAACACCAATTCCTCTACTTGCCTCAAGTGAAATTCGTAAGTTCGAGATTGTCATCTGGAGGGCGTCTTCAGAGACATCGACAAAAATCGGTTCTGCGCCGATAGCGCGAGCTGCAACTGTTGTGTAACTGCCCGCGTTAGCCATTGTCAGAACTGTATCGCCGTTTCCGACACCTGCAGATAGTAGGGATAACAGAATTGCGTCCGTACCTGTAGCTACCCCTACAGAGGCAGGGCAACCCAAATACCTTGCGAGTTCGTTCTCAAACTTCTCGACCTCTGGTCCGAGAATGTAATTTCCAGATGTAATTACCTGAGTTGTTTGCTTTGTAATCTCAACCTTGAGGGCAGCTGGGACTCGAGAAAGATCATTAAAGGGAACAGAAAAACTCATAGCCCCCACCTCTTTCATCGAGTCCAATTATCTCAAATTACTCGAGCTACATGTTTGGCATTACTGCTAGAAACTGAGTCAAAAACTAAAAAGGACAAGCGGTACTTGTGCTCTCTAGCGGTGCTCCCGTTGAAAGGCTTCTGAGGTGAGCGAAATACCTTCTTTCAAGCTAACTTTGGGGCTCCATCCAAGATCCAGAATTCTCTGGATATCAAGAAGTTTTCTAGGAGTTCCATCAGGTCTTGATTTATCCCAAATAACTTCACCTTTGAAGCCAACAGCTTCCTGGATCGTGTTTGCAAGTTCAAGAATGGATAGGTCCTTACCGGAACCGACGTTTATAGCGATGTCATCGTCATAATGCTCCAAAAGGAAGAGGCAAGCCGAAGCCAAGTCGTCTGAGTAGATGAACTCTCTTTTTGGAGTACCGCTACCCCAAAGCGTTACAGATGGTAATCCTTGGTCTTTTGCGTCATTGAATTTCCGGATTAATGCAGGAAGTACGTGCGAGTTCTCAAGATCGTAATTGTCGCCAGGTCCATAAACATTGGTAGGCATAGCCGATATCCACTTTCGACCGTATTGCTTACGATATGACTCAACTAACTTCAGGCCAGCAATTTTTGAAATTGCATAGGCTTCATTGGTCTTTTCAAGCTCTCCTGTTAGTAAGTATTCTTCTTTGATTGGTTGACCCGCTAGTTTTGGGTAGATACAAGAAGAACCCAAAAACAGTAGTTTCTCAATGCCAGCAGCGTGAGATCCGTCAATAAGGTTCGTCTCGATTTGAAGATTTTCCGACAAAAATTCAACGGGATATGACTTGTTAGCTTGGATCCCGCCGACCTTAGCCGCTGCAATTATTACCGCATCGGGTTTCTCCTCGGCAAGAAAATTGAATACAGCCTTACGATCTAGAAGATCTAACTCCGATCGAGTTCTACCAACCCAACTGTGCTGAGTGTGTTCCTCGATGTTGCGCACAATTGCTGAACCAACAAGTCCCCTGTGGCCCGCAACATAAATCTTCAATCTTTTTTTGCTTTCTTCTTGGCCATGGATGTAACTCTATTTCCAGCTATTAGGGTAGCTTCTCTTACTGGATATTCCCAAAGTGCGGAAATCGGTCGAATAATGGCGGGCAATTGGGAGACCCTTACCGCACTAGCTTCGGTGACGGACTTTCTCCGATACTCCACGGATAAGGAGGCTGGGTGCCACCTGAACCTTGACAGAGTGGCGTTCAAGTATGAGAGTTTGCCAATTTTTGAAAGCTTTATGAATAGATCCAAGTCGAAGGCCCAAGCGTATTCGGTGTCTAGTCCTCCGACTTCCCAAAAAGAACTTCTTCTAAACAACGCGCCAGGTTGGGGAACCAGATTAGGCCCGAAACGCATCAGTGGAACTGCGTGGTAGCCTGAGCTATTTTTCCAAACGATGTTCCCCGCGCCGTCGATATAGTCGCAACCGCCAAAAACCATAACTGAACGAGATTCTTTGTCCAGGTAAGCACTTGTGATGTTAATTGAATCAGGTGACAGCATGTCATCGTCACCGAGCCAATTAATGTATTCAATATTGTTTGGCATGGCACTAAATCCAGCATTAATCGCATCCGCCAAACCTAGTCCGTTGTCTTGGATTGAAAGATTGACCTTTCCTTCGGCCAAATACTTTGAAGCTTCGAAGCCTGAAGGCGCAACTAAGACCACGAATACGGAATTACCGTTATGCCCCGCATCAGAAATGGAGTTTAGGCACTGCTCCAAGTATTCTGGCCTCTTGCCGAGAGTTGGAACAACTATCCCAACTTTTGAATTCAACTAATCGCCTTCGACCACACAGAACCTACTGGTTTATCAGTTATGTACCCTTCGAGCATTGCTATGTCGTGATCTACCATGATCCCAGCAAGTTGCTCTGGTCCGACAGACGCTTTCCACCCAAGTGTTTTTTCAGCTTTTGCCGAATCACCCACCAAACTGTCTACCTCTGTTGGGCGCAAGTACTTTTCATCAAACTTTACGAACTTTTCCCAATCCAAGTTGACGTGCTCAAATGAAAGACGGACAAAATCCTTAACGCTTAGGTCTGTGCCGGTTCCAAGAACAAAATCGTCTGGCTTGTCCGCTTGGAGCATCTGCCACATTCCAACAACGTATTCTGGGGCGTACCCCCAATCTCGACGGGCGTCGAGATTACCCAGGTATAGTTCCTTCTGAACTCCCTTAGCAATTCTTGCTACTGCTCGAGTGATTTTTCTTGTTACAAATGTCTCTCCGCGCCTTGGGCTTTCATGGTTGAACAAAATTCCGTTCGAGGCAAAAATACCGTAAGCCTCTCGATAGTTCTTTGTTATCCAGAATGAATAGACTTTTGCCACACCGTATGGAGATCTGGGGTAAAACTCGGTTTCCTCATTCTGTGGGGGATTCGCTGACCCAAACATCTCGGAGCTTGAGGCTTGGTAGAACTTGGCCTCTGGGACTGATTGACGGATTGCTTCAAGGAGCCTGATAGTTCCAAGACCGGTAGTGTCTCCGGTGTACTCAGGCTCATCAAATGAAACGCGGACGTGGCTCTGAGCCGCCAGGTTGTAAATTTCGTCCGGCTTGATTTCTGCAAGCAAGGTCGCAAGCCTGGATCCGTCAGTTAAGTCTCCATAGTGAAGAAATAGTCTTGCATTGGGATTGTGAGGGTCAAGATACAAGTGATCGATTCTTTGGGTGTTAAAAGTAGATGCACGGCGAATTAGACCATGGACTTCATACCCTTTAGATATGAGAAGTTCCGCTAAATACGAACCGTCTTGTCCAGTTATTCCAGTAACAAAAGCAGTTTTCTTCATCGGACCCGTTCTCCCCGTTCATTGACAAGTTTTCTGTATTCAGCGGCTGTTTTCTCCGCACACCTGTGCCAGGTGAAATGAAGCGCTCGTTTCTTACCTTCCTCTATTTTATCTTGGAAAGACTCTGGGTCGATGATCGCTTGAGACATCAGGTTTCCTAAGGCAATCTCGCTGCCCGCAGGGAAGTAGGAAGCGCAACCCGAGGCAATTTCATTATTTATCGGCGTATCCGAAGCGAGGATAGGGATCCCCGAAGCCATGGCCTCAACCAAAGGCAGACCAAAACCCTCGTATCGGGATGGGTAAACAAGCGCAATGGCATTTGAGTAGACGTTAGGTAATTCCTCCGGTTTCACAGACCTATGGATGAGTGCTTCGCCAACACCGAGCTGTGCGGCCAGTCTCATTTCGAAACCCTTTATATTTCCTCCACCGACTAGCTGAAGTTTGATACCGGTATTGTTTTTGGCAATCGTAGCAAACGCGCGGATTGCTAGATCGAAGTCCTTGTAGCCTCCTCTATTGCCTACAAATAGAAGATACTGCTCGGGTTGCCAATCAAATCGGCTCAGGTTTGGGGAGTACTCCGAACCCACTCCGAGGTAAGTTGTAACGACTCTACGCTCGAAGTCATATTCCTTTAGCATGTCCTGAGTACTACTTTCGGAAATAGATAACACTAGATCAGCGTTGAAGATATTCCCTTTTTTGGCAAAATGTGGATTCCAAAATCTCCCTCTCGAATCCGTATTCTCAGGGATCATGTCAAAAAGTGTTACGGCTTTCAACGCGCCTTTGAATCTTCCGAAGAACCCAGGGAGGTAGAAGGTGTGATGCACTATGTCTACCTTGTTCTTTGATTGGCGCTTTAGAGCCATTCTCAAAAACAAGTAAATCACCGCAACTAATTTTGACTGAATGCCCTTCACCCCCAAAGACTTTGTCTCGTTCTGAAGGTACTTATTTATCACATGACCCGATGCTAGGACTGGACTAATTCCCAATTCAGGATTGGCTTCGTAATACTTTATTAGCTCCGTAAAATACCTGCTTATTCCACCAAACTCCTGAAGTAAGAATATCTGTTCATCGTAAAGTACTCGAATCGGTTCGTCGCTCAACGCTTCTCCGCCAACAAAGTTTCAAGGTCGTGCTTGACCATTAGGTTTGCGATTTCTGCGACAGGTGTTTTTGGGCTCCATCTAAGAATTGTCTTAGCCTTGCTTGCGTCTCCAACCAAATCCACAGTTTCAGACTCCCTGTAGAACTCGCTGTCAATTGAAACAATAACGCGACCTGTCCCTTTCTCGTAACCAACTTCCTCTAAACCAGAGCCTTCAAACACTATTTCCATGTCAGCGGCCTTAAATGATTGACGCACGAAATCTCGAACCGTAGTTGCCTTTCCTGATGCAATTACGAACGTGTCTGGAATTGCATAGCTCATAATCATTCTCATGGCTTGCACGTACTCTGGAGCATATCCCCAATCACGAACAGATGAAAGGTTCCCAATGCTCAACATGTCAGCCTGATTCAACTTTATTTTGGCCACCTTGGCGGTGATTTTCTTTGTCACAAATTCATTTCCACGAAGGGGCGACTCGTGGTTATACAGAATCCCTGAAGCGGCAAACAGTCCCTTGTTTTGTCGATAGTTCAGCGCTGCAGAATGAGCAAACACTTTTGCTGATCCATAGATGTTTCGCGGATAAAAGTCCGATTGTTCATTTTGAGGAGCCGAGAGGGATGTTCCAAACATCTCAGAGCTTCCTGCTTGGAAGAATCGTGTTTCTGGTGAGAATGAACTGATTGCTTCCATTAGGTTGATCGGGGCATATCCACTAACCAGAGTGGTTTGCTGGGGGTTGAATAGTGAATCGGCGACAAAGCTATGGGATGCCAGGTTATACACTTCAGAAGGCTTTAATTCTTTAATCACCTCAGAGGTTTTGATGGGGTCCGTTATGTCTAGATCGATTATTTCTAAATTGGAGTTGTCTTCAACACCTAGGGTGCGTAATCGCCAAGTGCTTGAAGAGCTGGATTTCGCCCGAGTTCCTATGACGGAGTACCCTTCACTTAGAAGGTCTCGAGCGAGGTAAGAGCCGTCTTGCCCGGTAATTCCTGTTATGAGTGCTTTGGGGCGAGACATACCCCTTAGGATAGCAAAATTCGAACGGCCTGAATCCATAAAGCTATGGTGTTGTAACGAACTTTGGAATGCTTTAGCTTTACCAAATTTGTGATTTCAAGTGAATCGGCTCAGCAATTCCATTTTTTTAATATCTTTGGCCTTTAAGTTGATTTTCGGCAAGTTCAATTTCGGGCGGAGTGACTACTAATCTTTGATCGCAAGAGAAATCCAGTCTGCGGTTCTAGTTATTCCGCTAACTATGTCGACCTCAGGCTCCCAGCTCAATAGCTGCCTAGCTTGAGAGATGTCAGGGCGCCTTTGCTTGGGGTCATCTTCGGGCAAGCCGAGGAACTCGAGCGTTGATTTGCTGTTGGTTGTTTCGATAACCAGGCTAGCAAGGTTAAGGAGTGTTCTTTCTTCGGGGTTGCCAAGGTTTATGGGGCCTAAAATATTTGATTTGCCAAGTGCCTGAATCCCTCTAACTAAATCGTCTATGAAGCAAAAACTTCTAGTTTGCTCCCCACTGCCATAGATAGTTAGTGGCTTCCCTTGAAGTGCTTGCCTGATAAAATTTGAAACAACGCGTCCGTCGTAAGGGTCCATGTTGGGTCCATAGGTGTTGAAAATTCTGACAATTGCAGCGTCTGCGAGTCGCTCTCTTTGATAGTGCGCTATCAATGTTTCGCCAAATCGCTTAGCTTCGTCATAGACACTTCTGGGGCCGATTGGGTTTACGTTTCCCCAGTAAGTTTCATGTTGAGGGGATACTAGAGGATCACCGTAGACTTCGCTAGTGGAGGCAAAAACAAGACGTGCGCCTACTCGCCGTGAGTAATCAAGGAGTCTAAGAGTACCTGTTGTGTTTACCTCCATTGTGTTTAGGGCTTGAGCCATGTACTTTTCTGGAGAAGCTGGGCTGGCGAAGTGATATATCATTTCCGCCGTCTCAGGAAGGAGGGGAATGCAATCCACGATGTTCGCGTTGATGAAATTCAGACCATGGAGCAAATCCAAGTTGCGCTGTTTACCTGTGCAGAAATTATCAACGCCTATAACCTCATCACCCTGATCAAGGTGAGCTTTTGCAAGTGAAGAGCCAATAAAGCCTGCGACTCCTGTGATGATAACTTTCATTAACTGCCTTCGCCAAGAACGTGGAAGTGTTGGAATTGCAAACGCCAATCTTTGGCTGAAAGAACTCTTCGGGTGTCTAGAACAACGGATCCGCTCATTTGTTTGGATACAGACAGTGGGTCTACATTCCCGAACTCACTCCACTCCGTTACCACTAGTAGCGCATCCGCGCCGACGGTTGCTAAAGTCGCGCTTTCTGCTTGAGATAACCCGACCCATTCAGGAGCGGTTGCCACTGGATCAAACGCCTTTACTTCGCACCCATGTCTCAACAGTTCCTTGATTATCTCGAGCGAAGGGCTATCCCTCGTGTCATCAGTCCCCGCCTTGAAAGATAACCCCCAAATGGCAATTTTCTTTCCGTTTAATTCGCCACCCAGCAAAAACTTTAGGCGATTGGCAACTCGGACAAATGCCGCTTGATTGCTCGTTATACTTGCCGCCACAACGTCTAGCGCTACTCCGTTTTCCCGACCGACTGACAGCAGGGCGCGAGTATCCTTCGGAAAACAGGAGCCACCCCAGCCTGGACCTGGCTTGAGAAAACTTATTCCGATGCGCGAATCGGATCCCATTCCATGGACGACATCTTCGACGTTAGCCCCAACAACCTCACACAAAGCCGCGATGTCGTTCACAAATGAGAGCCGGGATGCTAAGTAGGCATTGGCGGCATACTTTATCAATTCTGCTGACTTTACGGTGGTGGTGATTTTCTGTGTGTCAATATTTGCATAAAGATCGAGCACCAGTTGCGCCGTACTGTTGTTTTCCGCTCCCACTACAATTCGATCTGGATTCATAAAATCATGCAGAGCACTTCCCTCCCTGAGAAATTCAGGATTAGAGGCAAACAACAGATCATTTCTCTTTATAGAGGACTGCAACATTTCGCCGGAACCGACTGGAACAGTAGATTTAATGACTATTAGTGATTCCTCTTGAGCGAAATCAGAAATCTCCTTGACCGCGGACAAAACATAAGTCAAATCTGCAGAACCATTGTCGTCCTGTGGTGTTGGAACACAAACGAAGTATGCGCACCTAGTCTGTGATGCTGATTCAATAGAGTCCGTGAGCGTTAATCTTCCCGAGGAAAGTGCTTCCCTTAATAAGGCCTCAAGCTCCGGTTCAAAAATAGGGATTTGACCGGATGCAATTACGGCAAACTTCTGCCGATCTATTTCCACGCCGACGACATTGTGCCCAAGTTTTGCAAAGCCAAGCGCAGTAGTTAGGCCCACGTAACCCATACCCACGGTGACGATGTTAGCCAACTAGATCTCCTGTCTGTTTGAGATTAGTTTACATTTATACGAAAGAGGGCTCGCCAGATGATAATTTTGAAGAACCATGAAACTTCTTTGATTGAATGTGGGCACATTTCATTCTTTTTGCTTTGAGAAATAACAAGTTACCTGCAGTTAAGATAATTCCTTAGAATGGCAACCGGTAATCAACCGTGGCTTGATTTTGCCTTATCTATCGCCTGCACAAAACACTCTAGGTCACTTATTTGCGGGTAGGTGTCCGCATAGCAGTATCTTGGGTTCTCAATTCCTGGGTTGTTTTGGCTAGCCCACCAGTTTAAGTGACTTTCGTCATGCCACGAAGCCATGACACCACTTTTCTCATCTTCTACAACGTGCTTAGAGAGAATCTTGCAAAGCCTCATTATCTCGTCATTGTTCCCCCACCAAATACCACCACAAAAATAGTCTTTCCTATTCTTCCTAGGAACAAATGCACTTGACTTCTTGTTTTGCTCCCATGCCCCAATACCGCCAAAAGCCAATAGAGTTTTGAAATCTGAAGTCAGGGATTTGGGGTTGCGAAGATAATATTGGATTAGTTTCTTGCCAGCGGGTCGGAAGTAGCCTGGATGCTGAACCAGGCACACTCCTGATCTAAGTGATTTGTCCAGATTTTCAAATTTGAAATTGTCGAAAACTAACATATCCGCGTCAATATGCATAAGTATGTCTTCTTTCAAGGATTCCTTGTTCTCATGGAAAATTCGATATCGGTAAAGTGTTGCCTCGGGCCAGCCATATCGAGGGATCTGGTGGATAACTACTTCTACATCAATTTCTCGCCTGAAAGCCTCGATTATTTCCACTTCATCAGTAAACACGTGAAGAGTGACTTTAACTTTTGAATTTGCCAGAGAGTCAATGCTTAAAGCCAGGTCTTTCCAGTAATGCACATACTTATTTGTGGCAATGGTCATAACTCCTAAACTTCTCAGTTCAGCCATTTGCTCTCAGTTCGCAACCATGCGTCGGGAATAAGTTTCTCGGGATCGTTGTGATCGCGGAACCACTTTGAGGGAGCGACAACTGTTGAGGCTTCACTTATCGCCGCTGCCCACCAAGAAAAAGTCGAATTTGAAATTACAATGGTGTTTGCTTGACTCATGAGAATCATAGATTCAGCGGGATCTGAATGTTCCGGTGGGGAAATCACGTTTAAGTCTGATCCAAGATATGGCAAAAATTCGTTCTTCACGTAATCAGGAGAGTCCGTAAATACCCAGATTTGTCTTTTGGTGACCGACTTGCCTCCTTGCCTATTGATCAAATCGAGGGCGCCCAAATAGTACTCAGCGGAAAGTGCGCCTATAAAGTGGTTCGCCTCATGCAGGTAGTCTCCCCTTCTCACGTGCATGACAATAGGGTTAGCTAATTCAAGCTCTTGTGAGAGACGACTAAACCATTGCGATTGCGCCTTAAGGTTAAGGGGGGGCATGAGGCCCTCGGAGCGAAGGCTGTGGAGATAGACATATGTCTGAAAATATCCTGAAATGTAGTAACTAGCTTTAGCAGCTGTCAGCCCCATATCAAAACCAATTTTGTCAGAAATGTAGATTCTAGAAATTCTCCGACTGAAATCTAACGACAGGCCAATCTTGGTTGCCAGCCCCATGAGTAAAGTGCGAGTCAACAGACCTAGCTTCTCAAGTGGTGAGATTCTAGTTTCAATTTCATGGTTTGTTTCTAGTGTTGCGAGAGATGAGGAATGAATTGACTCGTTTTTTCGTGGTGACCTTTGAATAACCCTTAAATGAGCACCCAAATGATTCGATATGTATTTTCCTGCCGTGAAGGCGAAAAGCTGATTACCTAGTCCTCCCATTGTTTCGATGGAGACAAAAGGTGTTTTTCCCCTAGACATAGTAAAATTCTACCTGATGAGACACAGCTTTCCATTTTTTGTGAACTTGGGATTAACGGGTTTCCGGGAAAGATTATGTGCAGGGGTCAACGACCCTCATGATTTGACTATTTGGTAGACAGGGTCTCGCGACAAATTCTATAACTCGCCATAATGCGAGAAATAAACTTACGAAAGCCGACGAAAACGTCGGTTGATTTGTGATTTGCGCTCCAAATTAGGAAATCAACCAGCGCAAATAGTCTTTTGTCGATTTTTGATTCCCTGCTTAGGCTCGTATCTGAAACGCTGTAGTAGGTCAGCTCCTCTGGTAACCCTACGAATTCGATGATAGAAGATAGCCTTAGCCAAGTTGCATAATCTTCAACTGCTCTCACGTTGACTAGATCAGCATAGGAGTTTACCAAATCCAGGTAGCTTCTCTTCACTAAAACTGATGAGTTGACTAGCTTGTTTTCCTTGATCATATGCCTAAATTTTAGTTTTTTTCGAAAATTCTCCCGGGGGAAATAGGGTTCTAGGTGCCCCCTTTGAACTTTGAAGGCGTTGGTAAATATCAGGTGAGCGGAGGATTTATGAGATTCGTCGAGTTGTTTCTCAATTTTCTCGGGATGCCAATAATCGTCAGCGTCGAGAAATGCAATCCAGTCGGCCGAAGATTTAAGGACGCCAGATTTTCTAGATACCCCAGGGGTTCCGGAATGGCCTAATAGAACTAGTTCGACCTGGTTATCCAATTTATAGGCCGAGATAACCTCCTCAACAACAGAGTCTCCTGAACCATCATCAACAATCCAAATCTTATTTACTCGGGTGGTCTGACTCTTCACGCTATCAACTGCACGAAACAACCGAGTAGTTTCGTTGTATGTCGTAATGACAACATCTACTAGTTCCATGAGTACGATTTCATTTTGGCTCTCGTCAAGACAAAGAGTGCAGCTGATGACTTGATAGGAGCATTTATTATTGCAAACAAAAGATGGAAAAATCTGTCTAAAGCTTTTTTCGAGAGAAAATCTGTCATGCCTCTACCTGCTCTTAGAGCTCTCTGGAGGCTTTTGCTTGCTTGTCTTTCAAGAAGTGAAGCCTGCACTTTCTTTTCTTTAGCTTCTGTTGAGGCAAAGTGAACAGCCCAGGAAGTGGATGGAGGTTTTGTGTCAACACCCAGGGCATTTAGTCTTGCAATTCTTTGGAGAGCGCTAGTCACGTCTCGGTTCTTTTCACTACTCTGATTTGGGTGTCTTCGGTACTCAATAAGGAATTGATCTAGATTTTCTAACTTACCCAGCTGTGAAAGCCTTAGCCATAGATTGTAGTCCTCTACTCCGTCCAGTTCATTCCTATATCCACCTATGGATTTTATCGCTTCACTGCGAATCATCACACTTGGATGGATCAGGGGATTGACGAAAGGAAGCAAGGCCCTAATTTCCCAGTTTGTTGTGGGATAGTGTGATTTTCCAGTCACGAGTCCATTTGAATCAATGTATTCCGCCTGAGACCCAAGGCCGACAAGATCAGGTTTCCTTTCCATAACAGCTAACTGAGTGAGTAGCCGGTTTGGCTTCATGAGGTCATCGGAATCAATTCTGGCAACGAATGGGGATCGAGTAATCCTCAAACCAGTATTCAGTGCTGATGAGATTCCAGCAGAAGTGCTTACAACCAAGCGAATACGCGAACTTCCCGATTGTGCATCATTGCATTTTTGTATTGTTCTAGGTGTCGGTCTATCTTGAATCAGCAGGAGCTCCCAAGACTCAAGTGTCTGGGCTTCTACGCTTTCAATTGCCTCTTCCAAAAAAGGTGCGTCCCCATGTACCGGCATCAAAATCGAGACCGCAGGAGTTTGAGTCAAATTTTTAAGCCTTTTGAGAGGGTAGCTATTTCTTGGTTACCTTCCACCTTATCCCGTTCAGCCCTCGACTGGGCAACTTCGTGTGGATACTTTTATGGATCTCGCGATGTTTGATTGCCGTGGCAATTGACAGCTATGTGATGTTGACGCGCCGAGGACGCAGATCGCGGGAAACAAGGTGGTCAACAGAATTGCGATAGTAATTCGTTCTTAGCATGCGCTACTTTTTTAGTATCAAGATGTCTTTCTCTATAGACCAGGAGAACCCGTGGTCCCTAGCCCAGTCAACCAAAAAATCCTTACTCGGGTACCCTTCTTCCACTCCAAATAGGCGAAAATCGTCTATAAATATGGACACGTCGAAAATTTCCAGTCTCGAACCAATGGTTTTGAGCTCCTCCTCGATAGGGCAGTGGTTAGGACCCAAAAAAGTTTCGTCCCCACTGTAATGCCCATCCAGCCAAAAATTAATGTGAGAGCCTCTGGGAAAGTTATCGATGACTGCAGGCAACCCCTCCTCGCTTGAGGCATTCACCAAAGTTACATTGTCTAAATCAGCAAGCGCTATAGAGGCTAAGTCAAAGTAGAGCTTTGAAGGCTCGAGGCTTGTGATGGCTTTAGATGCTTTACTTAGACCGCGAGTGGTGTACCCCTGGAAGGTGCCTGTTTCAATCCAGAACTGATCATCCCCGGAAAATGATTGGAGCAGCTGTAGTTTTTCAAATTGTGTTGCGGGTTCCCGGCAGGAACGATCAAAATAGTGCACCCACTGATTTCTAGAGTGTAAATCAAATTTTCTAACTCTCTGCATAATTCGGATAAAGAGATAGAGACCATGAAGCCATTTTTTTACTCTTGAATATTTAGTTTCCATGTTCAATAGTTTAGGGTTATATCATGGTGGGTTCTACACCAAATATTTATTCGTGATTTTCATCAATTTTCATGAGATTTACAAGTCTTTCAACCTGATAGTTACGATTCTGCAATTCTTTGAAAGTGCCAAAGTCATTAACTCGACCGTCTTCAATTAGCAGGACTGTGTCAGCGTGTTGAATAGTGTTCAGTCTGTGTGCTATCAAAACAACCGTCACATTTCCACGCATGTCGGTTAATGCTTTCTGAATTTCAAATTCAGACTCAGCGTCTAAAGCTGATGTGGCTTCATCCATGACTAATAGTCCGGGCTTGGAATATAGCGCTCTAGCTAATCCGAGCCTCTGAATCTGTCCTCCGGACAGACCGTCTTGAAGTTTTCCAAGAGGTGTGTCGATTCCCTCAGGTAACTGATCAATCAGCGCGCCCAGGTGAGACAGCTCTAGAGATTCGGATACCAGTTGTCGATCTATTGCTTCGGGTTCCACACCAAGGGCAACATTTTCTGCAATTGTTCCAGACACCAAACCTGGCTTTTGAGGGACATAACTTGCGCTGACTCGCCTCCCTGTCGTTGATTGTTCGATTCCGTTACCCGTAACAAGAATTGAACCTGAAGTGGGCTTGATAACCATACAAATTAGGTCGGCGATAGTTGATTTACCTGCTCCAGAGGGCCCCATTAACGCTACTTGAGAGCCTGGCTGAAATCGAAAACTTACATTCTTTACAGCGAAATCTTTTGAATTTGGGTATGAAAAAGAAACATTCTTGAACTCCACTCCAAGCGGACCCCGTTCTTGACTTCGTGGGTTAGGGGAATCCGCCTTTTCAGGTTGTGGTTGCAATGACGTTACCCGGATAATAGCAAGAATATCCTGCGCCGTTCTTGCAGACGGAATTACCGATTGTATTGTCAGTATTGAGTTTTGAAGAGGTAACAGAGCAGCGGTCAACCGAAATCCTCCAGATAGAAATATGCCGATAGTCCCGGCAGATTTAACAATGTCACCCGAGAGGGCCTGAGAGAGAACGAATAGAGCTATCCCCACCAAAAGTGCTGCTTCAATTATGTATCTTGGCATGTTGGTCAAGTAGTGCTGATTTGCCGCGCTCTCGGCTGACTCTACTTTAGCTAAGTAAATGTCATTGATATACTTTTCTCTACGTCCGAGAACCAGAAGTTCGCGGAATACGGCCACTACATTACTTATTGCGGTACTGGCCTGGACTGACTTTTGAGCATAAACCTCCCCCGCACGGCTCATCATCGTCCCGATAAAAAATTGCATAATGCCAACGACTAAGCCGAAGTAAAAAACGGCTGCGAGTGTTGCCAAGGGGTCGACGAAGAAGAATCCAATCAGAACGAGAACAAACAAGGTCGCTTCCGCAATTAATGTATTGATCGAGTTTAGAAGAACGTTAAATGCGGCAGGTGAACCAACCTGAATTGCAAACATCATCTCTTCTCGGGACCTTTTTCTGACATCTCCTAAATCTCCGCCAAAACTGATCTCCGCAATACTTCTTGCCGCTTGGGCTTCGATTCTTGCAACAAAGAAAGCGACACTCCTTGTTAGGATGATTGACAGAAGAGCCTTCAATAGAAAAAGACCCAGAACCGCAATTGAGACGAATGGAAGAATGCCGCTATTCACGGTCGGTATTTCAAGTCCACCAAACTGCAGATATTCTGGTGTTTTTGTTCCCTCGGTCAAAGAAACAGCCATTGATGTTGCAAGGAAACCGATAGCTAGAATTCCAACGAGGTCTAGCAGGGCTAGAAGTGAACGGAGAGCTATTAAGAAAAAAAGCTTGATTTTCTCTACTCTGGTTAGAAAAGAGAGACTTGCTTTAACCGCATGAAGCATTGACTAAGTCTATGGCCCCAAGCATAATTTGGCGGAGACGAGAGGATTTGAACCTCCGAGGGGCTTTAACACCCCTACCTCATTAGCAGTGAGGCGCACTCGACCGGGCTATGCGACGTCTCCGAGAACTCTCT
>Ga0208592_1000210_pt1 | contig 18156 bp, 18 predicted proteins | sample LakMenE18May10ns_FD_150712 | JGI IMG/M metagenome (GOLD analysis project Ga0208592, IMG submission 150712) | Freshwater microbial communities from Lake Mendota, WI - 18MAY2010 deep hole epilimnion ns (SPAdes) | ecosystem: Environmental > Aquatic > Freshwater > Lentic | place: Lake Mendota...
CAATCAATCAAACGTGAAATTAAACGTGAACGTAAACAGTGGCCAATTCCTTGGTTCAAGTGCGCCAGTTTCCATTGTTTCTTTGGATACGGCGACGGTTTCCGTTGCAACTCAATTTACTCCTGCCGCAACTGTTGGAGCGTATACAGTGACAAGAAACATTACGGCTGATTCAACCGATGATGTTCCAACAAACAATCAATTAGCAGATCTCTCCTTCAACGTAACGAATTTTATTTATGCGAGAGACAACAACACGATTGCAGGAAGTACGTCAAACGGTACAGATCCTTTTGAAACAGGGAATCTTTATGATATTTTCCAAGATGCAGAATTAAAAGCAATCAATGTTCGCCTACCAAATGGTACAAATGGCGCAACAGTAGGTACAGAGATTTACACGCGTTTGTATTCCATTGATCCTGTTTCTGGTGATTTTGTTTTTGAATCAGAATCATCTCCATTGATATTAGCTGCAAACAACTTAAACACCAACTTGGTCATTGAATTAGATCCTTATGTAAATGTAACGGCAGGAACAACGTATTTGGCTGTTGTTGGTGCTTATTCAAGTGGATTAAGGGTGTCTAATGCAGGCACATCACCTGCACAAACGTCTTTTTTACTTGACGGAAATGACATCACCACTTCTACCTTGTTTTACCAAACATCAACTCCTTACGTACGTTTGAACTTTGACCCAGTTTTAGGATTGGATAACCAAGAGCAAGTGCAACAAGTAGTGATCATGCCTAACCCATCTAACGGAGTAGCATCGTTGCAATTTGATTTGTTAAATCCATCAGACGTTGCCATTTCAGTATTAGATGTTTCTGGAAAAGAAGTACAAAATACACAAATGAATCAATTGACTGCTGGAACACACGATGTGACTCTTGAGTCAACAAAATGGAATAGCGGTGTATATTTCGTAACAATTGTTTCGAACGGAACAACAATGACGAAAAAATTCGTTAAGAAATAAGTATTGAACTTAAATGTGAAAGGCCGGTAACACCGGCCTTTTTTGTGTTATGTGGGAATTTGAATTTGGCTACCTAGGATTGTTTTTAAGCGCGTTTCTTGCCGCAACCATACTTCCTGTTGCCTCAGAAGTTTTCCTTCTTGCTATGCTTAAATTAGGGTTTGACCCAATTCTTTGTTTGATTCTGGCAACACTCGGAAATTCTTTAGGGGCCATTTTGAATTACTTCATTGGATACATCGGAAATCCCAAATGGTTGAATAAAATTGGCGTGAAATTGGCGCAAATTGAACGTTGGAAACAACGGGTGCAAACGTATGGCGTATGGTTAGCACTATTATCATGGCTGCCAATAGTGGGAGATTTAATTGGTGTTGCACTGGGGTTCTTTCGTGCACCAAAAGTACCCACATTTGTGTTTTTTACCATTGGAAAATTTGTGCGCTACGGCGTAATTATCCTTCTTTATTTTCTTTTTTGATTCTTTTCAATTCCGAGGAACTCATAAATCGGATCTTTCTGATCGATGAGTTGTTGCCGCGTCATGCTTATAAAATGATTCGGTTGAATCGCGTTGAGTTCAATATTGGCCTTGTTTTTTGGGGTAAATTTTAACGTGGATACAGAAACATGAAGATTCGAGTAACGCAGCGTATATGGCGCACTATTGCCAAACGTTCCACAAACACTGCCCATGCAAGGACTTCCAATGATTTCTCCTCGATTCATTTGCTTAAACCAGCCGGCAAATAAAACCGATGCAGACATCGAAGATCCATTCATCATTAAGGTGCATTTCCAAGGATATGTATAAGATAAATTATTTTGCAGCGGATACTCGTACAAAATGGTTTTCGTTGTCCCAAGCGGCGATTTATAAAAGTCAAATTCTTGACTAATTAAACCATTTGGGTAAACACGTTCAGCTCTGTTTTTGAACTGCCACTCCTGGTAAAATGGCAACAGTGCAAAACGGTCGTAACGACTCCGTTTGTATAAATAATTCATTTGAATCGGACGCCCACTTTTATTTAAATAACTCAAAACGTATTCTTGCGCACGAAGCATGCCCCCCAAATTATCTCGTAAGTCAATGTAAACATCCGATACCCCTCGTTTTTTTACCTCGGCGAAGCAGGCATCGATGCGGCGTTTGAATTTATTGTACGAATAAGGATCAAAGGATTGGATCGTTAGCACACAACGGTTTTTTGAGTCGATAAAATACGATACCGCTTCTTCTTTTCTTCCACCTCGGTCTTTCAAGTAATCTATGGATTTAACATAAGAAGCGGCAAACGTTGCCGTATCACCTGTCAAATTCACTAATTTAAATTGTGCCTTGTCACTCAATGTTGCGTGTTGAATCAAATTAAACGTTGCTCCCATCATTTGAAGCGCAATTTCTTCTTGTGCATCATGGGCGTTTCCTTCCGTAAAACTCAGTTTCTTGCTTACTTGGAACAAACTGTCCATCGTAATGCCATTCACACTGAGTACTTCTGATCCAATTTCTGCTTTGCTTTTATAGATGCCATCAAGGTAAAATTTCCCGTCGATTTTTATAACAAAAAAAGGAAGCACCGCTCGTTCTTTTGGACCGAGAAATAAGTAATCCTTCGGATTTAAATTGGTATGCGAATCTTTCATGACAGACAAATACTCTGTGATGATTTGGATGAACTGAATCATGGTTTTTTCCGTAGAACAGGCAGCCAATGCTTTTTTATAAGCCTGAACAAAACCTTCCACACTGCAATAGAGCGTAGGATTCGGATGGGTATTTAAAATGTGCTCGTGCAATGCTTTGATGTCTGCCGTCATGGCTTCTGGACACATTTTTGCTTCACTAATTTCGTATTTGCTGTACTGAAAATAAGACAAACAATCTTGTGCATTCCCAACAAAATGGAGAATAGCCGTAAATGTGAGTAAAAGGATGTATTGTCGCATGAAAGAGTGTCTCGAAGATAAGTTATTTCGTTTAATAAATGCTAATTTTGAAACGATTAAAGCACCATTCCAAATGCAAAAAAGTTACTTTCTCCTATTATCCTTAACGCTCATCCTTCTTTCTTGTCACAGAAAAGATGAGAAATTTTGTTCTTGCCTCGACAAAAGCAAGGAGGTTAATCAACTGACGGAAAAAATATGGGGACAAGATGGAACACAATCCGATAGTTTGAAACTGAAGAAGTTGCTTTTGAAGAAACGCGAATTGTGCGAAGATTATGAAACAAAAAACGGGGAAGAGTTGTTCCTACTTACAGAAGACTGTAAATAACATGAACAAACCTAAAACCGTTTTAATTGCTGGTGGCTCAGGCCTAGTCGGCACCAACCTCGCAAGTTTACTTCGGGATAAGGGTTATGCCGTAAAATTTTTAACACGTCAAAGAAGCAATGATTCCCTGATTCATTGGAACCCAAAAACGAAGGAAATTGACCTTCAAGAATTAATCGATGTCGATGTGGTCGTTAATTTAGCCGGTGCAAATATTGGGGACCGTAATTGGACCGACGCTCGCAAAAAAGAATTGATTGCTTCTCGAATTGATTCGACCCTTTTTCTAAGTGAAATAGCAGCAAAAATGCCTGCATTAAGTTATTACGTGGGTGCTTCAGGGGTAAATTGCTATGAACTCATACCAAACAGAATCGTGAGCGAAAGCGATGCTTTTGGCAGCGATTTTTTAAGTACACTCGTACGTGATTGGGAGGCCGCAAGTGACCAATTTCAAGCACATTGTCCCTACATGAAGTTGCGCATTGCCATGGTTCTTTCCGGTGAAGGCGGCTCGCTAGAAGCGATGAAAAAACCCATTTCATTCGGACTTGGTTCTCCTTTGGGAAAAGGAACACAATACCATCCATGGATACACATCGATGATTTGTCGCGAATGATTTTATTCGGGATGGAACAACACTTGACCGGCACCTACCACGCAGTGGCAAATTGCGATCAAAATAGAACCATGATGAAAGAAATTTCACGTCAAATGAAAAGACCATTCTTTTTACCTGCTGTCCCCGGCTTTCTATTAAAAATGATTCTTGGTGAAAGGTCCATGTTGGTTTTGTCGGACCTACAAGTCTCGAATGATAAAATTAAAAAAACCGGCTTCCAGTTTCAATTTGAGCAACTTACTGACGCATTAAAAGCCATCTTTCAGAAATAATTGTTTATTATTTAACATTCAAAAAAGCACTTTGAATAGGATAAAAAACTACTTTCAAGAAAAAAACGAATGGCTAAATCTCAAAAAATCTTTGTACTAGACACCTCTGTTTTATTACATGACTTTGATTCAATTTCAAATTTTGACGAACATTTTGTTGCCATTCCAATCACCGTATTGGAAGAATTGGACAAATTTAAAGTCGGCAATGACACCAAAAACTTTTCAGCTCGGGAAGTCATAAGGTTTATTGACAAGCTATCTGGAAATGGCTCTCTTCAAGATTGGATTCCTTTAGGTCCCGGATTAGGGAATTTTAAAATCGTCATGGAGCACACTCCCCTTAAAACGAATGCAGAAGAGGTATACGGATCCCATAAAAATGACCATAAAATCATCAATGCCGCTCTCGTTTTACAAGAAAAGGAAAAACGCAAGTCTGTTGTGCTTATTACCAAGGACATCAACCTGCGCATCAAAGCAAAAGCACTTGGTTTGGTAGCAGAAGATTATCAAACAGGGAAAGTACATTCCGATGAAATCCAAGCATCAAGCACCTATAACATCGATGGACTCGAATCGTCATTGATTCGTGAAATTTTCACCAAAGGAAGTGTGCTAGAGGAGGGATACCTTGGTGAAAAAAAAGAAGTCAATGGGTACTACATTTTAAAAAATGGAAAAACCTCCGCATTGGCTTTTTACAACCACCTCACTGACCGCATCGATCGGATTGAAAAAGAATTTGTGTATGGAATCAAACCGAAAAATGCTGAACAAGCCTTCGCGTTTCATGCACTTCTGAATAATGACGTCAAATTAGTGGCATTGCAGGGTGTCGCTGGAACAGGGAAAACGTTACTCGCATTGGCGGCTGCTTTGGAACAACAAAAGCTGTTTGATCAAGTGATTTTAGCGCGTCCCATTGTGCCCTTATCCAATAAGGAAATCGGATTTTTACCGGGTGATGCCAATGACAAAATTGGTCCCTACATGGAGCCGTTATGGGACAACTTGAAATTCATCAAATCCCAATTTGGTGAGAATGAAAAGAAACACAAGGCCATCACGGAAATGCAAGAATCGGGTAAAATCATCATCACCCCGCTTGCCTTTATCAGGGGGAGAAGCCTTTCCAACATCATGTTCATCATTGATGAAGCTCAAAACTTGACTCCGCATGAAGTCAAAACAATCATCACGCGAGCAGGGGAGAACACAAAAATTGTATTTACGGGCGATGTACATCAAATCGATACGCCTTACCTCGATGAAAACAGTAATGGCCTAGCTTATTTGATTGACCGACTGAAAGGAGAATCACTCTTTGCTCATGTGAAGTTGGAGAAAGGAGAACGTTCGGAATTAGCGAACTTAGCGAACGATTTATTATAAGCTACTGAATGCGAACAAGTTCGCCGAAGTACATGTGCTTATCCGTTTTGGAATCCATGTACAATTGAGAAATAGAGCTAGTCTTATCGGGAAAATAAATACTGATCAGTTCTGTAAGAAAATCACTGTCAACGGTGGGGGAATAGGTGTTCATAATGATGAAGCCATTTTCATCCAGTAAACTCGCCGCCGCCATCATCAGCTCGTCGATTTTATCTTCGAGTTTCCATTTTTCGCCATTTGCTCCAATGCCCCAAGCCGGGGGATCCATGATGATTCCCTTGTAACGATGGCCTCTTTTAACTTCCCTTGCGGCAAATTTCAATGCATCGTCATGTACCCATTTAATGTTCATCATCTTACATTCTTCCATGTTCTTTTTTGCCCAGTTCAAGGTAGATTTTGCTGAATCAACGTGGTAGGTTTCCGCTCCTTTTAAGCGCGCTACACAGGATGCCGCTCCGGTATATGCAAAAAGGTTTAAGAATTTATCATCGCTAGCTATGTTTTCTTCAATGAAGCGCCAATTGGCTTCCTGTTCAGGAAACAAGCCGATGTGTTTGAATTTTGTGAGAGACAATGAAAATTGAAGGCGTTTGTATTTGATGCTCCACTCACTTGGGGCGTCTTTTTTCAAACATTTCCACTTTCCTTGCTGACCTTTTCCTTCAACGAATTCCCAATGTGCCATGTTTCTCCATTCGGTGAATGGAAGACCGCTGTGAAAATAGGCCTGAACTTCGGGACGAATCGTAATGATCTTGCCCCATCGCTCTAATTTTTTTCCACCGCCAGCATCTAGCAATTCATAGTCAGCCCAAGGTTGGGCAAAAATTTTCGGGATTTCGCTCATTGATTAACGCATTTTTGGCGTTTTCTTACGTCCACCCATCATTTGGGCCATGCGCATTTGGTTTTTTGAAGGCGCCATCTGCAATTGGTTTTGCATCATTTTGATTTGGTCGCGCATCATTCCACTTTTGTCCAATTTTTTTGCTTCTGCTAATAGGGATACTGCATCGCTTTTTCTACCCGTTTGGGCACAAATTCCTGCTAAGTGCATGCGCGCTACGGCATTATCTTCTGGTGTTCGTAAACCCAATTCCATGGCTCTTCTTAATAATTTTTCGCTTTGAGCAAATCCAAGTTCTTGTCCTCCCATGACCGCCTTTAAAAACAAGACGTACGCATGTTGTCTTTTTGGAAGAAACTGCGGATGTGTGATTTTGTCAATGTACTTTTTCGCCTTATCCGTATTTCCAACGCGCATTTGATTTAAAGCGAGAAGGACGTTTTCATTTCGAAAAAAGGACAATACGATCAATGCCGTAACAAATATAAAAGTGATTCCCCATCCCCAATGGTTGGTGGAAAAAAGGTAAACGTTGAATCCTGTTGCAACTACAGCTAGGACAATGCGGATGATAAAAGCAATCATAATGTTGTGTTATAATGTGTCAAGTTTATTGAATGGTGGCAATGCACTTCAATTCAATGGCAATTGGTGTTGGAAGAGAGTTGATTTCTACCGTAGTTCGACAAGGCAAATTATCTTTGAAGTATTCGGCATACACGCGGTTGTAGGTATGAAAGTCTCGTTTCATGTTTACCAAGAAAACCGTAACATCAACAAGTTGATCCCAACTAGACCCCGATTCTTCCAAAATGATGCGAACATTATCAAAAACACTGCGGCATTGTGCTTCAAAGTCAAAGTCAATGAAATTACCGTTTTTATCCAATTTCAATCCCGGAACGGCTGAATCGGTGTCATCTGAACCAGCAACTCTAGGACCTACCCCAGATAAAAAAAGCAAGTTACCAACACGTCGTGCATGTGGATACAATCCAACAGGTTTTGGTGCTTTATTGGTGGAAATACGTATTTGATCTGACATTTCTCTATCTTTCCGCAAATATACTAAAACCAATCGATTTTGTCAGCAAACACCGATTGTCAAACGGATACTTTCAGATAATTATGTAACTTCGCTCAACATGGAACAACATTCTCAGCAAATTGAGCTTTCTGTAGTGATTCCTACTTGTAACGAGGAAGGCAATATTTTTGCTATGTACGAGCGCCTAGTGGCTGTCATGGCACAATGTTCATGCTCAAAATTTGAATTCATTTTTGTGGATGACGGAAGTTCAGACACTTCGCTCTCTCGCATTCAAGAACTAAGAGCCAAAGATTCACGGGTAAAATTCATACAGTTGAGTCGGAATTTTGGACATCAAAATGCCCTTAAGGCAGGATTGGACCACGCACAAGGAGCTGGAGTCATTAGCATGGATGCCGATTTACAACACCCACCTGAACTCATTCCAACTCTTGTGGAAAAATGGAAGGCGGGCTTCGAAGTCGTTTATACCATCCGAAAAGATGATCAAAAAGTTCCGTTATTGAAGAAATGGACATCAAAAGGGTTTTACAAAATCACGAATAAATTAGCAGAAATTCCCATGGAAGAAGGGACAGCAGACTTTCGTTTGTTGGACCGAAAAGTGGTCGAAGCACTAAAAAAGTTTACCGAATCGCACTTGTTTTTACGAGGAATCATCCCTTCGCTAGGCTTCAAACAAATCGGAATCCCTTACGTTCCACATGCCCGGGTTTCCGGTACAACCAAGTACTCGTTCTCTAAAATGTTGCGTTTTGCCTTGAATGGGATTACTTCATCCAGTGCAAAACCTTTGTATTTCTCCATTTACGTAGGCTTGTTTTTTGCGGTACTTGCATTTTTATACGGAATCTACGCCATCTATATTGCTGCATTTACGCATGAAGCTATCACTGGTTGGACATCCATCATAGCGTCCATTTTATTCATCGGAGGCATTCAATTGATTATGATTGGCATTGTAGGGATTTACCTTGGAAAATTGTTTATTCAAAGTAAAAACAGGCCTTTGTATTTAATTACTGAAAAAGAACTTGACGAATGATTTCCGCCTTGCGAAAATTACCCATTAGGTATCAATCTTTGTTGGTCCTCTTTTTGCTTTTTGCGCTGTATGGAGTCTTTGATCATTTTTTCCAAGGGGTGTTCCCGATTCATGAATGGCGGAAAACCGATTCCCTTTCCATCGCATTAAATTATGCGAAAGGCGCTCCTTTTCTTGAGCCGCAGACTCAATGGATTTCGGCAAATGGAACACGAAATGCCGCGGCAGAATTCCCAGTCATTTATTACATTCTGGGAAAGCTATGGTATTTATTTGGCATACATGAATGGATCTCCAAGGCTTTATCCATCTCGATTCTCTTTTTAAGCATTTCTTTTTTTAGTGAGGTATTGGAGCATCTTTTTCAAGGAAAAAGCAAAGCCTTATTATTCGTGATTACGCTAGCAAGTTCACCCGTGCTAATCTTTTATGCGGATAGCATCTTGCCCAACGTCTACGCTTTTTCGTTTGTTCTTCTGGGAGCTTATGGAACCTATAAATTCCTAAAATCTAAGCATGTTTTTTGGCTGGGCTTCCTCACGTTGTTTTTTTCGCTGGCGGTTTTAATCAAAATTACCGCGCTCATTTGTTTATTATCCTTTGGGGGTGCTTATTTTTTATATACCCTAGTTCATTCAAGGAACTCCTTTAAAGCACATGGGTATTTTTGGTTGACGTTCGTTCTTTCCTTTGGATTCATATTATTAAGCTGTTACCTCTGGTACTCCTATGCCATTCGATACAACGAACGCGTCGGGTCAGATTTATTTTCTACAACCATTCGACCTATTTGGGAAGTGGATGCAGAAGCGCGTAAAGCGATTTGGCAAAAATTCTGGAAATACATGCTTCCTGGATTGTATCATCCGAGCATATTGCTTTTGACCACATTGTTTTTTATTTACGCAGCATGGAAAAAATGGATTTCTCCCTTTGTTTTTTGGTTGATTTTCACAGCTTTATTAGGGCTTTTTGCTTATTTCATTTTGTGGTTTTGGGTCTTCGATGTCCACGATTATTACCTCATTGAAATGTTGTTTTTCCCCTTAATCTTGTTCTATATTGCCATTCAATTTGGGGATCGTTTATTTACAACGAAGAAAAAGAAACACGTTTTATTCGGTCTTTGGATAGGCCTGACTTTAGCACAGGCCATTTCCTTGGTTCATTGGTCTTTTGGAAAAGAGAACATCCTGACAAAAAACACTCCGTTTGTAAGTCAATTTGTGAAAGGAAATTGGGGGTATTTCCATTTCTATCACAACAATCACCTTAAGCAATTGCAAGTCCTTTCACCTGAAATCCAGAAAGTGATTCCGAAATCAGACACCATTATTTGTTTATCTGATCCTTCCCCAAACATTCAATTGTACACCTTGAATCGCATTGGATTCTCTCATTACAGTTTTCAAGAGCCCTCTCAGGAAGAAACGAATCAATTGGCAGCATTGATTCAAAAAGGCGCGAATTTTGCTGTGCTGATGACCGAACCAAATGAACCTCTTCGGAAAGATTGGGAAATGTTCTTGAAACATGAGGTTTATAAAAAGCAAAACATTCGTATTTTTGATCTGCGTCCCTTTCGTTTGAAAAAATAAAAGGCAAAACAAATTTAAAAGCAATACCTGCGTTATACCATCACCATGAAAACTCTTTTCTTCCTATTGTTTGCCGTTGCTCCCTTCTTTTTGAAGGCACAAATTGGCATGGGTACATGGAAGCTTCATGTGGCGACCTCAAAAGCCATTGATGTGGTTGCGTCAGAAAAGGAAGTTTTTGCGGCATATGTCAATGGATTATCTGTTTATGACATCGACACGGAGGAGCACCGTCTACTCACTGCTTTAAACGGCTTATCAGACATCGAAATTTCCTGTCTGTTTTATGATGAAGTGCAAGATGCCGTCTACATTGGCTATAAAAATGGCAACATCGATAAGTACCATCATGGCGAAATATCAAACATTCCGGCCATAAAATTGGCGCAAATAGCTGTTTCAAAACGCATCAATCATTTTGAAAGGAAAGGTCCTTATGTTTATGCTGCGAATGATTTTTCCATTGTACAATTAGATGCCGCAAAGGATGAGGTAAAGGAAACGTTTTATCCCACCAATTCAACAGAACGAATCGTGGATCTAGCAATTTATCAGGATTCTATTTACGCATTAACGCCTACACAATTATTAAAAGGCTACCTCCCAAATCCAATTCTAACAGATTATTCTCAGTGGGTTAGGGACCTAAGGTTGCCTTTTCAAACCGCACATAATTACACGGAAATAGAACTTTTTCAAAGCCGTTTAGTGATATTAAAAAAGTCGGATGCTTACGGTTCTGACACGGTGTATCGCATCAATGCATCTGATCTTGAAATCGTAACAAACTATTCCTTTACGGTCGAAATTAACTCAATCAATGTGGTGGACGACTACCTCTCCGTGAATATTGATGGGGTCATTAACTTGTATAATGATAATTTACAAATCCCGAAATCTTATGGCTCCGGGAATTTCGTAGAATGGTTTTCTTCCGCACGCACCGCTCGTACTCAAGGTGGACTGTGGTCAGCCGATATGAAGTACGGTTTAGTCATGTATCCCACAGAGTTCGCATTTAAAGCATATCCAATAAACGGGGCAAAAAACAATTTCTTTTACTCTATGGATGCCCAAAAAGGGAAATTGGCGATTGCTTCAGGACGCTTAAACGAAGGTCAGCCTGACTTTTCTCGAAATGGGGTACACATTTACCAAGATGCCAATTGGTCTTTGCTGAATGTCAATGAAATTTCTCAGATGCCTGAAAGTGAGACGTGGGACTTCATCGATGTGGCAATTAATCCAGCTGACACTTCGGAAATAGCCATGGCAACCTTTTCCATTCGTCCACTCACGATTCTGAATGCGACCGATACGCTAGGTTTTGATGCGAACAATTCTCCGATTAAACCAACAAGCGCCGGAAACGGATGGAGTTTGGTATCGGACGTGCTTTTCGATCAAAAGGGCAACCTTTGGGCCTTAAATGGATATACGGACCGGCCTTTAACCGTACGTGATAAAAATGGTATTTGGTATAGTTTTGATTGTGGTCCAGATGCCAAAAACAAGTATACCACCAAAATGATTCAAGATTTTGATGAAATTTTATGGTTTGTAACCAAATCGGATGGCGTCATTGGATACAAGCACAATGGAACCATTTCGGATGCTAGCGACGATCAAATTATTACGATTGACGAGGGGGCCTTCTCAGGAAACCTGCCTTCTTCTGCTGTCACGGCAATTGCGGCAGATTTTGACGGAGAATTATGGATTGGTACTGAAACGGGTTTCGCCATTTTGTACAATTCTCTTGGAGCATTCGATGCGCAACCAGGGGATTACAATGCGCAACAAATCAAAGTAAATTTTGAGGGAAATGTTGAATTCGTTTTGGGTAAAACGCACATCACGGACATTGAGGTTGATGGTGGTAACCGTAAATGGATGGCAACAGCTAATGCCGGGATCATACTGATGTCTGCAGATGGATCTGAGATTCTCGAACAACATACCATGGAAAATTCTCCCATTATATCAAATACCATCTATGATTTGCAATTGAATCAGGAAACAGGGGAGTTGTACATCATTACAGATAAAGGACTTGTTTCATACCGCACGAATGCCTCGTATGAAGATCCGGAATATTCAGATGTCAAAGTCTTTCCAAATCCAGTAAAACCTAATTATTTTGGCCCAGTAACCATTCAAGGAATTCGCTATGACTCCGATGTTAAAGTGACAGATATCGCAGGAAATTTAATTTACCGAACGACCTCGAATGGCGGCACCGCAACTTGGAATGGCGAAAACGTGCAAGGAGAAAAAGTCCCAACAGGAGTCTACCTGATCTGGACGGCAACGAATAGTGAAGGACGCGATCGCAAAGTTGGAAAAGTAATGGTGATTCGTTAGACATTTTCCAAAAGCTTGTTTATTTTTGAATAAAATCAATGCCATGAAAAAATACCTTTTTAGTTTCTTCTTTTTGTGCTTGGCACATTTCAGCTTTTCTCAAAAAGTGTTCTCCGTTAATTATGAAAACCAAGCGGATGTAAAGGTTTACGTCGTTAAATATGAAAACCAAGCAGACTTAAAAGTCTACAAAGTAAAATACGAAAACCAAGCAGGTGACAACAACGGAAAGTGGTTTTTTACGCAATATGAAAACCAAGCGAAAAAATCCATCTATTTTGTTCAATATGAAAATCAAGCCGACATCAAAATTTATTTTGTCGACTATGAAAACCAAGCTGGTTGGAGAAATTCCGCGAAAAAGCACCTCTTATACTAAATGGATTTAACGCAATTGATCCTTGAGTGGATTGCATCTGCTTTTGGTGCAGGTTACTTGTTCCTTGTTGCGAAAAAAAATAAATGGGCTTGGTTAGCCGGAGGCATAAGTTCGTTTCTTTTCATTTTTGTTTTTTATGCGTCTAACTTACCCGCTCAAGCACTCTTGTCATTTGCATATGTGCTACTGAGTGTCTATGCTTTTTGGTCCTGGAACCGCGAAGGAGAAATTACTTTGGTCAAATGGAAAATCCAAAAACACCTCTTTTCAATGCAGCTCATTTTTTTCATCGGTGGTGGAATTGCATGGGTGAAACTTCCAATGATTCAATCTTTCTCCGAAAAAGAAACCTTTCTTTTGGACCTCTTCATTGCCTTATTTTCTTTATTTGCGACCATTTTAGGGGTTTTAAAGGAGAAGTCGAATTGGATTTATTGGATATTTATTAACCTTGCTTGCATTCTTTTGTATTTGAATGCGGCCTTGTATGCGACGTCAATTTTGTATGCTGCTTACTTCATCCTTGGCATTTATGGACTTCGAGAATGGAATAAACCCATCCAAAAATCATGAAAATAGCATTCACTGGTCCTGAATCATGCGGCAAATCCACCATGGCTAGTTGGTGTGCCGAGCACTTTAAGCTACCCTTGTGTGAAGAATTTGCGCGTGAATATTTAATGGATAACCCCGAATACACACAAAGTGATTTGGACGCCATTGCCATGGGTCAACTGGATATCTGGAAAAAAACGGGGGAGCATTTCATCGCTGATACCGAAATGACTGTCATGAAGATATGGTCGGAATTTCGTTATAAAGCTTGCTCTGTCACCATTCAAACCGCTTTTACTAAGCAACAATTTGACCATTATTTTTTGTGTGCACCTGATATTCCTTGGGAACCAGATCCGCTGCGTGAGCATCCAGAAGAACGAGAAAGATTATTCCTTTTGTATCAAGCGGAATTAATCCAATCAAACCGTCCGTTTACGATTCTTTCTGGAACAATAGAAGCGCGTCAAAAAGTGGTTGAAGATGTACTCAACAGGCTTTTAATTGCCTAACTTTGCTTCATGAAACGCATCTTCTTTGTAGCCTTGTTGCTTTTGATCTGTGTGCCGATTGGCTACTACCTCATGTCGTCAAAAAAAGAAAAGCCATTGCCTATCATAAACCCCGTTGATGTAAACGAGGAAATGGTTGACCCAGAATTATTGCGCATTGGTTTTGATCATCACATTGGGACATTCAAATTTCAAAATCAAGATGGAGAATGGATTACCGATAAAGAGATGAATGGGAATATTTCAGTTGTTGAGTATTTTTTCACGACCTGTAAAAGCATCTGTCCCATCATGAACCGACAAATGCAGCGCGTCAATAAAGCGTTTTCGCAAGAAAAGGACATTAAACTTTTCAGTTTTACGGTTGATCCGGAAACGGATTCAGTGGAACAAATGAAACGGTATGCCCAAAGTCATGATGCCATTGCAGGGAAATGGCATTTCTTGACGGGGGAAAAATCAGCACTCTATAGCCTTGCTCGAAAATCATTTTTCGTTCTGAAACCGGCTGAAGCTCAAAACTTGGGTGATGCAGGAAGCGATTTCATCCACACCAATAATTTTGTGCTCATCGACAAGCAACTGCGGATACGAGGTTATTATGATGGAACCTCAGTGAAAGAGGTGAATCAATTAATTTCAGACATCAAGCGCCTTCAAAATGAGTGATTGACACTAATACCGAACACTTTTCTCTATCTTTGCTTGAATTATGAAAAATACACGCGGTACATCAAGAGGAAATCAATCAACGGATAAGCGTCCTGCTGCGGCTGGAAGAAAACCAGTTGCCACAAAACGAGCATCAACAGATAAGAAAGCTCCGACAGATAAAAAAACAGTTACAGATCGCGATAAAAGAAAATACATTGACTTTAAAATCAAAGTAAAAAAGGGAGATCCACTTCCATCCTTTAACGAGGATCAAGTGAGATTGAATAAATATTTATCCAATGCGGGCATTTGCTCGCGACGTGAGGCAGATGTGTTGATCCAAACAGGTGTTGTTTCCGTCAATGGAACGATCGTTACGGAATTGGGGTATAAAATTGCTCCAGAGGATGTGGTCCAATACGATGGAGAAACCATAAATGCTGAAATTAAGCGATACGTTTTGTTGAACAAGCCGAAAGGCTTTATTACCACCATGGATGATCCAAGAGGTAGAAAAACAGTCATGTCACTTGTCAAAAAAGCATGCCGTGAGCGAATTTATCCTGTTGGCAGATTGGACAGGGAAACAACTGGTCTATTGCTGTTTACAAACGATGGCGACATGGCGAAAAAGTTAACCCATCCGCGCTACCAAGCAAAGAAAATATACCATGTTGAATTAAATAAACCCGTAACCAAGGAAGACATGGAACGTTTGTTGCGTGGTGTCGATTTGGAAGATGGTAAAACCCGTGTGGATGAGGTATCTTACATTGAAAATGGGAACTCAACAGAAGTTGGAGTGGAAATTCATTCAGGAAAAAACCGCATTGTGCGACGTCTTTTTGAAGCAATGGGTTATGTGGTTGTCAAATTAGACCGTGTTCAATTTGCTGGATTAACCAAAAAAGACCTTCCACGTGGATACTATAGACATTTAACAGAACAAGAAGTTTCCTTCTTAAAAATGACAAAATAATGATGCGCCTCGGTGTTTATGTAGCTTTAATTTCATCCGTTTTATTGACGATCACTGCGTGTGGTGATTCAAATGATTTCGTATCCAAGAATCCGAATGCTACTTATTTTTATGCCTTCGATACGGTGCCGAAAATTTATTTATACCGAGATGTAACCGGCGGACTTGAAGAAGAATTTCACCGCATTTACTCGTTAAAAGATCACGAAGGAGCCCATATAATCGTTGAGGTTTACGCGAGTGATGGACGCATTCGAGAAGCATTTAATTACAACATAGACTCCTTAAATATTCAAGATTATATGGTCGTGGATAGGAACAAGGAAAAAGAAAAGACTTTGTTGTATAAAGACAAGCTCTTTCCCATGAATTCAAAAGAAAAAACATGGTTTGCGGCAAAATTTAGAGGTGTGGTTGATTCAACGGTGATGTTTAGCGAAGTGAAGCGCAAACTAAAAAAGAAGAAAACCATACAGGTAATGGATGATGAAATAGAAGCACTCGTTTTTACCGATGAATTAAGATTGACTATTTTGAATCCGTTTACTCAAAAGGAAGAAGCATTAAAAGGAAAACGATTGAGTTATTTTGCGGAAGGAATTGGTTTAGTTGAATGGCACAGTTTGAATAATAAAATACATTACAGACTGGAACAAGTCCTAACGCAACAAGAATGGATTAAAATGATTGCACGATGATGAAATACTTATTAATGTTTTTCCTTTTAATAGGATCTGTTGCCAATGCGCAACAAGTGACAAAGAACAATAAAAGGTCCACCGCAAAAGGCACAATGTTCTTCTATTGGGGGTATAATCGCAGCGCTTATTCAAAAAGTAATTTACGTTTTATTGGCCCTGGTTATGACCTCACCCTGAAAGGTGTTGAAGCGAAGGATCGCCCATCTCAGGACTTTAAAACCTATGTGAGCTTAACCGATTTTACCGTCCCTCAATTCAATTTTAGGATCGGTTATAATTTTAAAAAAAATTGGGCCTTCTCTTTAGGGTATGATCATATGAAATATGTCCTAAAAGCTGGACCAACCTATTTTTTAAATGGAACGATTAGTCCAGGAATTGATCCTGTTACCAATTGGTCAGGAACGTATGATAATGAACCGGTTGTGACAAATGGAAATACTTTTCATTACGAAAACACCAACGGACTCAATTACATTCATGGCGACATATCGAATGTATTTAAAATTTATAATTCGGACAAAGGACGCGTTGCCTTAACTACGATTTGGGGTTTTGGAGCAGGACCGGTTTTATCTTTTAATGATTTCACCTTTGCTGGTCAAAAAAATGTAGCAACCGTTTCACTTTCAGGATTTGGTATTTCGGGTCATGCTGCACTCAGGGCTGAGTTTTTTAAAAGAGTATTCATTCAAACAAATTTGGCAGCAGGATTCATCGATCAAGTACGTGTAAAAACCCGTCCAAATGATTATGATTCCCATGCGCGTCAGGCTTTCGTTTACAGCGAGGGAAGCCTAGTGGTTGGAGCCTTGTTTTACCTAAACCAAGCCGATAAATGTGGCGGTTGTCCAAATTGGTAAGCCATGAAATTTTTAATTGTTGGATTAGGTAATCCGGGAAAGGAATACGAAGAAACTCGCCACAACATTGGATTTAAAGTAGTAGATGAAATCGCCCGGGAACTTGGAGCAACGTTTGTTTTAGACAAAGCTGCTTTTCGTGCCGAGGTAAAATACAAGGGGAGGACCCTGATTCTCATCAAACCCATTACCTACATGAACCTTTCTGGAAAAGCAGTGAACTATTGGCTCCAAACAGAAAAAATCGATATGAAAAACCTGCTTGTTATTACCGATGATATCGCCTTGCCCTTTGGAAAATTGCGCTTGAAAGGAAAAGGTAGTGACGGAGGACACAACGGACTAAAGGACATTCAAGCCGTCTTGAAAACCGAGGTATATGCGCGGTTGAGATTTGGTGTCGGCAATGATTTTTCAAAAGGTCGGCAGGCAGATTACGTACTTGGTGAATGGGGGAAAGAAGAGCAATTGTCTCTACCTGAGCGCATTCAAACAGCCGCTGAATTTATTAAAAGCTTCTCTTTTGTTGGTCTAGAAATGACCATGACAAACTGGAACGGGAAGTAAGTACCTCCAATGTTAAATTTTTATTAACGGAAGATTATTCGTACATTCGAGTATATCTACTACTACATGATGAACTATTTACTAGGATTTTTTACCTGCTTTTCTTTTGCCGCTTTTGGCCAATATTGCATGACGGGAGTTGGACCTTCAAGCACAGTAGACTCCAATGTTGAACTTGTGCAACTATCAGGAGCTTCAGGAGTCATTAATTATGCCGGTTGCCCAGGAATCATAGGCGTTCAAGATTTAACAGCATTATCAGTTTCTTTAAATGCCGGCAGCTCCTATGCCTTGTCGGTTAAATTTGGCACATGCAGCGGAAATTACGCCGGAGCAGGAGAAGCTTGGATAGACTTTGACCAAAATGGGAATTTCGATCCATATGAATCCATAGGAACATGGACAGGAACACCGCCTGTTGCGGTTTCAATCTTTAACTTTCAAGTTCCCGTAAATGCACAAAACGGCTCAACTAG
>Ga0208592_1000212_pt1 | contig 18108 bp, 12 predicted proteins | sample LakMenE18May10ns_FD_150712 | JGI IMG/M metagenome (GOLD analysis project Ga0208592, IMG submission 150712) | Freshwater microbial communities from Lake Mendota, WI - 18MAY2010 deep hole epilimnion ns (SPAdes) | ecosystem: Environmental > Aquatic > Freshwater > Lentic | place: Lake Mendota...
AATGGTGAGTATTGTCAAAATGCCAGCCCAGTTGCGCCATTAATTGTTGCTGCAACCGGAGGAGTTGGAACCTTTAGTTATCAATGGTACAGTAATACAGTCAACAATACCACAAGCGGTTCACTGATACCGTTGGCTTCTAGTTCATCATACACCCCTCCTGTTTCAACAATTGGGACAACGTACTATTACTGTGTCATCAACCAAACTGGTTTAAATTGTGGCGTTACATCCAATACAGCTGCAATTACTGTCAACCCCGCGCCTACTTTTACAACTCAACCCATTCCATCACAAACCATTTGTTTAAATGGAACATTGAATCAATTAAGTGTTGTTTATCAAAATGGCACAGGAGTTCCGACGTATCAATGGTTTAGCAATTTAGCGAATTCAACTTCGGGAGGAACTGCGATTTCAGGCGCAACCGCTAGTACCTACTCCCCTCCTTCTAATGCTGTTGGAACAACTTATTATTACTGTGTTGCGACTTTTTCTTCTGGAGGATGTACGGCAATCACATCAACTCTTGGAACAGTGGTCATACTTGCCGATCCAACAATCAGTTCGCAACCAATTCCTTCACAAAGTATCTGTGTTGGAGGAACGATTGCAAGTGTATTAACCGCCTCCGCAACTGGAGGAACAGGTACAACCAGTTACCAGTGGAGTAACTCAACAGGAGCAATAACAGGTGCAACAAGTCAAACGTATTTACCTCCTTCATTTTCCAACACAGGACAATATAACTACACTGTTACCATTACACTGAGTGGAAGTGGTTGTGATGCGATGACATCCAACGTTGCTTTGATCGATGTGGTTTCTGACCCGATAGTTTCAACCCAACCAGTAGGAACTTCCTATTGTCAAAATGGTTCTCCAGTTACACCTTTAATTGTTGCTGCAACCGGAGGACTTGGAACCTTTAGTTATCAATGGTACAGTAATACAGTCAACAATACCACAAACGGTTCACTGATACCGTTAGCTTCCAGTTCATCATACACCCCTTCTGTATCAACAGTTGGAACAACTTACTATTACTGTGTAATTACTCAAACCGGATTAAATTGTGGCGTTACATCCAATACAGCTGAAATTACTGTCAATCCCGCACCAACGTTTGCGACTCAACCGATTGCTTCACAGACTGTCTGTGTAGATGGTACATTTAATGCGTTAACAGTTGCCTACCAAAACGGAACTGGAACACCAACTTATCAGTGGTTTAGTAACTCAACGAGTAGCACCTCAAATGGAACAATCCTTCCAAATGAGACGAATGCAACTTATACGCCACCGAGTAACACCGTCGGGACAACTTACTATTATTGTGTGGCAACATTCGCTTCAGGTGGATGTTCTGCGATTACTTCAACCTTGGGAACCGCAACTGTTGTAGCCGATCCAACGATAAGCATACAGCCAATTCCAACTCAAAGTATCTGTGTGGGCGGACCAATTTCAAGTGCCTTAACTGCCTCTGCTGTTAATGGAACTGGTTCTACTACCTATCAATGGAGCAATTCAACGGGAAGTATTCCTGGAGCAACTAGTCCAACATATTTGCCACCAACTTTTACAACCGTTGGTGCATATACTTACCTCGTTACAATTACATTGAGTGGTAGCGGTTGTAATGCAGCAATCTCTCAAAATGCAGTCATTGATGTCGTTGCCGATCCAGTAGTGAGTATGCAGCCTATTTCCGCCAGTTATTGTCAAAATGGAACCCCTGTTACACCGCTTACGGTTGGAGCAACAGGAGGAATTGGGACATTCTCCTATCAATGGTATAGTTCAAATTCAAACAGTACCACAGGTGGAACGATTATTACTGGAGCCACATCATCAACCTATACTCCATCAGTAACAAACATTGGAACGATCTATTATTACTGTGTCATTTCACAAACCGGATTAAATTGTTCCGTGACCTCAAATACGGCTGAAATCATTGTGAATCAAGCTCCAGCATTCCTTACCCAACCCATCAGTCAAACGATTTGTTCTGGTGGAACATTTAATCCACTATCAGTGACTTATCAGTTCGGAACAGGCTTTCCAAGTTACCAGTGGTATTCAAATTCGAGCAATAGTTATATCGGTGCTGTGGCGATTTCAGGAGCCAATACTTCTACTTATCAAGCGCCTTCGAGCAGCACAGGAAGTAACTTTTATTTTTGTGTCATTAGTTTTAGTTTCGGTGGATGTTCCAATATTTCTTCATCCATTTCCAATCAAGTCGTAGTTGCAGACCCGTCCATCACAACAGAACCTTTGTTGAATCAAACAATTTGTGTTGGGGGAACGATTACAAATCCATTAACCGTTGTTGTAAATGGTGGAACAGGAATCACGAGTTACCAATGGTATCAAGGAACCAATCAAATTAACAATGCCACTCAAAGCACGTTTTTACCTGGAAGTTACCTCAACGCAGGTTTGTATAACTATCAAGTAAACATCACTTCTACTGGGGTTGGATGTGATGCATTGATTTCCCAGCAGGTTTCTGTTGAAGTATTGAATGACCCATCGATTACCACACCAACACCTGCTATTTATTGTCAAAATTCAGCAACCGTTGCACCTCTTCAAGTTACTGTTAGTGGTGGAGCAGGGACAAATAATTATCAATGGTATTACTCAACAACAAATACCAATACTGGTGGGGTTCAAATTGCTGGAGCAAGTACCTCATCCTATGTACCTTCAGTTAGTGTTGTTGGAACGAGTTATTATTATTGCATCGTGACCCAATCAACACCAAACTGTTCGAACGTGAGTAGTAATACGGCTATTCAAATTAACCAACCTCCAACGATTAGTGCTCAACCTATTCCAAGTCAAACACTTTGTGAAGGAGGAACTCCAACTCTATTACAAGTTTCTTATATCAATGGGACAAATTCAGCAACCTATCAATGGTATGTTTCCAATACGAATTCGAATACCGGTGGCGCGCCGATTTTGAATGAAACAAGTTCAACCTACGCACCACCAACGATTGCGGTTGGTTCCAATTATTACTATTGTGTGATTACATTCCAATCAGGTGGATGTTCTACATTAACATCAGCCACCGCACAAGTCACCGTAGTCAATGATCCTGCTATCAATGTTCAGCCTTTAAATGCGCAAGAAATTTGTCAAGGAAACACGATTAATTCACCATTAAATTTCACCTACAGCGGAGGTACGGGAAATTCAACCATTGCTTGGTACTTAAATGCTACGCCTCCAGTATTGATTAATGGCGTCACAACTTCTTCTTTTCTACCCGTTCCATTTAACGTGGTAGACACTTTCTTCTATTATGCGACCTTAAGTTTTGATGGTGTTGGTTGTAATAATGTTTCCACGCAGTTGGCAGAAATCATCGTTCATCCTACTCCATTTGCCTTAAATTTAAATGACACGGTAGTTGTTTGTAATCATGGGGATTTGGACATTCCATTAACCGCTTCTGTCACTTCCACATTTGTATGGCATACCACAAACAATCCATTAGTGACAGGAGAAAGCTTCCTCAACCAAACAAGTTACTCCATTGATGATTCATTAAATAACAACTCGACAAATCCACAGTTTTTAACGTATACTGTTACCCCAACATCCTTTCCATATGGATGTGTTGGACCTGATTCCATCGTAACTGTTCAGGTTCAACCTGATGTAATCCTTTCGATGAATCCTGCGATGGAAATCTGTAGCGGTAGTCCGGTAAATGCTATTTTAACTTCGAATATCCCATCTACGTTTACATGGTTCGTTTCCATAGATAATCCGAATGTAAGCGGCGAATCCATTCTTCCGAGCTCAAATTCGATTGTCAACGATGTATTAGTTAATGACACAACAACCAATCAAGTGGTGGTTTATTCTGTATTCCCGATTTCCATATTAGGACAATGTCCTGGATTGGCGCAACCGCTTGTTGTGACCGTGAAACCACCAATTGATATTTTAAACCCAGATACGCTTACCATATGTAGCGGCGAAAATACGAACATCAATTTAGTCGCGAATACGAACGTTCAATTCAATTGGTATGCTTCACCTTCGTTAAATGTCTTAAATGAAACAACGAATGTGATTCCTTCATCGCTAATCAATGATGTGTTAGTCAATCCGACCATCGCCGTTGAAACGGTCACTTACAATGTCATTGGTACTTCGACAGCAAATGGATGTTCAAGCCCGGTAATTCCTCTTTATGTTATCGTAAATCCAATTCCGGAAGTCTTTGATGTCGACCCTTTAACCATCTGTAATGGAGCCTATTTGTATCCAGTCAGTTTAGAAACAACTGTTACCGGAGGGACAACCAATTGGACCGTACAAAATAATAACATCGGCATACCTTCCACATTCGGGTCAAACACACTGCCAGGATTTGTAGCAACAAACAATTCTATTATTACACAAACTGGAGAAGTTTCCGTTACTCCGATTTTCACCAATAACAGTGTGACCTGTATTGGTGTGGATACCACTTTATTCATTAATGTTTTACCAACACCAAGTGTTAACCCCATTGCAGATATTGTTGCATGTAATTTAGAACAAATTCCTTTGACACCTATCACTGGTCCCGTTCCAAATACAGTTTATCAATGGGTAAATGCCAATACAACAGTTGGATTAAACGTAAGCGGAATTGGTAATATTCCTATTTTCGTTGGACAAAATACAGGACTTTTACCTATTTCAGGTTCCGTGTCTATTTCACCGACATACATTGAAAACAATGTGAGTTGTCAAGGTACTCCAATTGATTTTACGATTACCGTAAATCCAAGTCCGACATTGATCAACAATGACATAGAAATATGCGATGGAAACTACACGAACATTCTATTAAATGCCAATATCTCGAGTACCTTCATTTGGAACGCAACGATTAACCAGAATGTCTACAATGAAACAACACCAGTACAAACAAGTGCCTTCATCAACGACCAATTGACCTTAGCTGGAACCACGGCACAAACGGTGATTTACAATGTTACACCTATTTCAACGCCGTACGGTTGTTATGGAAATGATACGACCATTAACGTTCTAATCAATCCATTACCGATCGTTGATTTTACGATTATAAATCCCATTCTTTGTGAACAATCGCTCATCAATTTCCAAAACAATTCTGTGGGACCTCTCGCTTACACTTGGGCATTTGGAGATAATGATTCTTCGTTCCTTTTCAATCCAGTTCACGAATACGCAAACTTTGGTTCATACCTAGTTACCTTAAGTGCCATCGACCAAATTACAGGATGTGTGAATCAAGACAGTCAAACCTTAATCATTCACGAAACTCCGGAACCAGACTTCATTCTTTCCGACAGTGAAGCATGTGGAAGTTTGGATGTTGTTTTCAACGCTTTGGATTTGAATCCAACATGGGATTACCAATGGAATTTCGGAGATGGGGCATCCTCTAATCAATTTGGACTTGCGGGACATCAATTTGTTACCAATGGCTGCTTTGATGTCTCGTTAATTGTGACTACACCAGAAGGATGTACCTCGAATTCAACACAACTGTCTGCCGTTTGTATTTATCCAGAACCAATCGCATCGTTCTCCATTGATGACGCGGTCATCAGTTCCTTAGCACCGGATGTCACTTTCTTCAACACATCTGTTCATGCAGATACCTACCTTTGGGATTTCGGTGACAACACAACAAGCATCACGCAAAATCCAACCCACCTCTACCCTTCTGATCCAGCAACCTATGTGATTATTTTAACCGCAAGCAATTTTATTGGTTGTCAAAATACCGCTGCATTAACCGTTACCGTCTTCCAAGATTTGGCGATTTACGTTCCGAATACCTTTACCCCTGATGGAAACGAATACAATCAATCTTTCTTACCTATTCTCACCGAAGGATTCAAAAAAGAAACATATCACTTGACAATTTTTAACCGATGGGGAGCAGTAGTATTTGAATCTAAAGACTATCGTTTCGGATGGGATGGAACTTACAAATTCAGCGAACATGGACCTGTTAAAAATGGATTTGTATTCAAAGATATTATTTGTCCAGACGGGACCTACATTTGGAAAATCTCCGTTGAAGTGCTGCAAACTGGAGAAATCAAAGAGTTTATTGGACATGTGAATTTGATACGCTAAATGATAACGAACCTAGTTTATTGATGTATTTCCTTCAATGATTATTATCTTAAATCCTAGGTAAATTGTGACATTCATTCAAGAATTTTTTTCTTGTAATCATTTTTTTTCGCAACAGAAATAAACATTTTTCATATGAATGATTCAACGATGCCTATGATGGATTGTTGAGTGGGTTTTAGGGGGATTTAGTTTTCAGATAATAGTTTGTTGTTGATCCTGTATTTTCTACCATTTTAAATTGGATTGAAATCACCAAAGGATCATTGGATTCCTGTGGGTTGTTACATTTGCGGTGAAAATTTTTAACGATTTTTCTCCAAATATGTAACCAATTCATGGTTTCTGTATTTCAATTAACAATCCTTCTATTCTGAAACAAAATCCTATGCTAAAAAAGTTTTTCTTTGTTTTGTTCATTGTTCAAGTGGGAGTTCACTCCATCGCACAAACAAAAATCAATGATACCATTGGCGGGGTAATTCTCACATCTCATAGAAATCATCTTAAACATCTGCCCTTTATTCGGTTTCATACCATCATGTATTTTGTCAATATAGAGGATAAATATGTTTTGCGTTTTGATGGACTAGAAGCAACAATGGATGCTAAGTTGCGATCCATTTCGATGGTTGATTCAATCTTACAGTTTACATATTGTGGCTTCAATCGAAAACTCCAAAAAAACTTTACGGAAAGAATCGTTTATGATTTGCACGAAAATAAGTATGTTCTTCAGATGAATAACAAGAAATACGTTCACCGCAAAATAAAGTGTAAATTCACACCAGATCAGGCATGGTATATGATACCCGAATAAGCAAACGCAGCAATGAAACTGATCTTTTTATGGATCGATTCATAAGCTCATTTTAACTAATCCATATTATATTGTTTAAGACATCCCTTCTTATTTTAGTTTTCATGAGTTTCCTTAATAAGGCGCTTTCTCAGGAAATTGACTATTCTCATTTTGACACCCGTCGAGCATCTCTTGTTTTATTCGAAAAAATCAACAAATTCCGAGATACCATCACACAAACTGGATATGGAAAAGATTTAGACAGTGCTTGGCCCTGTTTGAAAAACAATCATAAAATACTTCAATTAACCTGGTCTGAGAAGCTATATAACACGGTTGTTTTACCAAATACCTTGGAGAATATGAAGCAGAAAAAACTGTTTCATGTAGATCGTGCAGAATGGTGGAAGGACAAAAGCAATCAAGCTTTATTCATGGATGAAGTTTATCCGACCGAAAACAAAGGATTCAGATTGACACTTTCTGAAAACGGTGGTTATACTAGCCATAAATTTGAAACGTATCAGGAACTAGCGGACCACATGATCATGTGTTGGGAATCCTCCTTTATGCATAAGTGCACACAGCGTGGATTATTAAAAAATTCTTATTTCTACGAAAAGGGATATGAATCGAAAACAATTGCAGCAACCTGTGTTTTGTATAGCGAAGGCATTTGTTATTTCTTTGTGGATTTCGTATATTAACGTCTATTTTTCAAGAAATATTCTTACAAACTAACTCCTTTTGAGGTGAAAAAATTCCTTTTATTTCTTCTATCCATTTCATTTAATGCGAATTGTCAAGGTGAGCTCTCCCCCTCTTGAACCAGAAGTGAAATTTGAAAAACTAAAATAACGAATGAGGAAACATGTATTGGACAAACCGAATTCCATCAACCAAGTGGAATCGATTCAAAAATTGACACAAGTGGAAAGGTTAAAACTGGTTATTTCCAAGAAAATAAATACCTAGGAGATTTCATTATGACTCCACCATGGCATATCGTAGATGTTGAATTTTATTTGGACACTGATTATTTATTCCATAGCTATTCTCTTGACTCAAACATCCTCACACCAATACCAAATGATAAATACCTATATATTGCGCCATTGGGTTCTGGATATATAAAAGGTATGAAAGAAAATTAAATCAACAAGGATATATAATTAATAACATCTCAATGGTTCAAGGTATTGCAAAAAGACTCTCTGATTATTGTAAAAATAACAATACGGAACACATTTCATTCAATTAGGAAAACATGCTTAAAACGCCTAAATTAAAAGTTTTAACCAAAGCTTTTAAAGGAGAATTCAACATGAATTAATTAACCTCGATTGATTAATTTATAACTACTGCACATTAATGGATATTCATTTACAAGCACAAAAGTCCTCTTACTTCTATTTCTAAACTTTCTCCCCGTAATTTTCATTTAGAGCACTGTAAAGAAGAATTTGTGTTGTCTTTGTTTCCTACTTTTAAATAGATAACTAAATTAGTATTAACATTTAACCCAATAACATTATCTAAAACTTTTATTATTCAATAAAAGCTTACCAATTAAATTTAATACGTATGTCTAAAATCATTTTAAAATTGGGATTTGTCCTATCAATTTGTGTTTTCGTAGTAATCATTTCATCAATGAGTTTGGTTTCAAATTCTAATGAAAAAGGAAATAACATTTGGACTCAAGACTCAATAAAAGCAATAAATAACTATAAAATCGACCTCTTAAAAGATGAAACTATAGAATTTAATATCTCAGACTGGGATTATTATTACTCTTCAAAAAGTGCAGATTTTAAGTTGGGGGCTCAACAAAAAATCACCTCTGATGAATATAATTTTAAGTTCAATTATTTACAATTATTCAAAGATGAAAAATTAGAATGCCCAGAAGAATTAAATCTTTTAAACCCTAAAAGTAATTCAACTGATTTAAAATCACTTATGGAATTCGCATTCAGCAAGTACAATCTTTTAGGTGGATACTCTTTGGGAAGTTGGTGGCGATATTTTGTTTCCACAAAAGAAACTCTAAATCCTTGGAATGATGAGGATCCAAATCAATATTATATGGAGAAAGATGAGAATGGAGTTTGGAAAGACGATAGAATGATGGGCATTTTTCACGACCTAATGAAGAGCAAATTAGCAAGAGAAATAATCTACGAATCAATCAAACAGAATTATAAACTTATCAATAACAAAATAAGCGTAGTGCAAAAAAGGCTATTACTTTTAGATGTTAATACTATGGTGCTTTTCTGTGAAAACTACTCTACCAATAGAAAAAAATATTTAAATGGTAGAAATTCAGTAACTGAAAAAATAGGAGATTATTCGGCTATAGATGAATATGGATTGAATACGAGTTCAACAGAAGGATTTTTTTTCAGAAGAATTGAATATGATGCAGTTCCTCCATTAGAACTTGTTTCGTTTTTAAAAGCCTTAAAATCAGAAATCATTTCTTCAATTTCCACAAGCGACTATGATTCTAATATGTCGACAGTAATAAATTCGAATGAATTGAAAATAAACAGTCACGCCAACTCGAAAAACAAAATGGGTTTTTTATTTCGCACGAATAACAATTCCTTTTTCATTGAGTGTAATTCAATGAAATTGACCAAATTAGTGATCAAAGGAAAAATATTCTGGAGAATAGTTTTGAATAATGGTATTGATTTCATTACGTTAGATGAAAGATTAAACAAAATCTGATATGACCAAAAAAAACGAAAGTTTTTTGCCCATGAAAAACATGGGAGGTTCAATCGAAATTATTTGACCTATAGAGAACCTAGATTGTTTTGGGAAGAATTATTTGGTTATGAGTAATCCAAATCGCACAAAATCGTTTTCATTGATTTCAATATTATCACGAACAAATTGGACAAAGAATTTACCCTTAATGTCCTTTCGCACGACCAATATGTTTATTCCATTGGATAATGCAAAATGACGGATTTTGGGTAATACCCCCATTTTGAGCTAAGGCATGTGAAAGGGAAATGATTCACAAATTGACCCCGGGGTGTTGAATTTGAAAAAGTCCAGTTGAAATTTCTAGCTTTTTAAGTGTGTCAAACATGTCCTAAATTGTTTACCCTATGTTTACCCGGTAAAAAATAAAGGCTTGCAATCATTTGATTTACAAGCCTTTAAATAAGATGGTTGTGACCCCGGCAGGATTACGCTACCGCGTTTTCCTTAGGATTTGATCATCGCAAGTTAAAACCCAAACTACTCTGCAGTTTTCGGGTATTTTTGTTTTTACACGCTTATCAAAATAAATTTTGAACGACGATCGGATTACGCGAAGCGTTTTCCTTAGGATTTGTTCATCGCAAGCTAAAACCCAAACTGCTGCGCAGTTTTCGGGTGTTTTTGTTTTTACACGCTTATCAAAATGAATTTTGAACGCGCTAAAAACAAAAAACCCGGCACTTTCGTGCTGGGTTTTAGCTTGTGACCCCGGCAGGATTCTAACCTGCAACCGCTGGAGCCGAAATCCAGTGCGCTATACAGTTGCGCCACGGAGCCTTGTTACTCGTGATGTTTGCCTGTCCGCCGAAACGGAGTGCAGGTGGACGCCACGGAGCCTTGTTACTCGTGATGTTGCCTGTCCGCCGAAACGGAGTGAAGGTGGACGCCACGGAGCCTATTGCAACGATCATTGAGCAAATATCTCACTGAAAGTTGAGAACAAAGATACACTCGATTTTTTGTTTTGTCAATGGAAAATTAACGAATGAAGTTATTTTTTGAACGTTTCGAGGATTTTGATCAAACAGCATTCATTCACAACCAATCATAGCCGTTGATTCAAGCGATTCGAATTGCTAAATCCGTAGTTGCTTACTTCACACCAAAATCTTTTTCAATCACATCGTAACGCACATTCTGTAATTGCGGCTGTAAAACCTTATAAATATCGTCATAGAATTTAGAGAAATGATAGGTCAAGCCAGTTGAAGGTGCCTTTTTTCGGTCCAAAATGAATTGATCGTATTCTTTTTCGTACTGCTTCGTTAACTCAATGAACTTTTGTTGAATGGTTTGATACACTTCGCAAAAACCTGGGTCTTGTTTCAATTGCTCGTATAACTGCGGACGATTCTTTTTTGCATACAGCAGGTACTCTTTAATGAAAAAATCAAACTCGTAAAAAGCGCCTTGGTTGGATGAAAACTCCGTGGACCAACGCACAAATCCGTAGTAAGAATCATAATACTCCAAGAAAAGAGGCTTTAAGTCAAAAATTACTTTTGATCCGCTGTAATAGGCTAAAAACTCATCTAATAAACCATACACTCCGCTCGATTGTGTCGATGTCAAATTTGGAATACCCGCCACATACGTTTTAAATCGAAACGTTTTCAAGGATTCAGGAATGATTGGTACTAGATCACGAGAAGGAAACAAAGGGGCATCTACATGCGTCAAAATTTTAAAACGATTAATGTCCAGCATGTACCCTTCTTGTTTAAACACATGGCTGGAACTTTCGGTTTTTTTAATGACGGGAATAAAGCCATTATACGCATGCATGGTTTCGTGGACACTCGTTGATATACTTTCTAAAATGGTTTTTTCTGAGGTGAAGTCGATGAATTCAAAGGGCTTCATGGAACTGCTAATCGTTGTTCCTCCACTGCTAACGGTAGCATTAGGGTATTTTGCGTATTCCGATAGCAAAGCAAATGCGAAGGGTGAATACACGCTTGTTTTTTCGAGTACCCAATTTTTAGATAGAACGGGAGCCGACGCGGAAATAAAACCAAGACATAGGACGATCAAAACGATGCTTTTCATAACGGTGAAATAAACGGGTTAGGTAGTCTTTTGCCATATACCTTTAACCCATTCCTTTCATTTCGTTACACCTGAGTGATCAACGCTCCTTCTTTCAAGGAATATGGGGAAATGAAGATGTGTTTGATGGATAATTGATTCATGACCCATCGTGTTTTCACGGCTGCGATTGGTGCCAAGCGTTTGCGAATCGGAATGATGTGTGGATTTTGATCGCGCTCGGCTTGACTCGATGCGATGATTTGTTCCAACATTGTTTCAAAATGAGAAAAATCTACCTCCACTGCCCTACCCTTGGCGTGAAAAGGCTTTTCGTGCATCAATTCGAAAAAGGTTTCGAAACTCCCCGACGCTCCAATCAGCATCTCCGTGTTCAATTGCCGCAGAAAATCCCCACATGCTGCTTCCAAATATGCTTCGAGCGCGCGGATGTCTGTTGAACTCATGGGATCCGAAAAGGCAAATTGTTGGTAGATTCGAGAAACGCCGATGTCAAAGGATTCCATGGCGATCAATTCCTGGTCATCCGCCAAAATAAATTCCGTACTTCCTCCTCCGATGTCCATGATTAAACCAGTATTTCCAAAATGCATGGTCTGATGAACGCCTTGATAAATGAATTGTGCTTCTTCTAAGCCGGTGATTACTTCAATCTGAATTCCCGTTTCGAGCAGCACCCGTTCAATCAGTACTTCGCGGTTTTTCGCATCGCGTATAGCCGAAGTGCCAATGGCACGAATGACTGAAACTCCAAGGTTCTGGCATTGTTTTTTGTAACGCATCAGGCAATTTATAGCACGATCCATGGCCTCATCGGTTAAGCGTTTTTCGTGTATGCCTCCCATTCCTAAGGCTACACCTTCTTTTTCGCTGTGAATGACGTGCAATTGTCCAGCCGCATCTACGTCAGCAATCATCAAATTGAAGGTATTTGTTCCCAAATCGATCAATGCTTTCATAGGAATGGATTTTAGGATTTAAACATGCGCCACAATTGCTTGAGTCGCATGCGATGGCCAAATTGCAAGATGCCATTTTTGTACAATTTCCCGGCCACTTGCAACATCAACATCGCCGAAAATACGATGATCAACCAATGAATCCAAATCAAATAATAGGATTCAATGGGAATCCCTTGTGCTAATTGAATCATGACAACCATTGGTGCGGTAAACGGTAAATAGCTGATCCATCCGGAAAAGGATGAGTCTGGATAATGGATGTACATGTATCCCGATAAAATGGAGAATCCGAGCAGCAACACGATTGGAAGCACAAACTGCTGTCCATCGCTTTCTGTACCGGTCATTGCGCCAATCATGCTAAAAAATGCGCCGTAAAAATAATAGGCAGCAACAAAAAAGAAGACAAAATGAATGCTCATCCAAACATAATCGATGCGGGCATAAACCAATTCCAATATGGGATTGTTGCTGATTCCTTCTTGCGCTAGAACCACTTGGTTTTGAACATCTGCTGCCATTTGTATACCCCGCCAATTCGCAGGATTCATCATATCTGGAAAAATCGTTTGACGCAATAACCAAAGTCCTAAGCCTATTAACAGGGACCAAATCGCCAATTGAAACAAAGCAGCCAAGGCAATTCCGGTCATCTTACCGAGCATCAACTGACGCGGTTTCACCGCAGAAAGCAAGACTTCAACAATTCGATTGCTTTTCTCCTTGGCTGTGCTTCTTAAAATGGTCATTCCAAAAATACCGATGAAGAGGAAAATAAGTCCGCCGAAAACAAATCCAACCCAACTTTCTAAATCACTGGATTCATTTTTAGGATCGTAGACGTTTCGAAAGTCCATGATCAATGGCTGCTTAATGCGCCTAAAATGGTCGATGGATAAGTTCGTAAAGGATTCTACCACCAACTCTTCAATACGCCGTTCCATTTGAAACTTCAATTGAATTTTCACATCCACAGATGGCGTAGTACGGTAAAAAACAAAAGCTTTTTTATTGACCAAAATCTTTTCATTGATTTCCACCATAGCATCAAACTTCTGGTATTTCGACCCTTCGCGAAATTCATCAATCTCCAAGTAATCGTCAATGAAAAAGTAATGTACTTCGTGCTCTTCCTGAGCCATTACCCGGTGATCCATCAATGCTGCTGGATCGACAATCAACACATTGATGCTGCTTTTTCCTTCGTCTCCTGCTTTGAATAAAAAGGCAAGTAGAATCAAACAAACGATTGGACCTAGGAACAACATCCACATGAACGTGCGGTTCCATACACGTTCTTTCCATTCCCTCATGGTCAGCAACCAGAAATTACGCATGGGCTTCCTCCTTTCCTCGAATGATGTCCACAAAGACTTCTTGCATGGATGGTAGTTTTTTCTCCATTAATTCAATTTCCACTTTACCAAGCAACGCTTGAATCAGGTCGTTCATGTTGCTTGCTCCGCGCATTTTTAATTTAGCTAAGAACCGTTGATCGCCAATTTCCTCGTGTCCCAATAATTCAAAATCGGTCCATAAAGCATTCACAAAGCCAATCATGTTTCCTTTAAAGCGAACCCAGTATTCACCTTGATTGTGTTGTTCGCGCAAATTCCAAACGGTGTCCTCCGCCACTTTTTTTGATTCATGAATCAAACTGGCACGGTCACAAATTTCATCAACGCTTTGCATATTGTGTGTAGAAAGAATAATGGTTTTCCCATGTTCCTTCAATTCTTTCATTTCATTTAAAATCAATTCCACATTTACCGGATCGAATCCACTTAGAGGTTCATCCAACACAAGTACTTGCGGATCGTGCACCAATGCTGCGATGAATTGTATTTTTTGCGCCATTCCTTTGGATAAAGATTCTACGCGTTTTCCACGCCAATCGAGGATTCCGAATTTTGACAACCAATGGCTGACATTTCGTTGTGCTTCTTTCTTAGTTAAACCACGTAGTTGCGCCAGGAAAACCAATTGTTCTTCGACTTGCATGTTTTTGTACAAGCCTCTTTCCTCCGGCAAATATCCGATCTGAGACAAATGACTTTGTGTCATTAGTTGTCCATTCATGCGAATGATTCCACGGTCTGCCTCCAAAATTTGATTGATGATTCGAATCAAAGTTGTTTTACCTGCTCCGTTAGGACCAAGTAAGCCGTAAATTTCACCTTTTCCAATGGTGATTGAGACATCATCCAAGGCGATTTTACGTTGAAAAGACTTATAAAGGTTGTTGATTTCAAGCATAAGTAAGGTAAAGCTAAAAAAAAGCAGAGAATTCCTACATGCTTTGCATGATTTCTTTCCAACTAGGCCACTTGTACTTGCGTTTAAAAAGCACAAATAAACTTGAGTACAGGACTAACATGAATAAGATGGAGGACCAACCATTTCCTGGACTTTCATGACTTAAAAAAAGTGCATCCGTTCGAAATACTTGCCAGTCGGTTGTGATAAAAATAGCTGCTGTTAGGTTATTCGCAAAGTGAAAACCAATAGATAATTCAAGTCCGTCGTCCACCGTGGTAATCAAGGCTAAAAACAATCCTGAAAGGATGTAATAGACCAGCATGTGGTAACCCATCGCTTGAATTTCGGGATTTCCAATGTGCATCAACCCAAACATGAGCGAGCTTATAAGTATGGATGTGCCCGTGCGTTGAACGCGTAATTTGAGTCCTTGCAATAAGTAAGATCGAAAAATCAATTCTTCACAAGCAGTTTGAATCAAAAGCATCACCAAACTCAGGGCAAGCAGCGGGAAAAATTTCGATGCCTGGAACTGAAAGGTAAAGACTTTCGTTTGTTGAACATAGTCCACGTAAATTTGAAGGCCCATGATGGTACCCATGACCAAAATGATGATGGAAAAAGCAAAAAAGAAGCGTTTCCAACGAAATTGATCCTTCGAGGTAAATGCGCTGATGATTGGACGCCTATGCATTTTTTTCAGGTGCACTAACAATCCAATAAACACCAATGAAAATGGCAATAAGACCCAAAAGAAGAAGCGGTTGTGCCCCATGGTTTGATAAAATTCTTGGTCCAACGATTCAATGGCTAAACCCGGGAAATTGACCGCTAAATCGACCAAGATGCCTAGGCTACCGAGGAAATAGAGGATAAAAATCAACAGCATCCCCATCACATAAGTGACTGGACGATTGATTCCTTTTTGAGCGAGGTCGATGAATTTCATTAAGAGAACATGTCGCGCATGCGCTTGAAGAATCCTTTTTCTTTTTGCGCTGCACTTGGACTAAAGTTCTCACTTTCTTTTAACTTTTCCAAAATTTCTTTCTCTTCTTTTGATACACTCACTGGAGTATACACATGAATGTGAACGAATTGATCTCCCGTTGCATAACCTTGTACACTTGGTAAACCTTTTCCGCGCAAGCGAAGCACCTTTCCACTTTGGGTTCCTGGTTCTACTTTGATCTTTGCTTTACCACCAATGGTTGGAACCTCGATCGATTCCCCGAGCACAGCATCCACAAAATTAATGTAGGCGTCGTAATGCACGTTTTCACCTTCGCGGCGCAATTCTTCGTGCTCCACTTCTTCAATGACAACGATTAAATCTCCTGCAACACCATTGAATGGACCAGCATTTCCACGTCCTTGAACGCTCAATTGCATGCCCTCCTCTACTCCTGCTGGAATTTCGATCTCAATGACTTCTTCCTGACGTTTCAAGCCTTGCGCATCTGCATCAGCTGGTTTTTTATCGATGGATTTTCCCGCACCTTGACAAACGTGACAAGCAGATTGTGTTTGCATCGCCCCTAAAAAGGTTTGCGCAACGCGTGTAATTCTACCCGTACCATTACAAGTAGGACAATTTTTATAGGTTACTCCCTCGGCGTTCACCAGTTTGTTGACCTTGATTTTCTTTTTAACCCCATTGGCAATTTCCTCTAAGGTCAATTTCATTTTCACGCGTAAGTTGGTTCCACGCACGGTTCTCGAACCTCCTCCGCTTCGACTTCCGCCAAAACTTCCACCAAAGGCACCACCGAAAATGTCTCCGAATTGTGAGAAGATGTCGTCCATGTTCATTCCACCACCGAAGCCACCTTGCCCACCCATTCCTGCGTGTCCAAAACGGTCATATTGTCCGCGTTTCTCAGCGTTGCTCAATACCTCGTATGCTTCTGCTGCTTCCTTAAATTTGTCTTCTGCAGAGGCATCATCTGGGTTTTTATCCGGGTGATACTTGATGGCTAATTTGCGGTAAGCTTTTTTAATTTCTGCCTCATCCGCATTTTTAGAAACACCTAATACTTCGTAATAATCTCTTTTTTGACTCATAATATGGTCTTCGTTATTGTCCTACGACTACTTTCGCAAAACGAATCACTTTATCGTTTAAATAATATCCTTTTTCAACATCTTCGATGACTTTTCCTTGCATCTTTTTATCTGGAGCTGGAATGTTCGCAATAGCTTCGTGTAAATCACTGTCAAAAGCTTGACCTTTCGCTTCCATTGGCTTCAATCCTTTCGATTCAAGCGTGCTTTTAAACATGTTGTAAATCAAGTGAAAGCCTTCTTTCATCGGAGCGATGTCTTCCAATTTTTCATTGGTAACAATCGCACGCTCAAAGTTATCTATTACCGGCAACATGGATACGATTAAGTCTTTTCCTGCAGTTGAAATCAATTGCAAACGTTCTTCGTTCGTTCGACGACGGTAATTTTCAAACTCAGCGTACAAACGTAGAAAACGATCGTTCAACTCTGCATATTTCTCCTCAGCTGTAGGCTCTTTTGGTGTTTCTTCCACCATTTCCTCAGCGGAAGCCTCTGTTGCATTTCCTTCTAATTGTGGATCTTGTTGTTGATCATCTCTCAATTCATCCTTCTCTTCTGACATATTCTGAAAATTTAATTCACGATTTGGTCGACAAAGATAAGACCATTGTTAAAATTAAGTCAAGGTGTCAGCAAGTTTATTGAAATCCTAGAAAAGTTGTCAGTAAAAGCCGACATAAGCGAATAATTCACGTAAATTTGTCCTAACCATTAAAATGAAAAAGATGCTTGCTCGCACCATCCTTAGTTTGCTTTTCCTCTTGGTATTTTCGCAATCGAACGCACAATTGTTATACAAAATCAATGGCAAGGGACTTAAACAAGATTCGTACGTATTTGGAACCATCCACACGATGCCAAAAGAAGATTTTGACATGCCCAACAAAGTCATGAACGCCCTGAAATCATGCGAAACCATTGCCTTGGAAATTCAATTAGACATGAGTTTGTCTGAAAAAATAGAATTGGCAAAAATGACCTTAATCCCCAATGGGGAAACCTTAAAAAATTACATGAGCGATTCTTCGTATA
>Ga0208592_1000217_pt1 | contig 17971 bp, 18 predicted proteins | sample LakMenE18May10ns_FD_150712 | JGI IMG/M metagenome (GOLD analysis project Ga0208592, IMG submission 150712) | Freshwater microbial communities from Lake Mendota, WI - 18MAY2010 deep hole epilimnion ns (SPAdes) | ecosystem: Environmental > Aquatic > Freshwater > Lentic | place: Lake Mendota...
AGTTATAAATTAATCGCAGAAGGAAAAGGATTTCTATTAGTTTCCTCAAGTCCATTAACAAGATCCTCTTATCATGCGTCGGAAGATTTCGATATTTTGAAAAAAAAAAGAATTAACAAGCTAATTTAAATTGCCAGTTAAAAAAATTATAAAAAAATTTAATTATTCTAAAAAAGATCTTATAGAATTAGTTTTAAAAATTGATGATTATAAATTTTTTTTACCTTGGTGCATTAATTCAAAAATTTTAACAATTAATAAAAAAAAAAAAGACTTAAAAATTACAGCGGATTTGGAGATAGGCTTTAAGTCTTTTAGAGAAATTTACACAAGCGAAGTTATTTATATTAATCAAAATTCAAAAATTGAAGTAACATCTATAAATGGAAATATTAAAAATTTATTAAATATTTGGGAATTTGAAGAAATTGACAAAAAGTCTTGCAATGTAATTTTTTTTATAGATATCGAATTAAAAAATCCTATTGTTAATATTTTATTTAATAAGTTTTTTAATTATGGTTTTGAAAAAATTTTAAATTCTTTTGAGCGGAGAGCAAAAGAAACTATAAAATTTTAATATGGTTTTTCACTAATTTAACAGTTTCTATCAAAATTTTATTTTGGATAATTGCTCTTGTTAATTTTTTATTAAAATTAAACCTTATTATTTCCATTTTTTTTTTACTGCAGATGCCAATATAAACAAGCCCTACAGGTTTTTTTTTAGTACCACCATCTGGTCCAGCTATACCTGTTACAGATATTGCAATATTTGTTTTGGAGCTTCTAAGTAAATTTTTACACATCTCCTTGCAAGTTTCTGCGCTTACCGCCCCATGCTTTATTAAGGTTTTTTGTTTTACTTTTAGAAAGTCGATCTTTGATTTATTTGAATAAGAAACGGTTCCCATCTCAAAATATTTTGATGCCCCAGGAATTTTAGTTAAGCTATAACTAATTAACCCGCCCGTGCAGGATTCTGCTACTGAGATTTTAATTTTCTTTTTTTTTAGAATTGTTGTTAAGTTTTTTATTTTCTTATTTATATGCATAAATAAATGATTAAAAATGTATATATACCAGCGATGACATCATCCATTATTACTCCAGTTGCATTTTTTATTTTTAAGTCAAAATAACTTGCTGGCCATGGTTTGGTGATATCAAAAAGTCTAAATAATAAAAGAGATAGTATTATCAAAAAAAAATTATTTTCACATATAAGCAGGGGTATTGATTGTCCAATAAATTCATCAATTACAATTTCTTTCGGATCAGATGATGGAAAAGATTTCTTTATTGTTTTATTTAAAAAGTAGAATGAATAAAATAAAATAAGAATAAGAAAAAATATAAAAAAAAAAATATTAATATAATTATAAAATAAATAATAAATAATTACTGTAATAAGCGACGCCATTGTTCCTGGAATAGGTAAATAACCAATTCCAAACAAAGTAAAAATTTTTTTATTAAAATTAATTATTTGATACAGATGTTATTACCTCGCATGCGATTGCTTTATTTTTTCCAATATTTCCAAGTCTATCAGTTGTCTTGCCTTTTACGCTTATTTGTTTTTCACTAATGTTACAAATTTTAGAAAGATTATTAGATATAATTTTTTTATATTTTTTAAGATTTGGTTGTTGAGCAATAATGTTAATATCAATATTATTAATTTTAATATTCTTAGTTTCAAGAAGATTAATAATTTTTTTCAAAAAAAATGTTGATCTTTTATTTTTAAATTTTTTATTATTTGGAAAGAAAGTTCCTATATCACCTAATTTTTTAGACCCTAAGAGAGAATCTACTAAGGCATGAATTACAGGATCCCCATCAGAATGACCTACTGTACCCATTGAATAGGGTATATGTATTCCCCCTAAGTATAATTTATAATTTTTTTCTAATTTATGAATATCATAGCCAATTCCGTATGAATTTTTTTTATTATTATTTAAATCATTCTTAAGAGTAATTTTGACATTATTAATGTCGCCTAGTATTTTTTTAACAGTTAAGTTTTTATAAAAAAATAAAGAAGATTCGTCAGTAAATTTTTTGCCTTTATATTCTTTATGTAAAGAAAATATTTTTTTAAAAGAAAAACATTGTGGGGTTTGAATCGAAAAAACTTTTTTTCTGTCTAGAATTTTATCTTTAAAAACTATTGTATCAGTATTTGTTATATAAGGAATTACAGCTTCATTTTTTTTAGAAAGCTTAATAATTTTGTTTACTAATTTCTTTTTTAAAAATGGTCTTGCAGCATCATGTATTAAAACTTTATTACAATTAGTTCTTTTTAATTTTGAAAGAGCAAGAAATACTGAATCCTTCCTTTCCTTGCCACCCTGAATTATTTTAACTTTTTTATTTTTATAAACCTGATCTTTAAATTTTATAAATTGAGGCTTGTTAATTACTAAAATTATCTTTTTTATTGAGTTTATTTCAGAAAGTATTTTAATAGAGTAATTTATTATTAATTCATTATCAAATACTGTATATTGCTTTGGTATAGTTTTTGAATATCTATGACCTTTGCCAGCAGCTAGAATTATAGCGCAGTAACTCATAAAAAAATGATTAAAAAAATATTAAGTTCCAATTTACTTTTATACATTAGTACTTTTCTTTCAATCATTTTTGGAATTTTTACCCTTTATACATTTTCTGGCACAAGTTTTATTCAGTTAAATGAAAATAACATTCAGGTTCTATTAATAATAAACATATCCATCATATGTGTTTTGCTTTTCTTAATTATTAGAAAACTTATAGTTTTTTTTTATAAGTCTAAAGTAATCTCAGGATTGAGTACAAATTTAAATTTTATTAAATATTTTATTTTTGTAACAGCTGTACCATCAATTTTTGTAGCTGTATTTTCTTTAATGCTTTTTAACCTTGGTATTGAAAAGTGGTTTGATAAAAAAGTTAATGATGTTGTAAATAATTCAGTTGAAGTTGCTAGAAATTATCTTGAAGAGAATCAGAGCTCTATAAAAGGAGAAATTTTAGCAATGGCAAATGATCTAAATCGTAATTTTAATCTATATTCTGAAAACAAACAAATATTTCAAAATTATTTTGATCAACAATCTAGATTTAGAAAAATTGAAGAATCTTATTTAATAAATAAAGATGGTCTTCTTTTATTTTCAACATCCTTCAGTAATAAGAATAATTTTATTGCACCTTTAAAAACTTTTATTGATATGGCTCAAAATGGACAAACCATATTAATCTCCGATGCAAATAAAAATCAAACTAATGCTTTAGTAAAATTAAGCAATAATGAGAATATTTTTTTATATACAATTAGATATGTTGATCCTGAGACTGTTAATTTTTTAAAAAATACTGGAGAAGCCTCTACATTCTACTATAAATTAAAATCAAACAGTCTTGGTCTCCAAATTACTTTTGCTGCTGTTTATATTGTAATAGTTAGCTCGCTAATTTTGTTATCAAGTATGTATGCAATTAACATAGCTAATAAAATTTCAAGACCAATTATTAAATTAATTTTTGCGGCAAAAGAAGTTTCCGTTGGAAATTTAGAAGTTAAATTAAAATATGAAGAAGAAGACGATGATTTTAAAAAATTATATCAAACATTTAATATAATGACTCAAGAAATACAGGCGCAAAAAAATAAAATTGCTTTATCAGAAAGATATCAGGCATGGGAAATGGTAGCAAAAAAACTTGCGCATGAAATTAAGAATCCTTTAACACCAATTACACTCTCATTGGAGAGAATTAAAGATAGGTATTCAAAGCAAATTAATGTTGATAAGGCTGACTTTGAAAACTATTTAAATATAATATCTAGGCAAGTTGAGGACATAGGAAAGTTAGCAAATGAGTTTTCAGATTTTGCAAGAATGCCAAATCCCATTAAAAAATCTAATAATTTAAAAAAACTTATAGAAGATAGTATAAGTTTATATAAATTATCTGAAAAAAAAGTAATTTTTAATTTAGTTTATAGTAGCACCCAAGATGTATTTAAATTCGATCTAAATCAGATTTCTAGGGTTTTGATTAATATTATCAAAAATTCATTGGAATCTATTTATGAAAAACAAGAATTAGATAAAAATTTACAAGGAAAAATAAATATATTGATCGAAAATAATAATGATTTTATTTATATTATAATTGAAGACAATGGCGTTGGTTTTAAAACAACACCAAAAGATTTAATAGTCCCTTTAACCACAACAAAACAACGTGGATCAGGACTGGGATTATCAATAGTATCTAAAATATTACATGAGCATGGTGGTGATTTAAATTTTATAGAAAAAAGTAATGGAGCTAAAATTAAATTAAGCATTAAGATTAATTAATGAGAAATGAAATTTTATTAATAGACGATGAAAAAGATATAAGATTTGCAGTTCATGAAATCTTAAAAGAAAATAATTTTTTCGTTCGAGAAGCTGACACTGTTGAAAAAGCATTATCGGAGATAAAAAAAAAATTACCAGATTTAGTAATATTGGATGTTTTGTTAGATGAAAAAAATAGAGACGGAATAGACATATTAAAATTTATAAAATCAATTGATGCTGATGTTCCTGTTATTATGATTTCAGGTCATGCAAATATTAAAATTGCAGTTGATTCAATAAAACTTGGGGCTTTTGAATTTTTAGAAAAGCCTTTCAATAAAGATAGATTATTAAACTTTGTTAATAGAGCTATTGAAACTTCTTCTTTAAAAAAAGAAAACAAGTCTTTAAAAAAAAATCTATATTCATCTAATGAACTAATTGGAAAATCTTCTACAATAGTAAAATTAAGAAATGCTATAGATAAATTTTCAAAAACAGACAGTCGTATTTTAATCTCTGGACCTGCTGGGTCTGGAAAAGAATTGGTTTGCAGACTTATTCATGAAGGCTCATTAAGATCCAATAATTCATTTAAAGTAATTAATGGAGCTATTTTAGACCCAAATCATTTTGATTTTGAATTATTTGGTTCAGAAAATAATGACAAAATTGTCACAGGAGTTTTTGAAAAATCTAACAATGGAACATTGCTAATTGATAATATTTCTGATGTTCCATTAGAAACTCAAGGTAAAATTTTAAGAGTTTTATCTGATCAAAAATTTCATAGAGTAAATGGAGCTAATGAAATTAGCGTGAACATCAGGGTCATTTGTTCAACTAGCAAAAATTTAAAAGAAGAGATTGCGCATGGCAATTTTAGAGAAGATCTTTTTCATAGAATAAATGTCATTCCAACAGAAACTCCTTATTTGAAAGACGTAAAAGAAGATATCCCTTTTTTAATTGAATATTTTGTTAAAAGAATTTCAGACAGCAACGGTTTAAAACCAATTTTTATAAATTCAAAAAATACAGTTTTTTATGATTATGATTGGCCAGGAAATGTAAGAGAATTAAGAAATTTAATTGAAAGAGTTGTTATATTAGCTTCCGGCAAAGATGAGGATGTAGATAAAATCTTGTCAGAATCTTTAAAAATTTCATCTGTTAAAGAAAATAATAATGAAGATGCATTTCAATTTCCATTAAAAGAGGCCAGAGAAAAATTTGAAAAAAATTATCTTGAAATTCAACTCAATAGACACAATGGAAATGTTTCAAAAACTGCAGATTATATTGGCATGGAAAGAAGTGCTTTACATAGAAAACTAAAATCTTTAGGTATTAATTAATCATGACATTTAAAGTTGCAATTAATGGCTTTGGTAGAATTGGAAGGACAATTTTAAGAGCTCATTATGAAAATAAAAAGAAACATGATTTAGAAATTGTTGCGATAAATGGGTCAGGTAACGCAGATGATAATGCTCATTTATTAAAATATGATTCTACACATGGAAAGTTTAATGAAGATGTTTCTTCAAAACAAAATTGTTTTTTTATTAATAAAGACAAAATTGAATTTTTAAATAAGAAAGATCCAAAAAATTTACCCTCTTGGAAAGACTTAGGTGTCGATTTAGTTTTAGAATGTACAGGTCGCTTTACTTCAAGAGATGATGCTCAATTACATATTAAAGCAGGTGCAAAAAAGGTTCTAATTTCTGGACCTGGATATTCACCGGGAACAGGAAAAGAAGTCGACGCAACAATTGTATATGGGGTTAATCATAAAATATTAAAAAAAAATCATACAATTGTATCCAATGCTTCTTGCACTACTAATTGTTTGGCTCCAATTGCAAAAGTATTAAATGATAGTTTAGGAATTGAAACTGGAATCATGAACACCATTCATGCTTATACTAATGATCAAGTATTAAATGACGCTTATCATAATGATTTACGAAGAGCACGAGCTGCAGCTTTATCTATGATACCCACAAAGACTGGTGCCGCAACTTCTATTGGATTGGTTATACCTGAATTAGAGGGTAAATTAGACGGATTATCAGTAAGAGTTCCAACTAATAATGTTTCTTTAGTAGATCTTACTTTTGTAGCAAAGAAAAAAACATCAGCTAAAGATATTAATGAAATTATTAAAGCTGCAGCAAAGAGTAGTTATGCAGATATTATTCAATACAATACTGAACAATTAGTATCCATAGATTTTAATCACAACCCATATTCTTGTATTTTTGACTCAACTCAAACAAGAGTATCAAGCGACGGTAAACTAGCTAAAGTTTTAGCGTGGTACGATAATGAATGGGGTTTTTCAAATCGAATGCTAGATACTTCTATTGCTTTAATGAATGCGTAAATCATTAACAAATTGATTAAAAAAAAATAATTGTTAAAACTACTTTAAATTTAGTTGCGCCCTTAGCTCAGCTGGATAGAGCATCGGTTTTCTAAACCGAGGGTCAGAGGTTCGAATCCTTTAGGGCGCGCCAATATTATAAATTATGGCTAAAATTTTAATTTTAGGTGCAGGCTCAATGAGCACCGCATTTGCTTTTCCTTGCAGCGATAATAATCATCAAGTTTCAATTGTAGGCACTCATTTAGAAGATAATTTTATCGATATTATTAAAGCTAATAAAAATACTCATCCAATATTAAAATCTAAAATTCCAAATAACGTTAATATTTATAAATTTAGTAATTTCCATAATTTATTAAAAGATGCGGATTTAATAGTTTTAGGCGTTAGCTCAAAAGGAATTAATTGGGCTTCTGAGCAATTAACAGGCATTAGAAATAATCAGCAAATTTTAATTTTAACAAAAGGATTGCATGTAAATAAAAAAAAACGATACGAAGTTTATCCAGATACTATTAAAAATTTTTTATTAAAAAAAGAAATAAAAAATTTAAAAATTTCAGTTGCTGCAGGACCGTGTTTAGCATCAGATTTATCTAACAGAGTTCTTACAAATGTAATTTTTGCAAATAAAGACATTTCTGTAGTTCGACATTTATCTAATATTCTATCTACTACTTATTATAAAATTAAATATTCAAATGATGTAAAGGGTGTTGCTGCATGCGGAGGTATTAAAAATATTTATGCAATGATAATTGGAACGTCTATGGGGATTAATGCGAAAAATGAAAAAGATAATAAAAATCTTAACACCGCAGCTGCTTTATTTAATCAGTCAGTAAAAGAAATGTGTTATTTTATTAAAAAAATAGGTGGTCAAGAATCTACTGTAATGAATTTAGCGGGCGTTGGTGACTTATATGTCAGTTGCACAGGAGGCAGAAACTCAAAAATGGGTAAATTTATTGGAATGGGAATGACATATAAAAATGCAAAAAAAAATAAAATGCCAAAAGAAACAGTTGAGGGTGCTGATTTAATTTTTGATATTGGAAATAAAATTATTAAAGATTTTAAAGTTAAAGAACTTCCTTTAATGATTACTTTTATAAAAGCTCTACTAAATAACACTAAATTTAAAATCGATAAAAAACTTTTTGCATAAGTGTTAGAAAAGTTTTTTGTTTATATGATTGCAAATTTTAGTAACAAAAAAATTATTACTTACGTTGGCTGGACAAATAATTTAAAAAAAAGACTTCAACTACATAATAGCGGTAAGGGAGCTAAATTTACTAGAGGTAGACAATGGATCTTAATTTTTAAAAAAAAAATGCTTTCAAAAAAAAATGCTATGCAATTTGAATATAAATTAAAAAAGGATCGTAAAGTTCGAAAAGATATAATAAATAAGTTTATTAATACAACCCCAAATTGTTTAAGTTAAAATATTCTTTAAAGTGATTTTTTAATTAAGTATAAATCTGCAATTAAACTTAACTAAAAAAAAAAATGAAAAAAATTAAAATAAATTCATTTGCAGTTTTAGCTTTTGTTGTAACTTTTATATTTACAACTTTTAATGCTAATGCAAATCAAACTAGAGAAAATGTAATTAAACGCGGATCGCTTAATTGCGGAGTTTCTCAAGGTGTGCCGGGGTTTTCTAATGCTGATGCATCAGGAAAATGGGCAGGTATTGATGTTGACTTATGTCGAGCAGTTGCTGCAGCAGTTTTAGGTGATGCAAATAAAGTAAAGTACTCACCATTAAGCGCTAAAGACAGATTTGAAGTTCTTAAGGCTGGTGACATAGATGTTTTAGCAAGAAATACAACTTGGACATTATCTAGAGATGGTGGACTTGCAGTAGATTTTGTTGGAACAAATTTCTATGATGGACAAGGTTTCATGATTAGAAAAGCTGCAAATATCAATTCAGCAAAAAAACTTAATAACGTAAAAGTTTGTGTAGAAACAGGGACTACTACTGAGCTAAATTTAAGAGACTACTTTAAACAACAAAAACTTAAATATGAACCAGTAGCTTTCACAAAAGCAGATGAAGCTGTAGCTGCGTATGACGCAGGAAGATGTGATGTCTACACTACAGACAAATCAGGATTAGCTGCAAATAGAACTAAATTAAAAAATCCAGCTGATCATTTAATTTTACCAGAAACAATATCTAAAGAACCGTTAGGACCTGTTGTAAGAGGTAATGACGAAAACTGGGCTAATATTGTAAGATGGACTTTAAATGTAATGATAGAGGCTGAAGAGTATGGAATTACTCAAGCAAATATTGACAGTCTTAAATCTACAGAAGATCCTGCTATCAAAAGACTACTTGGTCTAGAGGGCGAAACTGGAAAAAATCTGAGTTTAGCAAATACTTGGAGCTATAATATTATCAAGCAAGTTGGTAATTATGCTGAAAGTTATAATGCTAACGTTGGACCAAAAACTCCAGTAGGACTAGCTAGAGGTCAAAACGCTTCTTGGAGAAATGGCGGACTTTTATACGCTCCACCAGTAAGATAATTTAATATCTCAATTATTAAGGGCCGATTTTATCGGCCCTTTTTCATAAATTTATGTTTTTAACTTCTCAGTTTAAAACAAGTTTAAGAAAAAATTTACAACTTTCAAAACTATTACCACAACTTCTTCTTATAATTTTATTTTGTTATATTATTTATTTCTTTACAAAAAATACTCAAATAAACTTAGCTGCAAGAAATTTAAATTTTGGATTTGATTTTTTAAATACAAATTCAGGTTTTGATGTTCAATTTAGTCTAATTCAATACGATGGATCTTCTAGTTATTTTAGATCTTACCTTGTAGGACTTCTAAATACTTTATTAGTTTCTTTTTTTGGAATAATTTTTGCAACAATTTTAGGTTTTATCGTTGGTATATCTAGACTGTCTCCAAATTGGATAGTTAACAAATTATCATTAATTTATGTAGAATTATTTAGAAATCTACCATTACTGCTACAAATTTTTTTTTGGTACTTTGTTGTTATTAGATCATTGCCAAGTACTGAAAAAAGTATGGTTATACTAGATTTTTTAATAATAAACCTTCAAGGTTTTTACATCCCAAAATTTATTTTTAGTAATTTTATATATATTTTTTATGGTTTGTTTTTAGCATTATTAGCAACTATTGCAGTAAAATATTATGCTACTAAAGTTTTTTATGAAAGCGGAAAGATTATACCTGTATTTAAGATATTTTTATTATTAATTATTGTTTTGCCGATTATATTTTCTTTTATTGGAGACGTAAGTCTTTTAGTTGAATACCCAAAACTCGTTAAAAATTTTGGAATTTTTAATTATGTTGGCGGCGTAAAATTAGTTCCCGAATTTTTAGCACTGTTATTTTCATTATCTTTATATACTTCTGCTTTTATAGCTGAAAACGTTAGAGCTGGAATTTTAGCAATAAGCAAAGGTCAAAAGGAAGCTTCAAAATCTCTAGGTTTTAATAATCCTCAAACTTTAAAACTAATAGTTATACCGCAAGCACTTCGTGTAATAATTCCTCCAACAACTAATCAATATTTAAATTTAACCAAAAATTCTTCCTTGGCAGCTGCCATAGGATATCCTGATCTTGCAGGAGTTTTTGCAGGAACAGCTCTTTCGCAAACTGGGAAAGCTATAGAAATAATTTTTATGGTAATGATGACTTATTTAACTATGAGTTTAATAATTTCTAGTATTTTAAATTGGTATAATAAAAAAATTGCAATAGTTGAAAGATAATAAATGAATATTAGTGATATAAAACATTGGTTAAAAAAAAATCTTTTTTCTAATTGGTATTATTCTTTAATTTCATTATTCATTTTTTATTTACTATTAATTACTTTGCCTCCATTCTTAGATTGGGCTTTAATAAAAGCTACTTTTATTGGAAATTCAAAAACTGATTGTCAACCGGGAGGAGCTTGTTGGGTCTTCATCAAAGTATGGTTTGAAAAATTAATTTATGGATTTTACCCTGAAAAAGAAATTTGGAGAGTAAATTTAGCTTTTTTAATTTTAATTTCCACTGTGACTTTAGCTTTTTTTGTTAAATCTAAATTTAAAATTTACATTTTATTTTTTTTGATCTTTATTTTTCCATTAATAGGTTTTACTTTAATAAATGGTGGATTTGGTTTAGAGCGTGTTGAAACCAGAGTATGGGGAGGTCTAACTTTAACTTTTATACTTACCTTTTTCGGCATTATTGTCGCTTTTCCTCTTGGAGTTTTGTTAGCATTAGGAAGACGATCTGAGCTGCCGATTTTTAGGTTTTTTTCTATTTTATTTATTGAATTTTGGAGGGGAATTCCTTTGCTTACAGTTATCTTCGCTGCCGCGATAATGTTTCCGATATTTTTACCGGCAAATTCTAATGTAGATAAGCTGTTAAGAGTTGCAATAGGTATAAGTATTTTCGAAGCGACTTATGTCGCAGAAGTAGTCAGAGGAGGTTTGCAATCTTTACCTAAGGGGCAATATGAAGCTGCTAAGTCTCTTGGAATGGGTTATTGGAAAATGAATTTTTTAATTATTTTACCACAAGCTATTAAGACAGTAATACCTGGAATTACAAATACTTTTATCGCTTTATTCAAAGATACCCCATTGATTATTTTGGTTGGATTGCTTGAAATATTAGGCATGATTAATTTAGCAAAATCTAACTCTTATTGGCTTGGCTTGGCCACCGAAGGTTATGTCTTTGTTGCGATTATATTCTTTGTTTTTTCGTTTTCATTAAGTAAATACACTCAAAGCTTAGAAAAAAAATATAATACAGAAAAACAATAATGACTGAAAAAGTAATAGAATTTAAAAATGTTAATAAGTGGTATGGGAAATTTCAAGTTCTTAAGGAGATAAATTTTCATGTTAATAAAAGTGAAAAAATAATAATTTGCGGCCCCTCAGGCTCGGGAAAATCAACTTTAATCAGATGTATTAACGGTTTAGAACAACATCAGGAAGGCAATGTTTTCGTACAGGGCACTGAATTAGACAAAACATTAAAAAATATCGAAAAGGTTCGTGGCGAAGTTGGAATGGTTTTTCAACAGTTTAATTTATTTCCACATTTATCAATTTTAGATAACTGCGCACTAGCTCCTGCCTGGGTTAAAAAAATACCAAAAAAAAAAGCAGACGAAATTGCAATGGAATATTTAACAAAAGTTAAAATTTCGGAACAAGCTAAAAAATATCCAGGACAATTATCTGGTGGTCAACAACAAAGAGCAGCAATAGCAAGAGCATTGTGCATGCAACCAAAAATTATGTTATTCGATGAGCCAACTTCTGCGCTAGATGCGGAAATGATAAAAGAAGTACTAGAAATTATGATTGATCTTGCAAGAGGAGGGATGACTATGGTTGTAGTTTCGCATGAGATGGGTTTTGCAAAAACTGTTGCAGATAAAGTAATATTTATGGACGAAGGAAAGATTATTGAGATGCAAAAAACCAAAGATTTTTTTGAGAGACCACAAAGTGATAGAACAAAACTTTTTTTAAGTCAGATTCTTCGGTAAATAAAATGTTACGTCTTCTTATCTATTTAGTAAGTTATATTTTATTTCCAACAATTGCTAACACGCATGTTCAGCATTATAAAAATTTACAGCGGATTGAATTTGATATTTATAGAAATAATGATCTTGTTGGATATCACAAAGTAAATGTTAAAAAAAAGGGCGATAATACAAAAGAGATAATTACAGATATATTAATTGAGGTTAAAATCCTTGGAATAAAGGTCCATACGTATAAATCTTACGGGGTTGAGACTTATAAAAATGAAGAATTGATAGAATTTAAATCAAAAACACAAGATGGCAGCGACAATGATTATTGTAATATTAAAAAAATTTCAGATGGAAAGTATTCATTTGATGGAATGACTGAAAATAAAAAATATATTTATGAGCTAACTGAAAAATTTTATCCAGCGCTTTGGTGGAATCATGACTCTTTACTAAACAATAATTACGTTTTGGGTCAGGGTTGCAGAAATTTAAAAACTAAAATAACTTTTTTGAATAAGGAAACAAAAAAAATTAATGATAAAAATGAGGTAGTAAATTTTTATAACATAAAAGGTGATAATCTTGACATAAATATTGGTTATACTGAAAAAGACCTTAAATGGGTTGATATGAAATTTACCCTTAAAGGAGATTGGGAGTATAAATTGAAAAATTTAAATTGATTTATGCAATTTTTTTTACGAAAAACTGGCTGACATTAGTATGCCCAGTTGCAAATCCAGTTTCACAATAACTTAAATAGTAGTTCCATAAATTTTTAAATTTATTATCAAAACTAAGTTTCGAAATTTTATCCCAAGAGTTATTAAAGTTTTCTTTCCAAAGTTTTAATGTCTTTTCATAACCATTACCAAAAGATTTTTCTTCATATAATTCAAAATTATTATCTTTAAAAAGTTTATATAAAATTCTTTTAGATGGAAGTACGCCGCCTGGAAAAATATATTTTTGGATAAAATCAACTTGATTTATATAATTATTATATTCTTTATCATCAATTGTTATGATTTGAAAACATGCTTTGCCATTTTTTTTAAGCGCATTATTTAATATTTTAAAATATAAGTCCCAATACTTTTTCCCAACCGCTTCAAACATTTCAATGGAAACAATTTTATCATAAGCGCTACTCAAATTAAGTTTTCGATAGTCTTTAAAAAAAATTTTAGAATTATTATTTAACTCTTTTTGATTAATTAAATTTTTAATATAATTATACTGCTGTTGGCTTATCGTTAGTCCTTCGATGTTAGATTTAACTGTTTGAGAATTTCTTTCTATAAAACCGCCCCAGCCTGAACCAACTTCTAAAACGGTATCTGAATTTTCGATATTTAAATTTTTTATTATATTGTCATACTTATTGATTTGGGATGTGAACAGGTCATCATTTTCTGTGTTAAAGATTCCCGAGGAATAAGTCATAGATTTATCTAACCAAAATGAATAAAATTTGTTACCTAGATCATAATGATAATAAATATTTTTTTTTGCTTGATTTATAGAGTTTGCTTTTAAAAAAAATTTAAATTTCTCAATGAGTAATGATAAATAATTATCTGCCCAGTTTTTTTTTTTTATTTGTTGATTTTTAAGTAATATTTTTAATAAGTTAGTTAGGTTAGAAGTCTCCCATTTATTATTTATATAAGACTCAGCAAAACCTAATTCCCCTCTAAGAAGCAGATCTTTAAAAAAAGAATTATTTTTAATAACAATATTAGAACTTAAATTTCCTTCCTTAGCTTTGAAGATTTTTTCATACGAATTTTTGAAATTTACTTTTATTTCACCCCATTTAATATTTTGAAGTTTAAAATCTAAATATTTCTTTAATAATCTATCCATGAAAAGATACTGTATCATTATTTCTTTGTGGCTTAGTAAAAAAAGATTTTTGTTTTTTAAAAATTTTAATTGCCTGGTAATGTATAAATATCATAATTTTTTGAGCAAAAAAAATATTCTTAACAAGACTGCAAAGTAAAGAAATACTACTTAGAGTCAAAGTTTTTGAATATATACCAGTTTTAAGAATTATTTGATTCTTTTTGTATACATCTATATTTAATAAAAAATTATTTTTATTATTTAATAAATAAAATTTATATCCCAAATTCATTTGCAAAAAAGGAGAAACATAAAATTTTTTTTTTAACTTTGAATAAATTTTTTTTTGTTTTTTTTTAATTTTAATAAAATAACAATGTTGCTCATGATGCGTGTTTTTTACTTCATAACAAATATATTTAATTTCATTTTTACTGTTTTTGCATAAATAAATAGAAATTGGATTAAATACATAACCAAGAAATGAAGGTGTGCAGTACAAATAAACCGTGTAATTCTTTTTATCTTTAAACTTTGTAGCAATGTTACTTAGTATAAAGTTTTTTGGATTAATATTTTCATTTCTTTCACCATGGTCTTTAAAAAAAAAACTAAAAAGATTGAATGAGTTAATAGAAAATAAAAATAACTTATTTATATTATTTAATTCTTCTAAATTAATAAGAATTGATAATGTTTTATAATTAAATTGATGATTATATGGAAAAACCCTATTATGAAAAACGCTTCCAAGTTGAAGGGAACTTTGCATTACAATAAATAATTTGTAACATTTCTTGCTGACACAACGCCGTCTTCATGAAAACCATAGCCACACCATGCGCCACAGTAATAAATATTTTTATTACCTTGGATTTTTTGCAATCTTTGAAATGTATATTCTTTATTATGCTTAAATATAGGATGACTATATTTTATTTTTTTTATTATTTTACTCTTATTTATTAAATCGTTTGAATTTATAGAGACAAAATAATCTTTTTTACATTTTAGATTTTGCAAATAATTCATCCAATAAGTTAATCTTGAAGCATCATCTTTAGTTTTAATAAAGTTCCAACTTGACCAATTATATTTATTTTTTGGCATTAATGATGAATCCGTGTGTAAGCACGCATCATTAATTTGATAATCCACTGAAGATAATATTTTTTTGTGTTTTTTAAAATTATAAGGAAGTATTTTGCATATTTCGTTGGTGTGGTTAGCAAAGATTAAATAATCATAATTTATTAATTTATTTTTATTTTTAATTTCAATTTTGTTTTTAATAATTTTAATTGATTTTACCTTGTTATTTAAGAAAAATTTAATATCAGATAATTCTATAATTTTTTTTATATATTTATTACTGCCAAGCTTAACTACTTTCCATTGTGGTCTAAAAAATAAATTGACTAAACCATGATTTACGAAAAATTTTATAAGAAAATGCGTTTTATAATCTTTAATTTTATTTATAGGGTTGGACCAAATTGATGCACACATTGGGTATAAATAATATTTTTTAAATTCCTCACTGAAATTAAATTTTTTCAGAAAAGCGTCAATTTTTATTTTTAAAAATGATTTTTCATTAATTTTAGCTAAAAAATTAAATTTTATTATTCCGATTATAATTTTAAAAAATTTTATGGAAAAAAAATTTCTATTTCTAAAAATAACACTATTAAGATTTTTTCCTGACCATTCGAAATTTTCATATGGATAATTTACAGAAAAACTCATGTTTGTATTTTCTGAACCTACGTTTAGTTCTTTTAACAAATTTATAAAATTCGGATAAGTTTTGTCATTAAAAACTATAAATCCACTATCAATAAAATATTTTTTATTATTTTCGATTATTTCATGAGTATGGGTGTGGCCACCAAGATATGAGTTTTTTTCGTAAATATGAATTTCATATTTTTTGCTTAGTTCAAAACCAGCAGTCATTCCTGATATGCCGCTTCCTATAATAGCAACTTTTTTTTTCATTTCTTAAGATCTTTAAAAGCTTGTAACGCTGAATTTCTTGCATCTTCATGTTTAACAATTGGAAATGGATATGTTTTCCCTATTATAATATCTTTTTCTTTTTGTAATTCTTCAGGCATTTCCCATGGCTTGTGTAAAAATTCATTTGGTAAATTATTTAATTCAGGACACCATTTTTTTATATAATAACCATTCGCATCAAATTTTTCACCCTGTAAGATTGGATTAAAAATTCTAAAGTATGGTGCGGCATCAGCTCCTGTTCCAGCAACCCACTGCCAACCAGCGACATTATTTGCAACATTGAAATCTAGAAGTGTATTTCTAAAATGTTTTTCTCCTTCCATCCAATGGATCCTTAAATGTTTTACTAAAAAAGAGGCTACAATCATTCTAACTCTATTATGCATCCATCCAGTTTCGTAAAGTTCTCTCATTCCAGCATCAACAATTGGATATCCCGTTAATCCTTTTTTCCATTTTAATAGTAGTTTTTCATTTTTACTCCATTTGAAATTATTAAAATCTTTTCTAAGATTGTTTTTTTCCATTTCAGGAAAATTATGAAGTAATGAATGACAAAATTCTCTCCAGCCAATTTCATTAACATATTTTCTATAACCGATTTTTTTATTTTTAATTTCTAAACATTTTTGCATTATTTTATGAACTGAAATTTGTCCAAACTTTAAGTATGGTGATAATTTTGAAGTACCCTCTATTGACGGAATATCTCTATCAATTGCGTAGTTTTCAATGCTTTTATTTATAAAATTATTTAATATTTTCTCTCCATTTTCCTCGCTTGGTTCCCAATATTTTTCAAATTTTTTATACCAATGTTTTTTTGGATATATAGCTTGTATATTTTTATTTTTTTTTAAATCCTGATTGTAATTTTTATATTTTTTATCATCAAATTTATGATTATTTCTTAGATAGTTTTGTTCAGCTTTTTTCCAATAATGAGTAAAGACTTTAAATGGAGTTCCATCGTCTTTTTTAATTTTATCAACTGGATTAAGTAAATTAGCCTCAAACTCTTTATAAAAAACATTATTTTCTTTTAAGATTTTTTTAATACCTTCTTCAGTAATGTTATCATTCACATGGCAAGACTTATTCCAGTAAATGCGATTAAAAGAGTTGTTGGATATTAACTTTTTAAAGGTTTTTGTTGTGTTTTCATGAATTACGTCAAGTGAAATTTTTAAATTTTCTAACTTTTTTTGAAAAATTTCTAGAGATTTTGCAAGCCACCATTTTTGAGATTCACATGAATGATATGTTTCTTCTTCATATATATATATCGCAAGTTTTTCCTTATTATCGTCTTCAATTAAGGCCTTTAAAGCTTGATTATTAGATATTCTAAAATCATCTTTAAGCCAAACAAAAGAACATGACATTATTTTTATTTTTATGACTTGATTTTTTATTTAAAAATAAGTTTAATCAGATTTTATTATTTAAATAAAGGGATCAATGTCATTAGAATTAAATCAACATTTAGGAAAACAACTAAGAGCAAGAAGATCTTCTCTTGGTCTTACACAAACTCAAGTCGCAAGAGCAATCAACGTTACATTTCAACAAATTCAAAAATATGAAAAAGGAACTAATGGTGTTAGCTCTAGTAGATTATTACAATTAGCTAATTTTTTAAAAGTTCCTATAAAATATTTTTTTGAAGAATTTAAAGATTTTCAAAATTTAGACACGCAAACAAAAAGCGAAAATTCTTTAGAAGCTTTTGTAAGCAAATTGTCAGAAGTTGAAAAAGAAAAACTTTTAAAC
>Ga0208592_1000219_pt1 | contig 17841 bp, 15 predicted proteins | sample LakMenE18May10ns_FD_150712 | JGI IMG/M metagenome (GOLD analysis project Ga0208592, IMG submission 150712) | Freshwater microbial communities from Lake Mendota, WI - 18MAY2010 deep hole epilimnion ns (SPAdes) | ecosystem: Environmental > Aquatic > Freshwater > Lentic | place: Lake Mendota...
CGCGTTTATGCAATTCATCTTCCAAGCGCAATAATTTGGACACTTCGCTTTCAAGCATTTTATTTACAGGAATTCCGGTCCATTTTGAAATCACTTCTGCTATCTCATCTACATCGACTTCCTCTTTAATCATTTTGGAGTTTGCTTGCAACACGATCAATTGTTGTTTTAATGTTTCCAAGCGCTCTTCTTCCTGTTTGATTTTTCCGTAACGGATTTCGGCAACTTTGCCATAATCGCCATTTCTCTCGGCTAAATCGGCTTCGTATTTCAGGGATTCGATTTCTTCTTTCGTTCGTTGAACGGCATCCACTACATCTCGTTCGGCTTGCCATTTCGATTGAAGGGAATTCCGTTGCTCGTTGAAGTTAGCCAATTCGCGTTCGACTGGTTCTAATTTCTTCGTGTCATTTTCCCTTTTCAAGGCCGCACGTTCAATTTCCAGTTGCATGATTTTTCGTTCAATTTCATCTAACTCCTCCGGTTTTGAATTGATTTCCATGCGTAGCTTCGATGCTGCTTCATCAATTAAATCGATGGCTTTATCAGGAAGATGTCTGTCGGTAATGTAACGTTGGGACAATTCCACGGCAGAAATAATGGCTGCATCTTTAATGATTACCTTATGGTGATTCTCATATTTTTCCTTAATTCCGCGTAAAATGGAAATCGCATCTTCCGTAGTAGGTTCGTCTACAAGAACTGTTTGGAATCGACGCACCAATGCTTTATCCTTCTCAAAGTATTTCTGGTATTCATTTAAGGTGGTCGCACCCACGGCTCTCAGTTCCCCACGCGCTAAAGCTGGCTTCAAAATATTTGCCGCATCCATTGCTCCTTCTCCTCCCCCAGCACCAACCAAGGTATGGATTTCATCGATGAACAGAATGATTTCTCCTTCCGCTGCAATCACTTCCTTTACCACAGCTTTTAAACGCTCTTCAAATTCTCCTTTGTATTTTGCCCCAGCAATCAATGCCCCCATGTCCAAGGAGTAAACGATCTTTGATTTTAGGTTTTCAGGAACATCTCCGCTCACGATTCGATGCGCCAATCCTTCTGCAATAGCGGTTTTACCCACTCCTGGTTCCCCAATCAAAATTGGATTATTTTTTGTTCGACGAGTCAAAATTTGTAATACACGTCGAATTTCATCATCACGTCCAATAACCGGATCAAGTTTTCCTGATTCAGCGAGTTCATTCAGGTTTTTAGCAAATTTCTCCAAGGATTGATAGGTGTTTTCTTGGTGTTGAGAATTTACTTTTTCTCCTTTTCTGACATCCATAATAGCGGCTTTTAATGTTGATTTTGAAAGTTTATTGTCTTTTAATAATTTCCCGATGGTATCTGAAGAATCCAAAAGCGAATAAAATAGTATTTCTATAGAAACGTATTCATCTCCAAATTCCTTGAGTGTTCCGATAGCAGATTGAAAAACACGGTTTGCGGCTGGACTCAAATACACTTGTCCACCACTCACTTTAGGATAAGCTTCCACAATGCGCCCTAACGCAGCCTGCAGCATCCCCTGGTTGATGTTTAATTTTTTTAGGATATAAGGAATCACTTCTTGGTCCACTTCTAATATCCCTTGAAGTAGATGTCCCGTCTCTATGGATTGATGTCCCTTTGCCTCAGCAATGTTTTGCGCTTGCTGAACGGCTTCTTGTGTTTTGATGGTGAATTTTTGAAAGTCCATTTGTCTATTTTTTGTACACCTGAAGCACGTCAAAAGCCAATCCAAGTAAAAAAAACAGCCATTTTTTCCGATTTCACCTGGCTTTCATGTCTTTTTTTCCGATTTATAGATGATTTAGGAAAATCACTTCTGACAATGTAACCATTTGTGTATGGACCACGTTAAGGAACCATATGAAGTCAAATTGGAACATTCATGGATTGCTGTTAGGAACTTGTTTCATCACTGGAACATTCTTCAGTATTCATGCAAAGCCTATTTTACCAAAAAAACCATCTTCCATCGTTGTGGTGAAAGAGGGACAAACACTTTATCAGATTTCAAAATCAGCTGAGCTCACTTTACGTCAATTGTATAAGTTCAATGATTTTAATCCAAGCGCGGACATTTTAGAGCCCGGGTCAAAAGTCTATTTAAAGCAAAAGAAAAGGAAATCAACTCAAAACGAGTTCGTAATAGTGGAAAACTCCACCACACTTCGTCAGATCGCCAACAGAGAAGGCATCCGATTGAAATCATTAATGAGAATGAATCAAGGTTCTTCTCCGGACGAACAACTACCGAATGGAGAAAAGGTATTCCTTCGTTAACTTGCTTTGCAAGGGAAGGAATTTGTTTGTTGTTTGTTATAAAGTCCCGCTGGTCGGGACTTTTTAGTTTGTGTCATCCATTGTTAAGAAAAATGATTGATTTTTTACTTGAATTGGTTGAAAGAAATGTTTATTTTTAAACTAGTCTACCATTATGGAATCAATGCTTGCTTTGCCATTGTGATTAAAAAATAGGTAATTGACGTGATTGTTAAAACTCATGTTATGAAAAAACTAAAATACCTCAGCGTGCTTTCCCTTCCTGTTTTTGTTTGGATCAGTTTTCATCAAACTGGGGTACTAACTTTTCTTCCTGCCATCATCTATTTTGGCGCGATTCCATTTTTTGAATTGATCATCCCTTCCTCTACCGATAATTTATCCGATCAAGAAAAAGAATTGGCTAGCAAGGATCCCTTCTACACGATTCTTTTGTGTTTGATGCTTCCCATTCAACTTGGATTCCTTTGTTTTTTCTTAACAAACATTAGCGAAACGACAAATACGAGTGACTTGGTTGGACAAATTCTGTCCATGGGCATCATGTGTGGGGTAATTGGAATCAACATTGGTCACGAACTTGGACATCGTTCGAATCGAATGGAACAAATCATCGGAGAATTGCTTTTATTGACTTCATTGGAAAATCACTTTGTTCCTTACCACAACCGCGGACATCACACCAATGTTGGAACAAAGAAAGATCCAGCAACCGCTCGAAGAAACGAATGGGTATTCCTCTTTTGGTTTCGATCACAAATTGGAAGTTACATTCAAGCGTGGCAAATCGAAAATACACGTATGAACATCATCGGAAAATCACGGTTAAGTTTGCAGCACAAGATGATTCAGTATACCATGCTGCATTTCCTTTTCCTCGCAGGGATATTCAGCGCATTCGGTGGAACGGTCCTAATATACTTCCTTTATGCCGCAACAATTGGGATTTTATTATTGGAAACCGTCAACTACATTGAACATTACGGTTTGTACCGCCAGCAACGCGACAATGGAACCTTCGAAACGGTGAAAAGAAAACATTCTTGGAATTCGAATCATATCATCGGACGGGTAGTACTATTTGAATTAAGTCGTCATTCAGACCATCATTTCAAAGCGGATAGACCTTATCAACTATTAGAAACTTCGGATGAGTCTCCAGTGATGCCAACGGGATATCCCGGAATGATGCTCCTCACTTTTATCCCTCCCTTATTTTTCAAAGTGATGAATAAACGAGTGGATGAGGCACTAAAATAACTTTTGTCTTTTCAAGAGGTATTGCAATAAAACTTGATTGTAGCCTTCGTGAATGTTTGCCGTCATAAAATCTATTCGATGATTGACACAACGCATTTTTACTTCATTAAAATAGGCTTCGATTCCTTTCACATAATGCTCCCTAACCTCGGCTGGTTGCAAAAGCATTTTCTCACCTGTCTCCATATCAATTAATTGATGTGGTCGGTTATCTAATTCAAAGTTCTGCTCCATTTTCGCATCCAACACATGAAATAAAATGACCTCATGTTTATTGTGTTTCAAATGCTGCATCGCGCGAAACAATTCATCTATGCGATTTGGGTCATCCAATAAATCAGTAAAAATCACCACCATGCTGCGCTGATGCGTCAATTCTGAAATATCATGTAAGGCTTGGATGGCATCAGTACCTGAACGACTCTTTTCTTCGTAGTCCTTCATGCGTTTCTCTAATTCGCTGTATAGAAAACGATGATGGGTCAAGGAAGATTTCGCTGCCGTGTGTAAATCCAATTTATCCGAAAAGAGGGATAATCCAACCGCATCTCTTTGCCGCTTTAAAAGTTCGATTAAACTTGCTGCTGCATAAACAGAAAATTCGAATTTTGTCAAGTCACCTTTTGGAAAAAACATTGAACTTGAGCCATCAATAACGATTTGACAACGCAAATTTGTTTCTTCCTCAAATTTCTTGGTGAACATTTTTTCTGTACGACCAAATAAGCGCCAATCAATGTTTCGAGTTGATTCTCCTGGATTATACAAGCGGTGTTCGGCAAATTCCACCGAAAATCCATGAAAGGGACTTTTATGCAATCCCGTAATAAATCCCTCTACTACTTGTTTAGCCAACACCTCAAGGTTGCCAAATTGTGCTAATCGTAGTCGGTCTATTTTTGAATTCATAGGTAGCGGTGAATATGAACAAAAATAATCATAATTTTAGGGAGTAAAGCAACCTACTGCCTCCTATCTCGTCAATGACTTATAAATCAACGCACATGAAAAACTTAAACTTCAGTAAAATCCTGGCGACAATGATCCTTTTCGGAGGACTTTTTTCCCTAAAAGCACAAGTAACAGGCTTTGCCATTAACGGATTAACGACGCCAACATCCATGCCTACCAGCATATGTGGAATGACAGCAACCATGTCTTTTTCTGCGCTCACTCCAAGTACAAGTTCCACTGGTACGGCGACCATACCATACGTTATTACAGGAAATAACTTCACCGGATTTCAATTTGTCTCGCAAGTCAATTGGGGCGATGGAATAGTCAATACATCAAATGGAGGAACAGGAACAAGTGGCACGAACATTTCGATGGCGCCACCACTCACACATACGTATACTACGCCTGGAACCTACAGCATTTCAACCATGGTATACAATTCTTCTAATCAAACATACGCGATGGATTCATTGCTTTTGACTGTTGGATCTTGTAACGCTTATTTTTACTGCTTGATACAAGTGGATTGCGACAATAATGGCACCGTCGATTCACAAATAAACACTCCCGTACCTGTTACCTTAACAAACGGTACCGCGACCTACACAGATACCACTCAAAACAACATGTTTATGATGAACAACATTTGGGCTGGAAACTATACATTATCGATTGACCCTAGCTGGTTAGCGGCAAATAATTACGTCATTGGAAATATTATTCCGAGTCCAACAGTCACAGTGGGTGGTGGAACAACTACCACTTTAATTACCTTGAATTGCGCTTCCCAAACAACCATGCTTTGCGCAACAGGTCAAATTTACTGCGATGCGAACGATAATGGAGTCATGGATTCTGGAGAAACACCCATCGCTAACGCACCCGTTTCGGTGAATGGCACAGTGACTTATTCCAATCCAAATGGATTCTTTTCGATGAGTTATCCTGGGGTAATTAACGACACGGTCAATTTAAGCATCTCTTCTGCTTGGCTCTCTCAAAATGGATATGCTATATTGAATAATAATGGCGGCAATGTGTTTGCCATCATTGGAACTCCTTGTAACAGTGGGATTCCAGTGACAAACATAAACATTCCACTCAGTTGTGGAGGAACCGTTAGTACAACCTTGTGTTATTCAGGTTTCGTATTTTGTGATGCCAACGGAAATGGTGTCATGAATTCAAATGAAGCGCCTTTAGCAGGAGCTCCAGTTGTATTATACAATACATCTGCTGGCAATAGCTCTGTCACAGTGTATACTGATTCAACAGGTTACTTCTCCTATTGTGGACAATTGAGCAATAGCACCTATTTGATTGCAACCATTAGTCAAGCTTGGTTGACATACAATGGTTACAATCAAACGGTTGGCGTTATTACCCTTATTGGAAGTCCTTCGGGTACAACAAACATCGGTTACATTGCCGTAAACTGCGGTGGAACGACCACAACATGCGCTGATTTATGGACGACAGTCACACCTTGGATTGGTTATTACCAGAACACAACTGCTTACGTGAAAATCAACTGGGGAAATTACGGCCCAGGTGCAGCAGGAAATTACACAATGACCATGAGTTTCCCTGCGGGAGTGACGGTCAACACATCCAGCATTGCGAATGGAGGAACGGTTAGTGGAAACACGATTACTTGGAATTTATCCTCTGCTTCTAGCTTCTTTAGTAATTACGATGTGATTACGTTTAACGTGCCTAGTGGACTTACCTCAGGAACGGCGCATTACTTTACATCCACCATTGCTCCAACAAACGGCACGGATTGTTCGACAGCAAACAATGCTGGAAGCTTACTTCAATTAGTAGGAAATAGCTATGATCCAAATGACAAAACAGTTGCACGTCCAGCCTCGACTATTCAAACCATTGGGGAACCAGTAAGCTCTTTGGATGGGGCAACTCAAGAAACCTTAACTTACACCATTCGTTTCCAAAACACGGGTACGGCTCCAGCTCAAAACATTTACATTCTTGATACCTTGGATGCAGATTTAGATTGGTCGACTCTTACCTTGGTAGAAGCTACTCATAACATGCAAATTGTCAACCTAGGAAACGGAGTGATGCGCTTTGAATTCCCTAGTATTTGGCTCGCTGACAGCACTACAAATGAACCAGAAAGCCATGGGCATTTGGTCTATCGAATTAGAGAGAATGCATCGGCTACAGTTGGCACTGAAATTGAAAATACCGCTTATATTTATTTTGACTGGAACGCTCCTATCATTACCAATACAACCTACAACATAAACGTTATTGCCATCGATGGTTTAACCGAAAACAACGCATTAAATGTGAACGTATTCCCAAATCCAGCAAGCGAATCTTTAACGATTTCTTGCGAGGGAGACTTTGACTATCAATTGATTGATTTGTCCGGAAGAATCATTTCAAGCGGATCAGCAACAGATTCAGAAAGCATTTCTGTTTCCAATGCAGCCGCTGGAATTTACCAACTGAACGTACAAACAATCAAAGGAAATTCAAGTTTGAAGGTGATCAAACAATAAAGAAAAATATCAGGTTATCATAAAAAACGCCCAAGAAATTGGGCGTTTTTTTTTTGTACCTTGCATCCGTGAAGGAAATCAAAAAAACAGCGACCAAAACGGCTATCATGAGCATCATTACGAACTCCGTGATGGCTGGTGTAAAGGGAACTGCTGGGGTATTTGGTCATTCCGATGCACTGATTGCTGATGCGATTGAATCAACGGCCGATATTTTTACGAGTTTCTTGGTGCTTTTTGGCTTGAACTACTCGACCAAACCTGCCGATGAAGACCATCCATACGGACACGGAAAAGCAGAAGCGCTTATTACCTTTGCTGTAGTTGGCTTTTTACTTATTTCTGCGACGATTATCGCCGTTGAAAGCATTCGAAACCTAAGCGAGCCGCAAGAAAAACCTGCCTTTTTCACCTTGTACGTACTAGGAGCAATCATCGTCATCAAAGAGCTTTCCTATCAATACGTCAGTCGCAAAGCAAAAGAAACCAATTCATCCTCCTTGAAAGCGGACGCTTGGCATCACCGCAGCGATGCCATTTCATCTGGAATTGCGTTTATTGGAATTTCACTTACGTTCTTATTCGGAAAAGGATTTGAAAAAGCGGATGATTGGGCAGCATTGATTGCATCTGTATTCATCGTGTACAATGCTTTTTTAATTTTTCGTCCTGCCTTGGGTGAAATCATGGATGAACACATTCACCACGACCTGATTGATGAAATTCGTTTGCATTCGCTTGAAGTTTCAGGTGTGATTGATACGGAGAAATGTTGGGTACGTAAAACGGGGATGGTCTACATTGTTGATCTGCACGTAGAAGTCGCAGGAGATATCAGTGTTTTTGAGGGACATGAAATATCCCATCGATTAAAAGATCATTTAATGGATTGCATTCCAACGATAGCCGATGTCTTGATTCACATTGAACCGGCTCGAAAGTCGAATTAGACTATCCTTTTTTCTTTGTTTGGGTGTAGCCTTCTTTGATCAATAAATCAAAGATTTTATCCTTGAAGTTTCCTTGGATTAACACCTCTCGATCCTTCACGGTACCACCTACCCCACATTTGCTTTTCAACAGCTTACCAAGTTCTTTTAGATCGTCCTCCGTGCCAGTAAATCCTTCAATTAAGGTCACTTCTTTCCCCGCACGCTGCTTGCGGTCGATGGAAACGTAAAGTCGCTGTTGATTATTCACTAAGGTATCTTGTTCTTCCTCCTCTTCATGCTGAAATTGAAAATTCGGATTGGTCGAATAAACGACATTTACACGGTTCTTATCTTTCTTAGACATACCACAAATTTACAAACAAGTACGAAAACAACGCGCTTCCAACAATAATTTAAGTTGAATATAGTTAAGCATTTACCTCAACTCTTTTTCATGAAACCACTAAAAACCGCTTCCTCAAATGCTTCGATAAAAATGTGGGCAGAAGATGATCGTCCAAGGGAAAAATTACTTTTAAAAGGAAAAGAAAGCTTATCCGATGCAGAATTACTTGCGCTTATCATTGGTTCGGGATACCGCAATAAAAGCGCTTTGGATTTAGCCCGTGAAGTGTTGGTTTCGGTTCAAAACAACTGGCATCAATTGGCCAAAAAATCGGTGCAAGAATTAACGAAAACAAAAGGGTTGGGCCCCGTTAAATCGATTAACATCGTCGCAGCACTTGAAATTGGAAAAAGGCGCGAAGCCTTCTCCATCCCACCCAAAACCAAGGTGCGAAATTCTAAAATGATTTTTGATCATTTAAAAAAACAGTTTCAAGGACTGGACCACGAAGAATTTTATGTCGTTTACCTCAATTTTGCCAACGAAATTCTTGACACGATTCAATTATCCAAAGGGGGAATGACCAGCACAATTGTCGACGGAAAAGTATTGTTTCATCATGCATTAAGTTGTCGAGCAACTGGATTCATCCTTTGCCATAATCATCCAAGTGGCAATATCGGGCCAAGTGAAACAGACAAAACACTGACCTTTAAATTAAGGGAATTTGCCAAACTTATCGATCTACAGCTGATAGACCACCTTATTTTCACAGATAATGGTTATTTTAGCTTTGCCGATGAGGGCATTATTTAACTTATGTCATTAAAAAAAATCATTACCGTTATTGGGGCTCGTCCTCAAATCATTAAAGCTGCGGCCATTAGCCGAGCAATCGCAACAGAATTCCCAAGTAAATTGCAGGAAATCATAGTTCACACGGGTCAACATTACGATGAAAACATGTCGGATGTTTTTTTTCAAGAATTAGGTATTCCGAAACCTGCCTACAACCTGAATGTTGGAAGCGGATCACACGGTAGCATGACCGCAAAGATGTTGGACGGACTTTCCACTTTGTTTACGGAAGAAAAACCAGATGCAGTGCTTGTTTATGGAGACACCAATTCCACCATCGCTGCTGCACTTGCCGCTGCAAAAATCCACATCCCGGTCATTCACGTAGAAGCAGGATTAAGAAGTTACAACAAAGCCATGCCCGAAGAATTAAACCGCATTGCTTGTGACCACATGAGTTCGCTTTTGTTTTCCCCAACGCTAGCAGGAATGGAAAACTTAAAAAAAGAGGGCTTTAATTTAGCGCCAGTCGAGAAAGCGAGTATTGATCATCCAAACACCTACCATTGTGGTGATGTGATGTATGACAATAGTTTATTTTTCTCTCAACTTTCGGATGAGCAATCCACCATTCTGTCACAGCATCAATTAGAAAAAGAGCGGTTTATCCTTTGTACCATACACCGCGACAACAATACAGATGATGCAACTTCCTTGAATTCGATTTTTAACGCACTTGTTCGGATCCAAGAAAAAACAGGGCATGACATCATTCTCCCCTTGCATCCGCGGACAAAAAAGAAAATGGAGGAGTTGTTATCTCCCGATCTTCAAACCAAATTGAACAAAAACGAACAGATAAAAATCATTCCTCCAGCTGGTTTCTTGGACATCATCGCATTGGAAAAACATGCGCGCATGATCATTACCGATAGTGGTGGACTTCAAAAGGAAGCGTTTTTCTTTGAAAAACCTTGCGTCATTTTAAGGGAACAAACCGAATGGATTGAAATTGTTTCAAATGGAAATGCCTGTTTAACAGGGGCCGATGAAGAACTGATTGTGGAGCATTCTTTGGAATTACTTTCCAAATCTGATTTTACCTTTCCTTCTTTATTCGGTGATGGAAATGCAGCAAAATTCATTTGTCAAAAAATACTAGAAGACTTATTGTGCTAAACATATTCGTAGACCACATATCGCCACGTTTGATTTATACCTTGCAATTCGTTCTTGAGAACCGAGGTGTGGACTACCAATTGTGCAACGATTACATTCAATTCCAGCAAATGGAAGGGATGAAACTCAATTATTCAGAACGTCATTTCGACCACGTTCTCCAGTTAAGACCAAGCACCCTTCTTTTTGAAGAAACGATTGAAGAATACGAAATTTCGACCGCTCTCTTTTTTCAAGAAGCGTGTTTTTCCTTTAATGAGGTAGTAGATCCGCTCGCAAGCATTTTCTTCACCTTAAGCCGCATGGAAGAATACCAAACCGATGAAAAAGATAGCTTAGGTCGTTTTCCAGGCAAAAAAAGTTTGCTCTACAAATATGGTTGGCACGAAAAAGCCATGTGTGATCGATGGAGCATTGATTTCTTGTACTACTTAAAAAGTCAATGTGGTTTACATTGGCATTCAAAATTAGAGTTGGTTGATTGCATTCCGACCTTTGATATTGACAACGCTTATGCATACTTGCATAAAAATCAAATTCGAACAAAACTCGCTACGGCCAAAGATTACCTTTACAACCGCAAAGATCGTTTGGCCGATCGTAAAAAAGTGTTGGCCGGAGAAATGAAAGATCCATACGATACGTATGAATTCATTCAAACCCTCTCCATGACGGGAGCTAAGATGACTATTTTCTGGTTACTGGGTGACTACGGCACATATGATAAAAACATCTCACATCAGCATCCTGCTCAGCGAAAGTTGATCAAAAAAATGTCCGAATGCGCCGAAATTGGCATCCATGCGAGTTATGGCGCAAATGACTCTGAATACCAACTCATGTCTGAAATCCAACGTTTAACGGAGATTACAGAAACGGATGTTCGAAAAAACAGACAACATTTCCTGATGTTAAACTTACCGTTTACTTACCAGGCATTGATTCGTCAAAAAATCACCGATGATTATACGATGGGATATGCGGATATTGCCGGATTCAGAGCTGGGACAGCAAGATCGTACCCTTGGTTCGATTTACATCGAAACGACACCACCTCTTTGACCATTCATCCGTTTAGTTACATGGATGGTACATTAAAGGAATATTTAAACCTCACGCCAAATGAAGCCAAGGTTAAAATCGCCGAATTGTTTCGAGAAGTTTGTCAATATGGAGGACAATTTTCCTACATCTGGCACAATGAAACCATTGGTGATTATGCCCATTGGAAGGGATGGAAAGATGTGTTTACCTATACCTTTAATTTAAACCAAGCCGATTTCATTTAACTTAAGAAAACATGAAACGTATTTTCCTTTTATCGACGGTATTTTTAATGTTCTCATGCGAACGAGAATGCATGAAAAGTCAAGAAGCAGCATGTTTGGAACAAATTCCAACCGGTATCACTTGCATGGCTGTTTGGGAAAGCTGGGTGTACAATCCGGACACTGATAATTGTGAATTAAAAAGTTACAGTGGATGCAGTCCAATTGGATTTGAAACAGAAGCCGCATGTGAAGGATGCGAATGCCACAAATAATATCCTCATGAAGCACGTCATTTTCATTGGTTCGATTCTCCTATTCTTGTTTTCCTCGTGTGAAAAACCTGATTTAACAATGGATGTTCCCAATTGCATTCAAAACAAGATTCAAAGCATTCAAAATGGACCCGTTCATAATCCCGCAACAATCGTTGAGTTATGGGAATACAACGGAACAAATTATTACTATTTTACAGCAGACTGCTGCGATCAGTTCAGTAGTTTGTATGATTCAGAATGCAATTTAGTGTGTGCACCAGATGGTGGATTTACCGGTCAGGGAGATGGAAATTGTGTTCCAGGCATTCTAAACGCAACAAAAACATTGATTTGGGAAGACCCCAGGTAACTAATAGAAACAGATTTTCTCTTTTCCTAAGCGGATGGCAATCGTCATCCCCGTAAAAACATACCAATCTTTGGTTGTTGGATTTCCTCGAAGTCCATATTTTGAGCCATCTAAACTGCGATTTGACAAAGCGGAGGCATCGTCAGATACTTCCTTGTCAATCACCTTTGCATTCGCATAGGTGAGGGAGCCAACATCGTCCAAATAATCGGTAAACGTTTTTCGAATCGCTAAATCAAAATTGACCGTTAGTTTGTTACCGATGGCCAATTTGACACCCATTCCGAGCGGCATGCAGATTTGATAAAGTTTGTAAGGATTTCTTGTTCCTATCGAGGTGCCTTGTCCTTCCGTAGACATCGGTTGCAAAGAAACCAGTTCTCCATTGTACATGGCTTTAGGATCCATGTGAAAACCACCAATTTGAGCCATGAGGTAAGCAGTTCCAGCATTTTTGTTTCCTTTCCCAAAAGTGAATGGTACATAGTGAAACTCAACTCCTGCTGCTACTTCGTGGATAATGGAACGAAATTCGAGGTTTCGGTTAACGAAAAGTGCATTCGAACTTTCTTTGTCATAGGCTTCAACTTTGCCATACAAATAATTCAAGCGAAAGGTTAAGCGTGGCTGCAGGTTGTATCGATACATCAATCCACCAGACCAATTGCTTTGATAAAAAGGTTTGAATTGGTTTAGGTCACCGATGTAGTACATTTGTCCGATATTCAATCCAAATTCTGACTTAGAAAAAAAAGTCTTGCGCTGGGCTGTAACGCTTCCAACGCAAGACAATATTATACACACATAAATCAGTTTTCGCATCGTATAAGATAACGTGTAAACTTACGATTTATTACGCTTTTCCATTTCGTTTACGATCCGTTTCCTTTAAAAAGATTTTACGAATGCGTAAATTTTTAGGTGTTACTTCCACATATTCATCGGATTGAATGTATTCCAAACATTCTTCCAAGCTAAATACTTTCGGTGGAGCCAAACGAACTTTATCATCAGAACCTGACGCACGCATGTTGGTCAATTTCTTGGTTTTTGTTACGTTCACACACAAATCACCTGCTCTAGAATTTTCCCCAATAACTTGTCCCTCATAAATGTTTTCATTCGGAGCAATAAAGAATTTACCTCTTTCTTGTAGGTTATTCAAAGAGAAAGGAATCGATGTGCCTTGCTCTAAAGAAATCAATGAACCATTTTGACGACCTGGAATTTCACCTTTATAAGGTTGGTATTCCAAGAAACGGTGGTTCATAATCGCTTCACCAGCTGTTTGAGTTAATAAATAGTTTCTCAAACCGATGATTCCTCTTGATGGAATTTCAAAAGTGACGATCATGCGTTCTCCTTTCGGTACCATGTTTTTCATTTCGCCTCTTCGACGCGTAACTGCTTCAACTGCCGTTCCACTATGAATTTCTGGTAAGTCAATCGTTAATTCCTCAATTGGTTCACATTTCGCCCCATCAATTTCCTTGATGATTACTTGTGGTTGTCCAACCTGAAGTTCGTATCCTTCGCGACGCATTGTTTCGATCAATACCGATAAATGCAATACACCACGTCCAAACACCATCCACTTGTCAGCTTTGTCCGTATCATTGACACGCATTGCTAAGTTTTTCTCCAATTCTTTGGTTAAACGGTCAGAAATGTGACGAGACGTCACGAATTTTCCTTCCTTCCCGAAGAATGGTGAATCGTTGATGGAAAACAACATGCTCATTGTTGGCTCATCCATTTTAATTGTTGGTAATGGCTCTGGGTTTTCAGCATCACAGATGGAATCTCCAATTTCAAATCCTTCAATTCCGGTCACAGCACAAAGGTCACCCGCTTGTACTTCAGAAACTTTCATTCGTTCGATTCCTTCGAAAACAAAGGCTTCTTTGATGCGGTGTTTTTCTTGACGGCCATCAGACTTAGAAAGAATAATGGGTTGATTTTCTTTTAACACACCTCTAGACAAACGTCCGATGGCAATTCGACCTACATAAGAGGAGAAATCCAAGGAGGTAATCAACATTTGCGTATTTCCTTCTTCAATTTTACGAGGAGGGAAATAGGCCATAATACGATCTAATAAAGGAGTGATGGTCGTTGTTGGATTCTTCCAATCTTCGGACATCCAACCATTTTTAGCCGAACCATAGATGGTTGGAAAATCTAATTGTTCCTCATTTGCATCCAATTCGAACATTAAATCGAATACTTTTTCGTGTACTTCTTCCGGTGTACAATTTTCTTTGTCCACCTTATTGATGACCAACAATGGTTTTAATCCCAATGAAAGCGCTTTTTGCAATACAAATCGTGTTTGCGGCATTGGTCCTTCAAAAGCATCTACTAATAAACAAACACCATCGGCCATGTTCAATACACGCTCTACTTCACCACCAAAATCGGCGTGACCTGGCGTGTCGATGATGTTAATTTTTGTTCCTTTATACGTAACAGAAACGTTTTTTGAAACGATGGTAATACCACGCTCACGCTCCAGATCGTTATTATCCATGATCAAGTCACCAGTTGGACGATCACGTTCATTGATCATTGTTCCTGCTTCAATGATTTTATCCACCAATGTCGTTTTACCGTGGTCAACGTGTGCGATGATGGCGATGTTTCTAATTTCCATAATACTATTATGATGTTTTATATCTACTTAATGAGTTTTAGCTTAGGATCTTTTGCGGTCTCCACCGAAAGATTTACGTTCACCACGTGGACGATCTCCGCCTTCGCTTTTTGCACCAAAACCACCACTGCGGCTTGATCCACCTGAGCTACTGCCACCGGAACGACCAGCGTATCCGCCACCACCTGATCCACCAGAGCGACCAGAGAAACCTCCGCCACCTGATCCGCCAGAGCGACCAGAGAATCCACCTCCGCCAGAACGGCCGGAGAATCCTCCTCCACCACCTGAGCGACCAGCGTATCCACCGCCACCACCTGAACGAGACTCACCTCCAAATCGACCGCGTCCACGTCCGCCTTCGCTGCGACCTGAACCACCTTCTTTTGAAGCGGTAACTTCAATGCTTACTTGATGTCCTTCGAAATCTGTACCGTTGACATTTTTCAAGATTTTTTCTGTGTGCTCTTGATCTGCTTCAAAGAAAGAGTAAGACGTCATTAAATCAATGCGTCCTACCGCCTGTGAATTCAAGCCAGTAGCATCACAAACGATGCGTAATAAAGCACCTGGATTTAATCCATCGCGACGACCAATGCTAACAAAGAATCGCGTTTTACCTTCTTCACGTGCACGATCCGATTTCACACCTTTACGTTCACCACCACGATCATCTCTTGCTGCTGCATTCAAATCACCTGCGCGGTCATAGTAATTGATGAAACGGTTAAATTCAGTCGAAACAAAGCGTTTGATGATGTCTTCTTTTGATAAACTTTCAAAAGATTCTAAAATCTGAGGCATAAACTTCGCGATGTCATCTTCTTTCACTTCCGTTGCAATGGTTTTATTGATCAACTTCATCAACTGAATTTCACAAATCTCCTCTGCATTTGGAATTTCACCAACCGTAAACGTCGTGCGCATTTGACGTTCGATGGCTTTAATCTTTCCTATTTCGCGTCCATTAATCAAGACCAATGATTCACCTTTTTTACCTGCACGAGCGGTACGACCACTTCGGTGTGTGTAATTTTCGATGTCATCAGGTAAATTATAATTGATGACGTGTGTAATGTTATCAATATCCAATCCACGTGCTGCTACATCTGTTGCAACAAGGATTTGCAATTCTTTCGAACGAAAACGATCCATTACACGATCTCGCATTGCTTGCGTCAAATCACCATGTAAAGGTTCTGCATTGTATCCTTCGCGGCCTAATTTCTCAGCAACGGTTGCTGTTTCATTTTTAGTACGACAGAAAATCAAACCATAAATACTTGGATTGAAGTCAATTAAACGTTTAATTGCTTCGTAACGATCGCGTTCTTTCACCATGTAATAGATGTGATCGATGTTCTCGTTACTTTGATTTTTGTGACCGATAGAAACCTCTAGCGGGTCGTGCATGTATGTTTTCGCAATGCGCGCTACTTCCGTAGGCATCGTTGCTGAAAACAACCAAACATTTTTGTCAATTGGTGTTGTTTCCAATACCGCATCAATGTCTTCTTTGAATCCCATGTTCAGCATTTCATCTGCCTCATCTAGCACGACATAACGTACTTGAGATAGTTGAATTACTTTTCGATTCATTAAATCAACGAGACGACCAGGAGTAGCCACAATTATGGATGTCCCTTTTTTAATGTCCGTGATTTGTTTTCTGATATCTGTACCTCCATATACCGCTGTAATGTTACAGTCAAGGTATTTAGCAAACACATTTAAGTCCTTCGCGATTTGCAAACAGAGTTCGCGAGTTGGACAAATGATCAAACCTTGTGGAAGTCTGGCTTTTGTATCGATGTTATTAATTAACGGCAAGCCGAATGCCGCTGTCTTTCCTGTTCCTGTCTGCGCTAGGCCGACAAAGTCGCAATCTTCCTGCATCAGGTAGGGAATTGCTTTTTCTTGGATGGGGGTCGGTGCTTCAAAACCCAATTCTGTTAACGACTTCAGCACCTCACTCCTCAATCCGAGCTCTTCAAATGTCATCTTGTTATTTTAAATTTGGGTGCAAAGATACACATAATAAAAAGATAAGTTGTTAATAAGTTCATTCTTATTGTTAAAAAACCATTAAAGAAACTAATTGTTAGCACCTTAACTCCACTTGATACTCACTTTCTCTTAAAAAAATAAAATCATAGCAATCATAGTTTAAATGACTCATTTCATGTAATTTGAGTAATTTCCAATCATGAAAAATAGGACGCTCCTACTTACCATGCTTTTTTTCGGCATGAATCACCTGTCTACCCTGCTTGCTCAACGCGTGCATTCATTGGTTTCAACGATTCAAGTCGATTCCATTATGACGGTGAAACCCGGAGCCTCGAAAATGGCATTTAATCCAATTACACAAAGCATTTTTTACACCAGTTCAGACGGAAAAATATACGAGGTATTTGAAACAGTGGGAGTTGATTCTTTGCGTTTCGATGCTAGTCAACATGGACTTACTAGGGTTCAGGGATTGTGTTTTTTAGACAGTACTATGTTCCTAGCTGGAAATCTTTGGGGAAACACAACTGGGGTGGGTTTGATTGTGAAAGGGAAATTAATGCCTGATGGCACGCGACAATGGACAACCATTGTAGTCACGGAAGCTTATCCAACAAGTAGTCCCTATGGGGATCATGGATTTACGGGCATCAATTTGGATCCATCTGGACAATTCCTTTATTTTTCTGGCGGATCAAGAACCTCCTTTGGAGAAGTAGAATCCAACAGTGGCAATTACACACTTGTGATAGACGCATCCGGCGAGCAGCGAGCGAAACAGCAGGTTATAATGTATTAAAACGAGGGCATTCTTCAACATTATTTTCAACTTTGAACAACATCATTACAGAATCTAGCGTTTTCAACGACTAAAATTCCTATTTTTGACCCAAATTAAAACGAACACATGAATCTGACAGGTATCATTTCCATCTCTGGTAGACCAGGGTTATTTAAAGTTATCGCTCAAGGAAAAAATAGCGTGATT
>Ga0208592_1000220_pt1 | contig 17830 bp, 14 predicted proteins | sample LakMenE18May10ns_FD_150712 | JGI IMG/M metagenome (GOLD analysis project Ga0208592, IMG submission 150712) | Freshwater microbial communities from Lake Mendota, WI - 18MAY2010 deep hole epilimnion ns (SPAdes) | ecosystem: Environmental > Aquatic > Freshwater > Lentic | place: Lake Mendota...
TGCTGGTGCTGCTGTTTCTTCTTCTGCTGCGGTTGTTGCACATCCGGTTAGTACTAACGCGGAAACGGCAACAAGAGCAGCTAGCTTCTTGATGTTCATAGAGATAACCTCTCGTTTTCATTTAAATGGTCGGAAAGACCCGACTGCTGATAATTATCCCGCTTTGTAAGGACAATTAAGCTCGTATTCATACCCCGTTATAAAAACGATACCTAACCGCCTGAACCCCAGTGTTTTCAAGCCAGACCCAGAGACCAAGGGCGACCACTGTTAGTTACAAAGCTTGCTCTATGTAAGCTAACTAGCGCTCAACGATGGTGAATTCAAAAGAATACAAGTCGGTTCGATAGCAGTGCTGTCCATACTCCAACGCAACCCCAGAGTTATCAAATGCGGTTCGATCCAGGGTTAGTACTGGTGAGTTCTTTTCAATCTCTAACAAGTTCGATTCTTCTGTGCTGGCACGACGCGCGCCGATTTTTTGCTTAGCAACTTGGATTGAAGCCCCATTGGTCCGAAGCCAAGCGTAAAGACCGGACTTCGAAACGTCGCCCTCAGTTAGGTGCGCAAATCTCGGGTGAATCCAGTTTTGCATCACTGCAACTGGAGTTTTCCCAGCACTTCTCACCCTGTGTAGGAAAACAACTTTTTCTCCAACAGCGACTCCAAGTTGCTGCGCAATCATTGCATCAGCCGGTACAAGTTTGAATTCAACGACTTTGGTTGATGGTTTTCTTCCTGCTCGCTCAAGATCATCAAATAGCGATGTGAGCTCAACTCCGCGGGTCACTTGACCATGAACAACTTGAGTTCCAAGACCGCGACGGCGAACCAAGAGTCCTTTGTCAACGAGTTCCTCGATTGCTCTTCGAACAGTTGGCCTAGATAAACCAAGGCGCTCGCAAATTGAGATTTCATTCTCTAATCGGTCACCAGCAGATAACTGCCCCGAAAGAATTGATTTCTCTAACAGTTCAGAGATTTGGAAATAAAGCGGTACGGAAGAATTCCGATTCAGTTTGGAAAACATTGATAGCGGAAGGATTACTTCGGTCTTACGCATCCGGTCCTTTTCCTAACGCAAAGTATGTTATGACAATACTTCATTTCGGAGAATTTGAATAAAACTCTTTACCGCTTAGACGAGCTTGCCCGACTGGTCGATTGGTTTCGTGATTGGGCTCAGTACTGCTGCAATCAACATAAACACGAGCGGAATTCCAAATGCCACATACAACCCAGCGAACTCACCCAAGGTTCCCAAGGCGGGTCCGACGGTAATCGATGAGATATAGACCACAGTGATGATCATGTTGATTCGAGCTGGAGCCAAAGCTTCTTGATCTCCCATGGAAGCTACCGACATCGGGAACCCCATTGCGATACCAAGCCCCCAAAGAATCAGACCCAGTAGCGGCAAATTGATCAGGTCTTGAGCGATAAACACGGAGATACCGCTGGCAGCAAGAAGAGCCGAAAACAGAATTGTCTTAGAGCGTCCTATTGCGTCAACAATGAAACCACCAACTAACCTTCCGGCAGTAATTGCTATCCAGAAAATCCCAAACATGATTGCAGCTTCGGACCCCGTGTAGCCAGAACCAGTTAGAGCGATTGGAACCCAGGTCCCAGCCGACATCTCAGCCATGATGAAAGAAAAACCAACGACGGCAATAAGCAAACTTCGCTTTTCGGTCCAGACCTTTTTGGTTTCACCCTTTGGAGATGCCTTGCCAGCAGAGTTTTCGGCAATACTCTTTCGAGCCGGCAATACAACACCTGCGGCAATAGAGATAACTGCAACAAACAAACCAGTCACAAAGTAGTGACCGGCAAGTCCTATGCCCTGATCAATTGCCCAGCCCGAAACCGCTGCACCACCAAGCATGCCAACACCGTATGCTCCGTGAATTGCAGGAAAGATTGAGTGCTTGGACTTTCTATCGGCAGCGTTACCCTCGTAGTTTCCAACAAAGTCTTCTACGGCCATTGGCGTTCCAATGGAAACTAGGAGCAGGCTAGAAACTAGAACCATACCTAGTTCTACGGAAAGACCGATACCCATGAGTGAAGCTGCTCCAATTGAGAATCCGAGAGCTGCAATCAGCCTGGAGCCATACCTTTTTACTAAGTAATTCGCGAAGAAGATTCCAAGGAGTCCACCAACTGCATACAGCATGGTGAAGATTCCAAATTCAAACTCATTAAAGCCAAGCAGTTCCTGCACCTCTGGTCCTCGGCTTACCCAGGTTGAGAACAAAAATGCTCTAGCAAAAAACAATGTGGCGGCGGCTGTGGACCAAACAACTATGGACGGCTTAGACAATTGATACCTAACTTCTTTCGTTTTCAATAAAGCTCCATGAGACCGCATGAGTGATCATCATGTGAACATCTTCAATTCGACCCATGTTTGGCTCTGGAACTCTGATTTCAAGGTCGACTAAAGAGCCTAGCTTTCCACCATCTCTTCCGGTCAGTCCGACAGTCCGAGCACCAATTGATTTTGCATACTCAATGGCTCTGATGACATTATTTGAGTTTCCAGAGCCTGATATCGCGATTACGAGATCTCCTTGTTCCAGGAAGTTCTTCAATGGCTCAACTAGTGCTTGTTCGTAGTCAACATCATTGCTGTAGGCAGTGAGGGTGGAAACCGAGTCATTTAGACACATAACCTTGAACCTCTCACTCTTTCCATATGAGGCGCCCTTGACTAAATCGTTTACCCAGTGCGAGGCGGTGGAGGAGCTGCCTCCATTACCCATGGTGAAGATGGTTTGTTTGGCAGCACGAGTTTCGGAAAGCCAGGAGATAAGTGTCTCTATCTTTGAGGCATCGACAAGGTCGATGGCCTCTTTTACCCTTGCCAAGTAATTAGCCACGTAGTTCATTTGTTGCCAGCTCTCTTGCTCCAATTAATACATTTGAATTACCCAGTGTAGAAAACTCCAGTTTGGTTTGTGTCTGATCCAAAAGATCCTGCAGATTATTCAATAGAGCAGACTCTAACCTAGGACCAGCTTTAGTGATTCCGCCACCTAAAACTAGTATCTCCGGATTGATTAGTCTTACCAGAGTAGACAACCCTGCTGCTAGTCGTGAGCTGTATTCCAACAAGAAGCCTTCGTTCTCAAGAAGCTCTTGAGCTGATTTTCCATAATCTTTTCTCAGCCAGTAACCACTGCAGAATCTCTCGAGCGTGCCATGATTACCGAGCTCATCCGCGGGTCCAGATGGGTCAATCACTATGTGACCCAGTTCTCCGGCAAGTTCACCGTGTCCGCGATAGATCTCGCTGTTGATGATCAACCCAGAGCCAATTCCTGTTGAAACAGTTACATAGGAAAGATTTGCGTGCTTAGAACCTCGTGACACAAACTCACCCAGGGCCCCGACATTTGCATCATTGTCTGCAATAGAAGGTATGCCAAGTACCCGCATCGACCAGTCGGAGAAATCGAATTCTTCCCAACCTGAAACATGGACAGATCGTTTTACTCTTTGGTTAGCGAAATCAAACGGACCACCAAAACTGATTCCCACTCGGTCAATAGCTTTGTCCTTGGCTATTAGATCTGAGGCGTAAAGGGCCAGCTGATCAAGAATTTTGTCGGGGGTTTTGTACTCTTCGGTTACCAGCTCAAAAACAGCTTCGAGGTTGCTAGCTGAGGCAATACTGCATTTAGTCCCACCGATGTCCAGCAACAATGCACTCATGAAAAAGAGCATAGCCAGAGAATTTGGCGGCTAGCTTCCAGAGCCCTAGCTATTTAGTAATCAATCGCAGCGTTAGTGGGTACTTATAGAACTCACCTTGGGATGTCTTGATTGCGGCAATGATTCTGAAAATGATCCACAGTACTGGTGGAAGCCAAAGCAGGACCCAACCGATTATTGAAACCGCCAGCACAACGACGGCTAGCAACATTGTGATTCCAAAATTCAGCGATTCTTTCACATGGTGTGAGATAAATGGCCCCTTGCCATTAAATGCAATGTAACCAATCACTGGTGCAAAAAATTCAAACGGTATTGCAAGCAAGTGACCCGCAACCGCCCATGCTTTCTCGCCGTCCTTGGACATGGGTGAGTTACTTGCGTATGGGTTGCTTTTAGCCAATTGAGTTACCCCTTTTATCTCTTCGCTTTCAAGACTAAGTCGCTGATAGCCTTTTTGTTGGCAGGAGTGAGTTTGGTTAGCGCGAAGGATGTTGGCCACATTGAGCCAGAGTCCAGGTTTGCGGACTCATCGAATCCAAGAGTTGAGTACCTTGATTTCCATTTGCCAGCATTTTGGAAAAACACCAACACTTTGCCGTTTTTGTAATAGGCAGGCATTCCATACCAAGTCTTTGGCTCAAGTTCCGGAGCAATCGATGTGATGAGTTTGTGGATCGATAGAGCAAGCTCTTTGTCTTCCTTGTTCATAAGCTTCACTTTTTCCATAAGTTCTGCCTCGCCCTTGAGGCCCCTGGCCTTGTTTTTGAGCTCTTGAGCTCTGTCCTTCATGGCCTGGCGCTCAGCGGCACTGAATTTCTCCGACGGCTTGGACTTACTAGATGTGGTGGCTTTGGCCATGACTGCGGTCCTTTTCTCATTGGCTTTAGGGGGCGTCTAGCCCGTTTCTCAATATTATTGGCCTTTAGATTGGGGGATAGCACCACTAGATCCATTGGTTAGTATTGGAGGAATACTCCAGCGCCGGGGATTCTTCGGCGGTGGCCAACCCTCGTGGAAGGTAGAAGATGACCCAGAGTCCATGGCTAGCCCACTATCCAAAAGACGTTCCAGCAGAACTTGCCAAGGTGCCATTTGTTCACCTGGCAGAGCTAGTAAAAAAAGCCAGCAACGAATACTCCAAGACCATAGCCTTCACCCAAGTGATGCCAAACGGCATGAACGGGTCTCTTACTTACAAGAAGATTGACTCACTATCGGATGACTTCGCAGCTTACCTAAGAGAAACTCTGAAGCTGAAAGCTGGAACCAGGGTTGCAGTTCAGATGCCTAACTGCTTGGCCTACCCAATCGTTGCCTTTGGAGTCATGAAGGCTGGTTTGGTTCTTGTCAACACCAACCCTCTATATACCGCTCCTGAGATGTCATACCAGTTTGCAGATTCCGGTGCCGAAGTACTTGTGGTTATCGACATGTTTGCTGATCGACTACCTGCGGTACTTCCAAAAACCAAAATTAAGACCGTAGTAACGGTCAAGATTTCTGAATTCTTCCCACCGATTGTGGGCGGGGTTATTCGTATCGTGCAGAAAGTTTGGAGCAGAACTCTTCCCAAGATCACTGTTGATCACACCAAGTTCCAGGCCGCTCTTGCTGCTGGTAGAAAAGCGAAAACTCCAACTGCAGCAGAAGGTTACCTAAAGGGCGTAACTGCTGATTCGATTGCAGCTTTGCAATACACCGGTGGAACAACTGGAGTTTCCAAGGGTGCGATGCTCTCTCACGGAAACCTAGTTACCAACACCTTGCAGCTAATTACGATGTGTGGATCGTTTATGCGTCCAGGGAAAGAAGTTGTGATTACCGCACTGCCGCTGTATCACATCTTCGCTTTCACAATCAATCTGCTCGGTTTTTACCACATCGGTGGAAGAAACATTTTGGTTCCATCGCCGAGACCGCCAAGCAACCTAAGACGTGCTTTTGAAAACTACAAGGTCACCTGGCTAACCGGTGTGAACACCTTGTTCAATGCGCTGCTAAACGAAACCTGGTTTACCGACAGCCCACCGAAGCAGCTACGTGCTTCTGCTGCTGGAGGTATGGCGCTACACGAGTCAGTATCCAAGAAGTGGCGTGAAGTTACCGGAACACCAATTGTTGAAGGATATGGCCTAACCGAGTCATCACCAGTACTTACCTTTAACCCACTTGGCGGAAAGGGTAAGGACGGCACAATCGGTATCCCAGTTCCGTCCACCGAAGTTTTGTGTGTTGATGAAAGTGGCAAGGAAGTTGCTCTTGGCGAAGCAGGCGAACTAATTGCCAAGGGTCCGCAGATCATGCTCGGTTATTGGGAGAAGGAAGCTGAAACCAACAACACCCTGAAGAAGGGTTACTTGTACACCGGAGACGTTGCAACCATGGACAAAGATGGTTACTTCACAATTGTTGATCGCAAGAAGGACATGATTATCGTCAGCGGTTTCAATGTTTATCCAAACGAGATTGAAGAGCAGATTGCTGCAGTTCCAGGAGTGAGCGAAGTTGGTGTTATTGGAATGCCAGATGACAAGACCGGTGAAGCTGTAGTTGCTTATGTTGTCGCAGGTCTTCCTGCTCCAACCGAAGAGCAGATCATCTCACACTGCAAGACAGCACTATCTGCATACAAGGCCCCAAAGAAGGTTGTCTTCGTTGATGAACTTCCAAAGAGCCCAATAGGCAAGATCCTGCGTCGTGAACTAAGAACTGGCGCAATAGAGAAGTCCAAGTCCACAACTGGGAAAGGTGCATAAAGATGCTGAACTCAATGATTCTGATGGCGGAAGAAGTCGCCAATGAAGCAACCGTTGTTAATGAGTTTGAACAGACCCTGCTGAGGATTTTCATTCTCATCATCATGTTCGGTCTTGGTGCAGGGCTTACTCCCAAGGACTTTGGTCTGGCACTTCGCAGACCTTGGGGATTGATAATCGGTTGGTTGACACAGTTTGGTGTCATGCCACTTACTGCATACATCTTGATTGTTACTGTCTTGTTCCCCTTCTCAGTCGATGAGAACATTGCCTTCATTGCACTAGGTGCGTTGATCATGGGTGCCGTCCCAGCGGGAACAACCTCTAACTTGTTTACCTATTTCTCCAAGGGAAACTTGGCTTTGAGCGTGATGATGACAATCAACTCGACATTGTGGGCGTTTATCATGACTCCACTGATGATGTTTATCTACGCAAACTTCCTGAGTCTGGATGACACAATCACAATTGAGTTCACTGAACTGGCAACGGTGATTGTTGGACTAATTATTCCCGTTGGCCTCGGCATGCTCGTGCGTCGATTGAGCGCCAACGCAGGTTCGGTTTTGGAGCTTGTAGGTGGATTATTTGGACTGCTGTTTATTCCATTCCTGATTGCTATCTGGGTTCCAAGAAACTGGCAATTACTACTAGACACCCAATGGCCGACCTATGTAGTTGCTATTGGGCTTGGGCTGGTTGGAATAACGGTAGCCTTCTGGATTGCAAAAGCAATTGGTCTTCACCCAGCAAACGTTCGAACCATCGCTTTGGAAACTGGTATCCAGAATGGACCGCTGGCCATTGCGGTTATCGTCGCCGTTTACATCGACAGCCCAGGACTGGACAAGATCTTGCTAGTTCCTGCACTGTACTCCCTGTTCATCGTGCTGATTTCAACCGCTGTCACATTTGTGTTCAGAAGGGCCAACTTGGCAGCAGAGCAGAAGATTCCAAACCTTCTTTAGAAACTGATCGCAAACAAACCCCCCACGGAAATTCTGGGGGGTTTGTTTTTTGTCATGAAACCTTGGAAAGTTCTGGGAAAACTAACAGGCGTCTTACAGGTAAGCAGAGACCAAATACCATAGAGATACACAAATCTTCTGCTTAGCCAAGAGGCAATCAATAGCGCCCCGGGTTAGCTTTCTAACGAATGGAATTGCACTTGGCTACGTTGCTATACAAACTTGGGCTGTTATCTGCTCGCCGTGCATGGCAAGTTATCATTTCTTGGATTGTCTTACTTGTAATAACCGCAGGACTCGCCTTATCTCTTGGCGGAAAACTCACAACAAGTATTTCGATTGACGGAGTTCCATCTCAGGAAGTTGTTGATCAACTTCAGGAGACTTTCCCACAAGCCTCTAGAGCCTCAGGCCAGATTGTCTTTCACAAACCAGACGGAAAATTCGACCAAGCAGATATCGATGCAATTACCAAAGCACTAGATGGCGCTGAGAAGCTCCCCGGAATTTCCGAGGCCTTTAACCCCTTTGAGGTTCAACAAGAAATTGATCAAGGTAGCTCTGATCTTGTGGAGGGCAAGCAGAGGCTTGCTGATTCTGAAGCCAAAATCAAACAGGCTGAATTAGATATAGCTAGCGGCGAGATAGAAATTGCTGATGGGAAAATCAAAGTTGCCGATGGACTAGTTGTTATCCAAAAGAAGAAAACCGAGTTAAACACAAGCCTGACTCAGGTCAATTCCGGAATCCAGCAATATGTTGGTGCTGGCTTTCCAGCAACTGCTGAATTGTTGCAATCAAAAGCTTTGCTGGAAGCAGGATTGACAGAGCTTGCCAAGCAGGAATCAATTGCCAAAGCTTCCGCAGCAGAACTGGCCCAGGCCGAAATAGATCTAGAAGCAGCGCGAGTTGGAGTTGCTGAGGGGAAGCTGGAAATTGAATCAGGCAGAGAAGATCTTGAGATTGCTCAAAGAATAATTGACGCCTCCCAAAACTTCACAACTGTTTCCAAAGATGAAACAGTAGCCCTGGCAACTATTCGTTTCGATAAAAGAGGAACAGAATTAGAAGCTGGAACCAGAGAGTCAGTGGTTGAGTTTCTGAAGGAATCGGACCTGAATGGAATAGAGGTTGAGTTCTCCCAAGAGCTAACCCAGTCCTTCGGTGACATTCTTGGTATCGGTGAGATTGTCGGACTCATTAGCGCTGGAATAGTTCTGTTTGTGCTCCTTGGTACCTTTATTGGTGTTTCACTGCCAATTTTCTCAGCAGTTGTTGGAGTTGGAATCTCGGCAACTATTACCTTGGCATTGGCTTCCCAAATTGAAATGACTTCTACTACTCCTGTTTTGGGGGTCATGTTGGGTCTGGCGGTAGGTATCGACTACAGCCTCTTTATTGTCAACCGTCACCGCAGGCAACTAAAGTCTGGGGCTAAGCTTCTGCAATCAATTGCGACTGCAAACGGAACCAGTGGAAATGCGGTGTTGTTTGCGGGTGTAACGGTTGTTATTGCACTTGTGGCTTTGAACTTGACCGGTATTGGATTTGTCGGTCTTATGGGATCGATGGGAGCAATTGCAATAGTCGTGGCAGTGTTGATTGCCTTGACCGCTACACCAGCTGCGTTGTCATTGATTGGTGATCGTATTCTCACCAAAAAGGAACGAGCCAGCATTTCAACAGCTGCCAAGCGCAAGAAAGCTGCCACGGTCAAGACTTCCAAGGCGCCAGTTTGGGCCACCAAGAACCCGTGGCTCGCGCTCGCTGCAACAATTTCTGTTCTTGTAATAATGGCAATCCCTCTGTCCGAGATGAGACTTGGATTGCCAGATGGTGGATCAGAACCTACTGACTCAAGTGCATACAAGTCATACACGCTAGTTAGCGAAGCGTTTGGACCTGGCTTTAACGGTCAGATCACAACTGTTTTGGAACTAAATGAACCTGTGGCCGAGCAGGACACTCTTACTCTGCAGTCCGAGTTGGCTTCTGCGCTGGCTGAGCTTGAGAATGTAACAGCAGCTGTCCCAGCTGCTGTGTCCGATGACAAGAAGACTTTCTTGTTCCAAGTTGTACCAACCGGAGGACCCTCCAGTGTTGAAACCGAACAAGTTGTCTACGAGATACGCGACCTAAACCAGATGGTGAATCAAAAGTACGACGGCAAGATTGGTGCAATCGGCATTACTGCAACCAACATTGATGTTTCAGACAAAATCTCGGATGTTCTGCCGCTATATCTATCAACCGTAATAGTCCTCTCGCTTCTACTTCTGATGCTGGTATTCCGATCGATTCTGATCCCAATTCTTGCGGCAGCAGGATTCTTGTTGACGGTGACGGCGACTCTTGGAGCGGTTGTAGCTGTTTACCAGTGGGGCTGGCTTGGAGAACTGCTTGGTGTGACAAGCCCTGGACCAATCCTTAGCTTCTTACCGATATTTCTAATTGGAATAATCTTTGGTCTGGCCATGGATTACCAACTCTTCCTGGTTTCTGGAATGAGAGAGGCCTTCACTCACGGCAAGAAACCAAAGGATGCAATCAACTACGGTATTCATCAAAGTCGGGGAGTTGTGGTTGCGGCAGCGCTGATTATGGTCACAGTCTTTGGTGGCTTCGCCTTCTCGCACTTAGCCACCATTAGACCAATTGGTTTTGGTTTAGCAATTGGAGTTTTGATTGACGCATTCTTAGTGCGCCTGATTCTGGTTCCTGCAGCTATGACAATTCTTGACAAGTCTGCTTGGTGGATACCGAAGTGGCTAGACAGGATTCTGCCAGACGTAGACGTTGAGGGAACCAAGATTGAGAATAAGAAGCTTCACTAGAAGCCAGTTACACCGAGAAGTATTTCGCCTCTGGGTGATGGAATACAAAAGCGTCAGTTGACTGCTCTGGGTGAAGCTGTAATTCATCGGACAAGCTAACTCCAACTCGTTCGGGCATTAGAAGCTCAACTACCTTCTTGCGATCTTCCATTTCAGGACAAGCTGGGTAACCCAGTGAGAACCTGGCACCTCGATACTTCAAGTCAAAGTAGCCCTGCATGTTGTCAGGCTCTTCATTGGCAAAACCAAGTTCAGCTCTAATGCGAGAGTGCCAGTACTCAGCTAAAGCTTCGGTTAGTTGCATTGCTAAACCGTTTAGTTCCATGTAATCGCGGTAACTGTTGTCTTCGAAAAGAACCTTGGTAACTTTCTCAACTGCAGATCCAAAGGTAACTAACTGAACGCCAAATACGTCAATCTCTCCTGATGCCCTGGATCGAATGTAATCGGCGAGGCAGAGGTGGCCATCACGTCTTTGTCTTGGGAAGTTAAATCTCATCCGATCAGTGCCGATGGCTCCACCTGATCCACCATCTGGTGCAAGTAGTCCGGCTTTGCCTACCAGTCCAGACGGGTCGTTATCGTGGTGTAAAACAATTAGGTCATCGCCTTCCGAAACAGCAGGGAAGTATCCGTAAACAACCGACGCGTCAGCAATAGCTTCAGAAAGAATTCGATCGAGCCAATACCTAAGCCTTGGCCTTCCTTCGGTTTTTACCAGCTCCTCGTAACCCGGGCCATCGCCCCTGGTTGGCTTGAGTCCCCATTGGCCCATGAAAGTTGCTCTCTCGTCCAAATAAGAAGAGAAGTCGGCAAGGGCAATTCCTTTAACAATCCTTGTTCCCCAGAAAGGTGGTGTTGGAACAGCGTTATCGCTTGCTACCTCTGATCGTTCAGGCATGTTTTCAGGCTCAGTAAGAACCAACTTGCTTTGCGCGTGAATTCGTTTCTTGAGCGGCTTCAAACCAACAGATTCAGGTTCAGCACCTCGGGCAATCGCAACAAGAGGTTCCATAAGATCAAGACCTTCAAAAGCATCTTTGGCGTACCGGACTGTGCCATCAAATTCACCAGCTAGGTCATCTTCAACATATGACCTAGTTAGCGCAGCGCCACCAAGAATGATTGGCCACTTTTTCGCTAGACCCCTAGAGCCAAGCTCGGCAAGGTTTTCTCTCATGACAACTGTGGATTTCACCAATAGACCACTCATACCAATAACATCTGCGTCATGCTCTTCGGCAGCCTTGATGATGTCAGCAACCTGTTGCTTGATACCAATGTTCACAACGTCGTAACCGTTGTTGGTCAAAATAATGTCAACTAAGTTTTTTCCAATGTCATGAACATCGCCACGAACGGTAGCCAAAACAATCTTTCCCTTGCCGGCAGCCTCGCTTTTTTCCATGTATGGCTCTAGTAAAGCAACTGCGGATTTCATAACTTCAGCGGATTGCAAAACGAATGGTAGCTGCATTTCTCCAGCACCAAAGCGTTGACCAACAATCTGCATTCCAGCAAGCAAGAAGTCGTTGATGATTGCAAGCGGCTTATTTCCTTCAGATCTTGATAGCTCAAGATCTGCTTCTAGTCCCTTGGAGTCACCATCAATGATTCGTCGTTCGAGTCTCTGGTTCACTGGCAAAGCTGCTAACTCAGCCGCGCGAGCATCTCGAATCGATGCGGAGTCAACGCCGTCAAACAGATCCAACATGGCAGATAGCGGATCGTAACTTATGTTTCCGTCGGCATCGTATTCGCGACGGTCGTAAATCAAATCGAGAGCGACCTTTAGTCGATCTGCTGGGATGTCGGCTAGCGGGACTATCTTGGCGGCATCGATGATTGCGGAATCCAGTCCTGCCTGGGTGGCTTCGTGCAAGAACACCGAGTTCAAAACAGACCTGGCCGCTGGGTTCAGACCGAAGGAGACATTTGAAACTCCGAGGGTGGTATGAATCCCTGGGTACTTGGTGGTGATTTCCTTAATCGCGGCAATGGTTTCCAGGCCATCTCGACGGGTTTCTTCCTGACCGGTTGCTATTGGGAAGGTAAGTGCGTCCACAATAATGTCTTCAACTCTCATGTCCCACTTGGAAACTAGGTCATCAATCAATCTGGAAGCAATTCGAACCTTGTCGGCTTGGTTTCTGGCCTGGCCCTGTTCGTCGATGGTTAGCGCGATAACTGCAGTGCCGTGCTCCTTTACTAGAGGCATGATCTTTGCAAATCGCGAATTTGGACCATCGCCGTCTTCGAAGTTGACGGAGTTAACAACTGGCCTTCCACCGATTAGTTCAAGACCTGCTTTTATAACCGCGGGCTCGGTTGAGTCAATGACAAGAGGAAGTGTTGAAGCACTAGCTAGTTTCGACACCAGTGTCCTCATGTCGGCAACACCGTCTCGTCCAACGTAGTCAACCGAGACGTCAAGCAAGTGCGCTCCATCGCGGACTTGTTTGCGCGCAATGTCGATGCATTCATCCCATCTTTCATCGAGCATTGCTTCCTTGAATGCCCTGGAACCATTCGCATTGGTTCTTTCACCAATTGCAAGATAGGTATTGTCCTGGGTAAGAGGTACGTGCTGGTACAAACTTGCAACTCCCGGTTCAATCTCAACTTTTCGGGTGTGAGTTGTTGACTTGCCCAGTCTGTCAACAACCGCCTTTAAGTGTGCAGGTGTTGTTCCGCAGCAACCGCCAATCATCGCCAAGCCAAACTCTTTAACAAACTGCTCGTGTGCAACCGCTAATTCTTCAGGCCCCAACGGATAGCTTGCGCCGTTCGCCGTGAGCACCGGAAGTCCCGCGTTTGGCATCACCATGATTGGAACCCTGGAGTGCTTCGAGAGCTGACGAAGGTGCTCACTCATTTCGGTTGGACCCGTCGCACAGTTCAAGCCAATCATGTCAATGCCAAGCGGCTCTATTGCCGTAAGGGCAGCACCAATTTCAGAACCCATGAGCATGGTGCCGGTGGTTTCTACCGTTACCTCGACAAAGATTGGCAGCCTGGTTCCAGTTTCAAGAATCGCTAGGCGACAACCGTTAATTGCCGCCTTGGTCTGGAGTAAATCCTGCGAGGTCTCAACCAAGAATGCGTCTGAACCACCCTTGATTAGGCCAACGGCTTGTTCCTTAAAAGTGTCTCTTAGAAATGCATAATCAACGTGACCCAGGCTTGGAAGTTTTGTTCCCGGTCCCATTGAACCCAAGACCCAACGAGGCCTGGAATCTTTCTGGGTAAAATCATCGGCTGACTGACGGGCAATTCTTGCACCAACCTCAGCTAGCTCTTCAATTCGATCCTCTATTCCGTAATCGGAAAGGTTTGACCAGTTAGCCCCAAAAGTGTTCGACTCGATGCAGTCGATTCCAGCCTCAAAGTAGGCATCGTGAACACTTTTCACGATGTCAGGTCTTGTGACATTCAGAATCTCGTTACAACCTTCCAGGTTCTGGAAATCCTCAAGAGTTGGCTTTCGCTCTTGCAGCTCAGTGCCCATGGCGCCATCGGCAATCACCACTCGAGTGGCAAGCGCGTCTAGCAGCGCTTTAGATCTTGGAGCAAACTCCATGGACTTAATGGTGTGCATCAGCGAATTCCTGCTCTTTGGAGAACTTGGGTGACACTTTCATGTTGATTGAAGGCGTAAAGGTGCACCCCCGGTGCACCTGCTTCAACTAGTTCTGTAACAAGATTAGCGGCCCAATCAATTCCTGCCTGCTTGGCTTCTTCCTTAGACTCGGTACTCAGCAACTTGGCGAGACCTTCTGGGTTTTTCTCACCGGTGAGTTCAATCACTCGATTAAGTCGCTGCATAGAAGTAACCGGCATGATGCCAGGAAGTATCGGGATGCTCACACCTGCGTCCCTTGCCAGCTTTACAAAAGCCACGTAATCTGCTGCAAAGAAGAAAAGTTGAGTAATTGCGTAATCTGCCCCAGCGCTTTGCTTGGCTAGCAAGGCTTGAATGTCTTGAGCGATGCTGTCCGAGTCCGGGTGTCCGTTCGGGAATGTGGCGACTGCTACTTTCAGATCGGACCTAGTATTTCCTCGCTCTTGATGAACTTGCGAAATCAATTGCACTAGCTCAGATGATGACTTGAGCTCACCTTTTGGCTCTGAGGGCATGCCAGCTTGAGGATCGCCCCGAAGAGCCAAGAAGTCGGTGATCCCCTCGTCCATAAACTCGTTGACCAAAGCCTTGGTCTCAAGGAAGCTATGACCCACGCAGGTTAGGTGAGCCAAGGCGGAGGCAGAAGTGTTTTCCAAGATGAATTTCAAGACCGCCAGTGAGTTCTTAGTTGAAGAACCGCCCGCGCCAAAGGTCACCGAGATAAATTCTGGGTCTAACTTGGCAAGCTCGAGTATTGAAGACTCCAGGCTCTCGCCTGAGTTTTGGTCCCTGGGAGGGTAGACCTCGAAGGAAACTCTTATCTCACCAGTCAAAATCGCTCCAAGTCATTGGTTTCAAGCTTATCTTCAAACCCTGCTGGCAGCTGGGTCCGGAATTCATAGCTAGCTGTGAGGGCCAAACCCATCTAGGAGGGATTTTGAATCCAGCCAATTTTCCCACTATGATTTTGTCTATTATCCAAACCAAGAGAGGTACCAGAAAATGACAGGATTGCGTTCTTCGCTACCTATCGTTTGTGCAATGGGTATGTCTATGGCGTCTATGGAGCGAATGCTCTAGACGCTTGGTTTCTGCGTTTTTCTTACGGTGAACTAAGCCGCGGGGGTTAAGCCCCGTAAACTTCCAACATTTCAATTCAACTAAAAACCTAAAAACGTCTTGAATTTCAGGCCAATTCAGTTATTCCACTGAATACATCTGGAACCGGACACAAACAGAAAGAGAAAAAACATGTCAAGAAACAGCAAACTATCCCGCCTAAGGGCTGGAATTGCAGCAGCAGCCATTGTGGCATTCGCCCTAACTGGTTGTGCAGCTGCTGAAACATCAGAAACGATTACAGCAGGAAAACTAACCATCGGAACCGGAGAGCCAGCCTATGGACCTTGGGTTCTAAATGACGACCCTGAAAGTGGCGAAGGCTTTGAAGCTGCAGTCGCTTACGCAGTTGCAACCGAACTAGGTTACGCAGCCGAGGATGTTGTTTGGGTTCGAACCACATTTGAAGAAGCAATCCAGCCTGGTCCAAAGAATTTTGATTTCAACTTGCAGCAGTATTCAATTACAGAAGAACGTAAGGCAAATGTGGACTTCTCAGATCCTTACTACCAGACCACCCAAACAGTTGTTACCGTTGCTGGTTCTAAGGCGGAGAAGGTAACTGATCTTGCCGGATTAAAGGGTCTATTGGTTGGAGCTGCAACTGGCACCACAAGCTTCACTTCCATTGAGGAGTTCATTAAGCCAACACTTGGAGCTAAGGCGTTCAACAACAACGATGACGCCAAGCAGCAACTAGCTATTGGGCAGATTGATGCGCTTGTAGTTGACTATCCAACTGCACTTTTCATATCTTGCTGTGACGAGGTTCTAACTGGATCCAAAATTCTCGGCCAGATTGCAGGTGCTCAGGGTGACGACAGCTTTGGTCTAGTTCTAGACAAGGGATCACCGCTAACTGCAAAGGTCAACGCAGCGCTAAAGACGCTTCGTGACAACGGAACTCTTGCAGAGCTAGAGAAGAAGTGGCTAACTGACACCGGCGCGCCAGTTCTAAAGTAAAGCACTAAATTGTTAAGGGGGTGGGAAACCACCCCCTTTTCTTTAGGGGAAACATGAAAGATTCACAGCCATCCGAAGCAGAGCTTCGTCGGAGAGTTTGGCGAGCCAAGCGCAAGCAACAATCCATCACGATGGCGCTTCTATCAACTTTGGCTTTTGCTGCTTTAGTTTGGTTTGGACTTTTAGCCACCCCAGGTTGGGAAAGAGTTCAAGGAGCATTCTTTGACTGGGATGTTGCAGTGGCAGCATTTCCGAGAGTGTTTGATGGTTTGCTTTTGAACCTTCGGGTTCTGGTTGCGGCAGCCATTTTGGTTGTTCTGTTCGGACTTCTTCTAGCAATCTTTCGAACTCTAAAGAACCCGATCTTTTTCCCACTAAAAGTTCTTTCTCAAGGCTACGTGGACCTATTTCGCGGGCTTCCGCTGATTATTGTTTTGTATTTAGTTGGCTTTGGTATACCAGGGCTTCGACTTGAATTTCTTGGCCGAATTCCATCAGAGGTTCTTGGAACAATTGCACTCACACTGACATACAGCGCTTACGTTTCTGAGGTGTTCAGGGCTGGTATCGAAGCGGTTCATCCTTCTCAAAGACTGGCAGCAAGATCATTGGGGATGAATTACTCGAAATCAATGAGATTTGTGATTTTGCCTCAGGCTGTGAGAAAAGTTGTCCCACCGCTAATGAATGACTTTGTCGCACTGCAAAAAGACGTTGGATTGATTTCAGTTCTCGGCGCAATTGACGCTGTTCGTGGCGCGCAGATTGAGGTGGCGAAATTCGCTAACTTCACACCCTATGTTGTTGCAGGATTACTATTTGTTTTGCTTGCCATTCCGACAGTGAGACTAGCCGACCGGATTCAACGCAAGTATTCTGAACGCGAGCAAGCAGGGAGCACCCTGTGATTGATTGGACTAAACCAAGGCTCAAAGTAGTAAATCTCAGAAAAAGCTATGATTCGAAACTCGTGCTGGATGGAGTTGATGTTGAAGTATTTCCGGGACAAATTGTTGCAATCATTGGATCCTCGGGCTCTGGTAAGTCGACGGTTCTTCGTTGCGTGAACCTAATCGAAGAGATTCAGGACGGACAAATATTTCTTGAAGGCAAAGAAATCTCTGAACCAGATGTCAACCAGGACAAGGTTCGAGAAGAAATTGGTCTTGTATTCCAATCCTTTAACCTATTTGCCCACCTTTCAATCTTGGAAAACATCACACTGGCGCTGGTCCAGGTAAAGAAAATTCCAAAACAGGAAGCGAAAAAGCAAGCTATCTCTTGGCTGGAGCGAATTGGTCTTTCCGACAAGGCTGACTCTTACCCAGATAAACTCTCTGGCGGTCAGCAACAGCGAACTGCGATTGTTCGAGCGGTAGCCATGGAGCCCAAAGTATTGCTTCTTGACGAGGTCACTAGCGCTCTCGACCCAGAGTTAGTTGGAGAAGTGCTTTCCCTGATTAAGGACCTAAAGGCCAACGGAACAACCATTTTGATGGCTACCCATGAGTTGTCTTTTGCAAGAGAAGTTGCTGACTGGGTGATTTTCTTGGAAAACGGAAAGATCTTGGAACAGGGAGAAGCGAAGGACTTTTTTGATAACCCTAAGCAACCTAGAACTAAAGAGTTTCTTACCCGAATGATAAAGCGAACCGACTAAGTAGTACCAGTCACAAATCTGTGAATTAGTTTGACCAGCTAGGCTGAATACATGTCCCGCAAAGCCCTTCTGCTATTTTTGGCGACCGGCGTAGCCTGGGGCCTTCCATACTTCTTTATTCAAATAGCCCTTGAGGACTTCTCGAGCTACTCAATCATTTTCACCAGGGTGCTCATTGGGGCGGC
>Ga0208592_1000223_pt1 | contig 17741 bp, 15 predicted proteins | sample LakMenE18May10ns_FD_150712 | JGI IMG/M metagenome (GOLD analysis project Ga0208592, IMG submission 150712) | Freshwater microbial communities from Lake Mendota, WI - 18MAY2010 deep hole epilimnion ns (SPAdes) | ecosystem: Environmental > Aquatic > Freshwater > Lentic | place: Lake Mendota...
AACGGACGATTGAAATTTTCTTCCCCTGAAGAAATTGGCATTGATTCCAAGAAACTTGCAGGTGTCGATTACATTGCGAAGGAAGGAATTGATAAAGGTGCGTATCCAGGTTGTCAAGTGCTTATTGCCGTGAATGATCAAATCATTTGGAGAAAATCATACGGAAAACAAACCTACGACCAAAACGCAGCACCTGTTGAATTGAATGACGTTTACGATATTGCTTCCATCACAAAAATTGCTGGATCTACTTTGTTAGCCATGCATTTACAAAGCAAGAACCTCTATTCATTGGATAAAAAACTCAAAGATTACATTCCTGAAGTCACCGGCAAAACTCCTTTTGGAGACATTGTTATCCGTGATATGATGGCGCATCAAGCTGGACTCATTCCATTTATTCCTTTTTATAAAAAAACAATTAAAAATGGGGTATGGGACCCATCTGTGTACAGCACCACACAAAAACCAGGATTCGAACGTCAAGTAGCTGAAGGACTATACATCAATAATGCGTTTAGGGATAGCATGTACGCTCAAATTATGAGGTCTGAATTAGGTCCGAAGAAATTTGTTTACTCCGATTTGTGCTATTATTTCACCCAAAAAATCCTAGAGAAACAAATTGGTGGTGGACAAGATCAATACCTCGAACAGAACATTTATCGCCCCATGGGACTGCGCTACCTACGCTACCTTCCTTTAACACATTTTGATAAAAACCACATTATCCCAACGGAAAATGACCAATCCTTTCGCAAACAATTGTTGCGTGGATTCGTGCATGATCCCGGTGCAGCGATGCTAGGTGGTGTAGCGGGACATGCCGGTTTATTCGCCAACGCAACCGATTTAGCTGGAGTGATGCAACTCTATTTAAACAAAGGCAAATATGCTGGAATGGAGTTCTTTACGGAATCGGTTTGCAAAGAGTATACAAAGCAACAATTTCCAGGAAATAAACGTGGCGCTGGTTTCGATCGTCCAAATGCAAGTGGTGGTGGAACATGTGATGAACTAGCTTCGGCTCAAAGTTTTGGTCATTCTGGTTTCACTGGTACACTCGCTTGGGCAGATCCTAAAAACAAAGTGATCTTTATTTTCCTATCAAACAGAGTGAATCCAAAAGAGGACAATTGGAAAATACGCGATTTAAGCATTCGAACACGCATTCAGCACGTTATGTACGAAGCACTCGTTAATTTTCATTAACGAAGAATACGGCATTCGCAATCATTAATTTGCCATTCTCCCAAAACCCACGGAATAAGGGATTGTCAATGAAATAAATGATGCTTCCATTTCCGTACGATTGATATCCCGCAGTTCCAGCCTCTGATTGTAGGTGTTTAACCTTTGTTCCAACAAATCCATTCAATGCTTTTGCCTCTTTTTTCAAGTGAACAACATTGTTCGCTGTTAATTTGATTGGATCTGATCCTTGTCGAAGTGTAAAATAGCTCTGATAACCAAAGGCCAACGGATTCGTCAAATCCAAGTCACATTCATAAATAGCCCCCGTAATGGTGCTCGAAATTTGATCGCGTTCTTCTTGTGAAAAGGCAACTGGTTTTTCAATGCTATCCATTTTTGACTCCACTCGACTTAACTCAAATCCCTCTTTGCCAATAAAATCATCGACAGCATATCCCATTACGATTAATTTCCCGCCTTGTTGAATCCATTCTTTGACTTGAGCGTTTTCAGAGATGGAAATTCCACCTTCTGGCACAAATAACACCGTCAATTGAGGCAATGCTGCTTCTAAGTCGTCCATGAATACCAAATGAACTGACCTTCCCATTTGCCGCTCAAAGAAGTGCCATATTTCACCAACATTCAAGGAAGATGCCGGCGATCCCGTCAAAACTCCTATGGAATGATTTGGGATTTTTTTCACGGAAGAAGATCCTAGGTCAAGTCCCTCCTGTACAAAACCGGTGGTAAGAGCGGTGATTTTCACGGCATTTCTATTGGCAATTTCGATAAGCAATTGATCAAAATCAGCACGCTTATTCTCTCCTCTCAACACAATAAGTGTTCCGGGTTGAAACCAACTACCCTCTGCTTTAAATCGTTTTTCATTGAAGTAAACCAACAATCCTGCTTCCTGTAATTCTGTTAAAAAACGCGTGCTTTTCATCGCATCCCATGATGCTGCATAGGCATAACATCCAGGGGAAGAAACTTGATTTAACTGCTTTGCATACCCGGAAAAAGAAGTGCCTTTTACTCCGGAAGATTCGATTGCCCAAGCATCTAAACCAAATGCAAAAGGAAGTGTCCACGCCGTAATGTCATAAGTCAAACTGTCCGATAATTTTGTTTTTGGTTCAAATAAAACATTGACCAAGGTTCCTTTTTCTTGATTGGTATGAATCAATAAGTCTCCCTGGGCCAATTTCAATGCTTCCGCTTGTCCATTCAAAAAATGAAATCCTTTTAAGGAGATTTCTTGCGAGGACGAGCCTACCATTTCCACTTGAATGCCATTTTTTTGCATCAATTCCATGAGCGGTTCCAATTTCGACTCTGGAGCCCTTAGTACATATGTTTTGTACTTATAATTTTTGTTTTTGCAGAACTGCTGGTATTCTTTGACCAATTTCTCTGCATTTTTTGCACTCATTTCAACCGTAGACAAGCCTGTTGTTACGTGATGTGTGACACGATCCATTAAACTTAAGGTATCGCCAACTTGGGTGATTACCGCCAATCCAGCGCGACCACTTCCTCCTTGCTCGTAGGTCATTCCGATACTTCCATTGTATGTTGGATACGTATCTCCGTAACTTGGATACAATAAATCGAAAATTTCCTTCGAAAAATACAGCCATCCTTCTTTATCAAAATAAGATGCATGATTCGCACCTATTTCCTTCTGAAAATCCCTTTGCCAGTTCGTGATGACTTCGTGATATGGTTCAGCAGCTGGTGGAAAATAATACGGTTCATTGATGCCTTGTTCATGAAAGTCCACATGCACATGCGGGAGCCATTGATTGTATCGTTGAACGCGCTGTTCTGATTCGATTTGAGTCATCCAAGCCCAATCGCGATTTAAATCAAATAAATAGTGATTCGGTCGACCACTTGGCCAAGGTTCATTGTGTTCTGCAGAAAATTTGTGAAGGTCTGCAGGGGCATTTCCATATTGGTGGTAAAAATTCACATAACGATCCCTACCGTCTGGATTCAAACATGGGTCCATGATGACAATGGTATTTTCTAAATAGCTGGCTTTGTCTGTCAATAAGCGGTAGGCTGTCTGCATCGCTGCTTCTGTACCTGAGCTTTCATTTCCATGAACATTGTAGCTCAACCAAACAATTGCCAAGTTTTCGTTGGAAGCATGGGTTTGATGGGCCTGTCGAATTTCCTCTAATTTTTTCAAATTTTCTGGCGTGCCGATAAAAGCTAAAATCAAATCTCGGTGCTCATAAGTTTCTCCGTATTTTTCTACCTTCATCATTGTCGGGAAAGCACTTTGCAAGGCTTGAAAATATCCTACTACTTTATCCTGACGTGTAAAACGCGCTCCAATTTCATATCCTAAATACGACGCTGGTGTAAATTTTTGTGCCTGTACGATCAGTGTCGATAGACACATTAGCAGGACTAAGAATTGTTTTTTCATTCCTCTTTTTTAATTTTTTTGGCAATATTAACGATGGCATCTCCCTTGTATACAACTGGAGATTCATTCGAACAGATGATATATCCGTCTTGTGATGCTTTGATTTTCTTCTCGTAATTTCCGTATGGATCCGTGACAATGCCAATCACATCTCCTTTCATCACAGCCGATCCATTTTTCATCAAGGCCTGAAACATCCCAGAGGATGGTGCACGCATCCATTTACTTTCTTCTAAAAAGATTGGTTCTCGATCCTTTGTAATGTCGTACTTATAATTACGCATTCCCAAATGAGCAATGATACGCTTCACCCCGTTCAATCCTTCTTCAACGACCTGTTCTTCAATGCTATTTGATTTCCCTCCTTCAAATAAGAGTATTTTCTTTTTGCGTTTCACCATGGATTCCCGCAATGTTTTCGGGATTAGATTGGAATGGAGGATAAAAGGAGGATTGAAAACTTTCGCTAATTCAACACTCTCTTCATCCTTGAAAACACACCTGATTTGAGGAAAGTTATTTCGCTGCGAGGCTCCGGTGTGAAAATCAATGATGTAATCACAGTGTGGAGCAATTTCTTTCATGAAATGAAAAGCAAATTGGGAGGCAAGTGAGCCCTTTGGACTTCCTGGGAAACTTCGATTCAAATCCCGACCGTCTGGCAATTCGCGCTGAACATTTAGGAAACCAAAAATATTGAATACCGGCATGCAGATGATCGTGCCAACTAGCGGTTTGTGTAATTTCTTTCGCAAAAACCGTCGAATGATTTCTACTCCGTTGATTTCATCACCATGCAAACCAGCCATTAATAAAACGGTTGGACCATCAATTTTAGCACGTTCAACAATCACTGGAACCAAAATCGGCGTTCTCGTGTGTAAATGCGCGACATCGAGGTTTAATTGCACGCTTTTCCCTGGCAAGATTTCTTGGCCAAGGATCACCATTTTTTTATGTGATTTTTTAACGGTTGACATTGCGCTCGATAAATGAAATGATTTTCCCAGCGATATCCTGCTGCGTGGTTTTTTCAATGCCTTCTAATCCTGGTGAAGAATTCACTTCTAACACCAATGGTCCTCTTTCCGATTGAAGCATGTCCACACCGGCAACTCCGAGTCCAACTGCTTTTGCTGCGAGAATAGCCGTGTATTTTTCTTCGGTTGTTAATTCAATCTCCATGGAAGTTCCACCCCGGTGAAGGTTTGAACGAAACTCTCCCGGTTTTCCTTGTCGTTTCATTGCACCAACCACCTCGCCATCCACAACAAAAGCACGGATATCTGCTCCTTTCGCCTCACGGATGAATTCCTGTACAATAACGCGTGCTTTCAATCCATTAAATGCCTCCAATACCGATTGCGCGGCGTTCATGTTTTCAGCTAAAACGACTCCCAATCCCTGCGTTCCTTCCAATAATTTCAACACCACCGGTGCTCCACCTGCCGATTTAACCACGTGTTTTACATCCTTTGAATAGTTCGTAAAAACCGTTTTAGGCAAACCGATTCCTTCCTTCGAAAGAACTTGTAAACAACGTAATTTATCGCGAGAATGTATAATGCCTCTTGAATTGACAGCCGTAAAGACGTTCATCATTTCAAATTGACGGACAACCGCCGTTCCAAAAAAAGTAACGGATGCTCCAATTCGAGGAATCACTGCGTCGAAACCTTTCAGGTAACGATCTCCATAATAAAGCGCTGGTCCAGTTTGCTCTATTTCAATGTTGCATTTCAAGTGATCAATCACGTGTGCTTCGTGTCCCCTTGCTTCTGCTGCTTCGACAAGTCTGCGCGTGGAATATAGGTTTGAATTTCTGGATAGGATGGCAATTTTCATAACGAAGCGTGTAAGGATGGATGAAGGTATTTTAAACTGGTATCAACGATGAATCGATTATTCAATAATTTACGTCCGATGAGGATTGGAAAGCGCATGCCCTTTCGCTCGGTTAGCGAGAACTCTGTTTTTACAATTTTGCCGCCCATGTGAATTTTCACATAAATGAAATAACGCTCTTGGGTTTGTCCGGTTGAACTTTTCACTCGTTTCTTTCGAAACTCATTAAAATAAAACGTTTGGTCTCTATAGGCTGGATGAGAAGCATCTAAAAACTTCACCTCTAAAACCCCATCTTTTTCCTGACAAAAAGAAACGTGTATGCTAGAAGAATAGGCTCCAGTATCTACTTTTACCTTCACATCACTTAGTCCGAACTCAACGAGATCAGCCACTTCGCGTCTTCCAATTGTAACTTTTTCCTTTTTCATGGATGAACAACAAATTTACTTGAATAATTGTGAAAACGAAAATCCAGAAGAAATCAAAATAAAGCTCGGATAAGAACGTTAAGCATTGTAACTTTGCCTATATGAACTATTGGACACTTTTTCTCCTACTCTTCACCTCTACCTTCGCTTGGAATCAAAAAGTACGCGTTGAAGGGACATGTGTTGGAAAGCGGAATAAACCCCTAGATAACGTTCAAATTAAAATCAAGGAATACCCAAGTATTTTTCTTTTATCGGATAAATTAGGTGCGTATTCGTTTGAGGCAAATTCAGGAGATACGTTACACATTTCCTATGCTTATTATGATTTACATGATGACCTGCTCATTACCATCCAAAATCAAGGGAGTCAAACCATTCGTCCAATCATCTTTACGGTTTCAGAAATTGTGGATGTTGTTGTTCAATATGACGTTAAAGATCCATTCTCGTTAGACCCACTGCCCACCTTGAAATTTACCCAAATGATCAATGTTGAAAAAGCATTGGTCTATTCAACGGCTGCATCTTCCAACAACGAACTCACCTCCAACTACAATGTCCGTGGCGGAAACTACGATGAAAACTTGGTTTACGTGAACGGATTTTTGGTCTACCGTCCCTTTCTAACTAGAAGCGGACAACAAGAAGGCATGAGTTTTATTCATTCGTCACTGGTTGAATCTGTCCGTTTTTCCGCAGGTGGATTTGATGCGCAATATGGTGACCGTTTGAGTTCTGTTTTGGACATTACTTATAAAACACCTGACAGCACGAAAGCAAGCAGCACGGTTTCCTTACTTGGCGTTGAAGCGCATGCGGAACATGCCGTTTCCCCGCGTTTCAACTACCTTGTTGGCGCACGCTTTCGGTCGAATGGTTATTTTTTAAATTCATTGCCCACCAAAGGAGCCTACAATCCTGTTTTTGCAGATGCGCAATTATTAACGAATTATTCGCTTTCAGAAAAAGTGACATTTAGTCTTTTGGGCCACTTCTCTTCCAATGCCTATCGATTTTCTCCGCAAACGGCAGAATCCGATTTCGGAACTGCAAACGAAGCGTATCGCCTGATGATTTATTACGATGGAAAAGAAGCAACGAAGTTTCAAACAATGATGGGTGGTGCTGCCTTGAAATTTGAACCGAATAAACGAACCAACTTGGATTTTTACGTTTCAGCCTTCAACACCAATGAACGTGAATATTTCGATGTACAAGGTCAATACTACATCAATCAGTTGGAAACAGATCCTTCCAAGGAAGAATATGGTGATTCCATCGCAACTTTAGGCGTTGGGACTTTTTTAAATCATGCACGAAACCGATTAAACGCTACCATTTTAAGTGCTTACCACAATGGTTCCATACAATTATTCAATAATTATACCGACGACCTTCGCTTGCGCACGCGTGTTTCCACCATTAAATGGGGTGCTCAATTTCAACGCGACCTATTCACAGATGTTTTAAGTGAATGGCGTATGATTGATTCCGCCGGCTATAGTTTGCCGCAAACAAACACACAAGAGGTAAGTCTTTATGAAACCATTAAAGGGAACCTTAGCTTAGTGAATTACAAGGTAAGTGGATTCGCCCAATGGAATCAAATCTGGATAAAAACGAAAAAAAATTACGAAGTAAAAATTCACAAAAAATACAAAGTCGGCGACGTGAAGTCCGTTCAAGAATATTCAAAAGTCATGACCGAGTCGAGTCGCAAAGTTGCTTTATCACTTGGACTTAGAGGAGGGTATTCTGCGGTGAACAATGAACCCTATTTTACACCTCGGTTCAGTTTGACTTATTCTCCACGCGCTTACATGGTTCAAAACAATCGGATTGTTCGTAGAAACCTAAACTATCGATTGGCAAGTGGACTATATTACCAGCCGCCGTTCTACCGTGAATTTAGAACATTTGATGGCAAACTAAACACCAATGTTCGTGCTCAAAAATCCTTTCACCTCGTTGCTGGAACGGACCTTTTATTTGAAATGTGGGGACGAAACAAACCATTTAAATTCACTGGAGAAGTCTATTATAAATACTTGTGGGACGTCAATCCTTATGAAATCGAAAATGTTCGAACAAGGTATTACGCTGAAAACAATGCCGTTGCTTACGCCTATGGGATCGATATGAACGTACATGGTGAATTTGTCAAAGGGATTGAATCTTTCTTTAAAATCGGAATGATGCAAACACGCGAGGACATTCTAAACGACCGATACACCGAGTATTTCAACGCCGCTGGTGAACGCATTATTTTTGGCTATAGTGAAGATCAAGTGGTGGTAGACAGCAACATTGTCTTTCCAGGTTACATTCCTCGTCCGACAGATCAATTACTAACCATCGGTGCCTTAGTGCAAGATCAAATGCCCGGCTTCGAGCAATTCAGTGTTCAAATGGGACTTCAATTCGGATCTAGGCTTCCATATGGCCCACCGGATTTCACTCGTTACAAGGACACTTTGCGCATAAAATCCTATTTTCGGGTCGATTTAGGTCTTTCCTATGACCTATTAAAAGGTGGTCGAATAGCCAAAAGTGCTTTTGCGAAAAAATGCGAATCAGCATCGGTGTCTTTGGAGATTTTCAATTTATTGGGAATCAACAACGTACTTTCCAAGCAATGGATCCAAGATGTAGAGGGTAAATACTACGCCATTCCAAATTATTTAACCTCACGGAGGTTTAATTTAAAACTCAGTATTTCAATTTAGCGACGGAGCGAATAAGAATTTATTTGGAGAAACCAAGTCCGTTTTTACCGCATACATCACGATTCCTGCGGTATTTTTCACACCCAATTTAGCCATAATGTTTTTACGGTGGGTGTTCACCGTATGCTTACTCAAGAATAATTGTTCTGCAATGATTTCATTCGTATGTCCTTCCGCAATTAACGTGATGATTTCATTTTCTCTTTCCGATAGAATTACCGGCTCACAACTGAAGGAATCAAAATCTAAATCGTATATATCGATGTTTGCACGTTGAATCGTTTCCAAAATCTGTCCACAGAAAAATTTATTTCCACGGTTGGTTTCGCTCACAGCGTTGACAATTTCACTCAGTTCACAGTCCTTTTTCACATAGCTCGTGACGCCAGAGCGCAAAGCATCTACCAAGGTTTGTGCATTTTGAGCACTAGTAACCGCTAGAAACTTCACTTCCTTGTTCTTTCCGGAAATTCGCTGAATGGTATCAATGGTAAATCCTTCTGAAGTAAAATCAATCACAACAACGGAAGCACCGAAAGAATCGATTTGCTCTATAAGCTCTCGCTCGTTTCTTGCCTCTCCAACAATAGTCGCATCTAACTCCGCCATCAAGATGGTACGAAGTCCAATTCGGATCAAATCATTGCTGTCTGCTAATATTATATTCACCTTATTTAGAATAATTATAAACAAAGGTAAGGTAGTTTTGAAAACAAAGCGCAAAAAATCCAGGGGTATTTTCAACAAGCTGTTCACAAGTTCAATGGAAGGACTTACCTTTGCTAGGTGAAAACAGTGATCGGCACAGACATTCAACAGGCAATTTCTTTGTTAAAACAAGGAGAAACGGTTGCGATTCCAACAGAAACGGTATATGGACTAGCAGCTGACTCCACCAATGAGGACGCTGTTTTGAGCATTTTCGAAGCAAAAGGACGTCCCACTTCAAATCCCTTGATCTTACATTTTCCAAGCATCGAAGCGATTGATCCCTATGTTTCGGATTTCCCTGAGGAACTGAAACGATTGGCAACACTTTTTTGTCCAGGACCTCTAACCTTCATTCTACCGAAAAGCTCGCTTGTACCCTCCATTATTACCGCAGGACAAGAAACAGTCGCAGTGAGGGTTCCGGAACACGCGATGACACTTGAATTACTGCAACAATTGGATTTTCCACTTGCTGCACCCAGCGCAAATCGCTACGGAGGAATAAGTCCAACAACTGCCCTTCATGTGGACATGCAATTAAGCAAGCGTATTCCCTACATCTTAGATGGCGGTGCTTGTCAAACTGGACTGGAATCGACCATCATTGGATTAGCTGAAAAGAAGGTTATTGTATACCGCTTAGGAGGGATTTCCCTCGAGCAATTGGAAGCAGAACTTGGATACATTCCAGAAGTAAAAAATGAACTGCATCATGGGGTTCGAACGAGTGGCATGGTAAAATACCATTACGCGACCGAAACACCTTTATTTTTCATGAATCCGAAACGGGATGCCTACACGGACAAAGACGGTTTCATCTTGTTTTCAAAAAAAGAACATCAAAACACTAAAAAAGCGGCAATTTTTTTGAGTGAAGGTGGTGAATTGAGCGAAGCAGCAAAAAACCTTTACGCAGCCCTTCATGAAATGGATCAGAAGGGATATGCACGCATTTTCATCGAAGCATTTCCAAATGATCGATTAGGGAAAACGATGAATGACCGATTAAAAAGAGCGACCGCAAAATTTAGTTAAGCAAAAAAGAAATAAATGAGTAAAAAAAAAGCCATCATAACTGATGGCTCGTATTTTTTTTGGGTCAACTTCCTATTTAAGGTGACGACCGTAACGGTTTTTAAATTTATCGATACGACCCGCAGTATCCACAAACTGTGCAATACCAGTGAAGAAAGGGTGAGACTTGTGAGAGATATCCAATTTAAACAATGGATACTCGTTTCCATCTTCCCATTGAATGGTTTCTTTTGTAATGGCACATGATGGGCACAAAAACATATAATCATTCGACATGTCTTTAAATACAACAAGTCTGTAGTCTTCTGGGTGTATATCTTTTTTCATTTGAACTGAGTTTCTTATTCGAAAATGGATTGCAAATTTAGCTATTTCTTTTTGATAAACAAGAAAAAACACAAAAATCCTTTCTTTTTTCTATCATTTGAACAATTCACAGGGGATAAAATCCATAAACCAATGATTTACATCGTTCTTCAGCGCTTACTTTTGTTCAGATTTATTAAATGAAATTCACAAAGGCCCAAAATATACAACTCCTGGCAGCCCTGCTAAACTGTAAAGTGAAGGGGGATGTGGATCAATGTGCAAGCGGGATAAATGAAATTCACATGGTTGAACATGGAGACATCGTCTTTGTCGATCATCCCAAATACTACCAAAAAGCCCTTCTTTCAGCGGCTACAATCATTATCATACCTGAAGAATTACCTTTTCCAGAGGGAAAATCTCTCCTAGTACACCCTAAGCCATTTGACGCCTTTAATTTTCTTTTAAAGCACTTCGCTGCGGAACAGACCTTAAAAGATGCCTGGATTCATGAAAGCGCTAAGGTTTATCCAAATGTGTACCTAGGTAAAAATGTGTGCATCGAAGAAAACTGCGTGATTCATGCTGGTGCTCACATAGCGGATCACACACACCTTGAATCAGGCGTGATCATTGGACCAAATTCAGTCATTGGACACGATGCGTTCTATTACAAAAAGAAGCCGGAAGGGTATGATCGATTGATTTCCTCAGGAGGAGTTCACCTCGAATCAAACGTAGAAATTGGTGCGCTTTGCACCATAGATCGGGGTGTTACCGGAGTAACGCGAATTGGAAAAGGGACAAAAATCGATAACCAAGTTCACATTGGACACGACACACAAATTGGAACAAATACCTTAATTGCAGCTGGATGCGGAATCTCAGGATGCGTAGAAATTGGAAACAATGTTACGATTTGGGGTCAAGTTGGAATGGCAAGCGGGGTTAAAGTTCATGACCACGCCGTTATTTTAGGTCAATCTGGGGTCACAAAAAATGTACCGGAAGGGGCTGAGTATTTTGGTACTCCTGCTGGACCCTCAAAAGATAAATACACAGAACTGGTTTATTTGCGAAACCAAGTTAAAAACTAAACATGCGATTCAACACAGGTACTGAATTATTGACACAATTAGAGATGAAGGACAATCGCCTTCATTCCTTGTTGGAGATAACGAATGCCATTAATTCCAACTTGCCGGTTGAGTCTTTATTTAAACTTTTTTCCTTCATCCTAAAGGAACAACTCAGTTTCAATCGTTTTGTGCTTTTCATCAAAGAAGAAGAATGGCATTGCCCGGTTAAAGTAGGATATAAGGGGCGAATCGACCTTCAATTGATGGAAGCGGAACTTGTTCGCTTCAAAGAAATTACCTTAGTTGAATCTTCCAACTCGCACCTATTAAGTGATTTTCAAGCAGTCATTCCCGTTAGCCATCAAGGCAAACCCCTCGCCTACTTGTTGATTTCAACCATGGGGAAAACCGAGTTTCTCGAGCCTGCACATTTTTCATTTGCACAAACACTGGCGAACATCATTTCAGTTGCCGTAGAGAACCATCGTTTGGTCAAACAACACATCATCAAGGAACGCATTTCAAAAGAACTCGAAGTAGCTTCGGAAATGCAAAAATTACTATTTCCATCCGAACTTCCGTCCAACAGAAAAATGGACCTTTCTGGAAAATACATTCCCCGTCATGCAATCGGTGGTGATTATTATGACTTCATTCCATTAGGCGATGAAGAATACATTATTTGCATCGGTGATGTCAGCGGAAAAGGAATCAGTGCGGCTATGTTGATGGCGAATTTTCAAGCCACCATTCGAACACTTTTCAAGTACCAACGATTTGAAATGTCCTTCCTAATGGAGGAACTCAACAAATTGGTCATGAAGAGTGCCAAAGGAGAGAAGTTTATCACGTTTTTCCTAGCACACTACAATGCCTACACGAGAAAGATGACCTACGTGAATGCTGGCCACAATCATCCTTTTTTACTCAACGGAAGAAAAGTAACCATGCTCAAAGACGGTTGTATTGGGCTTGGCATGTTGGATGAACTTCCGAGCATTAAAGTGGGGAAACTCGTTTTGAATCCCAATACCACCTTTGTGCTTTTCACCGACGGAGTAGTGGAATTAGAGAATGAAGAAGGCGAACAATTTGGTGTGGAACGACTCATAAAGAATGTGCAAGCATATGCCCCATTGAAAATGGAAGACATGAATAACATCATTTTTTCCAAATTAGAAGATTGGAAAGGCCCGCTAAATTACGTGGACGACACGGCGATTTTCAGCTGTAAATTCTTTTAAGCGCGTTTCCCAAAATGAAATCGCAGCGAAAAAACGTGGGTGTAATAATTGGTTTTAACATCCCCCAAACGCGTGAAAGCATAATCCAATTGAACATTTTTTAATTTTACCCCCACTCCGATGTTTGGTTGAAATCCCCAATAAGTCGATAAATCGTAATTGGTGAATTGCTGAATATTCGACACGCCACCACGAACTTTCAAGATGTTTTTATAGGAAAAGCAAATGCCAGCATGGGGGTCAAACGACGCGAAATTTGTTTTAAAAAGCACGTTTCGCTTGCCATCTGTCGTCATATCCAAATCGATTTCACCGCTCAGATTAAGGCCCTTTTTACCGAGATCTACGTTTCCGGATGCAGCAAAAATCAAACGAGGCAAGGTTAATTCAAGTCCATTTGTTGGAAGTTCATTTTGTGTGTTCAGAAAAACCGATTGCATTTCCGGACTCAAGTCAAAAACCCAGGCATTGAAGGTGGTCGTGATGTCGCGCGCCATGATCCCAAATTTCCAATGCTTTGGAAGTTGGTACTGCCAGCCTGCATCCAAACCAAATCCCCAAGAATGGGCGAAATCTCCAATGTTTCGATAAATGACTTTGGCTGTTCCCCCGATGCTCATTCCTTTCACTTTCAATCGCTGTGCATAAGAACCTGTAAAGGCGTAATCACCAGCCGTGAATAACTGTACATTATCGTAATTGATGACACCGTTGTTGTCGATTAATTGTGTGGTATTCGGGATGTCGTCTACGCCAAATCGAATAAATGAAAACCCAATAGCACGATCCTCATCCAACTTATAACTGTAAGCAGCATGGTCATACTTTGCTATACCGGCGAAATATTCGGAATGCATCAAACTGGCTTCCATTTGTGTCTTTTGATTGATGAGCCCCGCGGGATTCCAATAGGTCGCATTCACTCCTTCTGTTGAGGCGACAACTGCATTTCCCATAGAAAAAGCATCCGCTCCAACACCTAGAGAAAGGAATTCATTCGAGTATTTGGGAGCGATGGTTTCTTGCGCATTCAAGGTTATGAATGGAAATACGATGCTTAAAGAGAAAAGAAAAGATTTAATCATGTGTCAATAACTCAAATTTGATGTAAAAATTGTGCATTTCTCCTAAAAACACACATTACAAACATGATCAGCTTTCAGAATTATTCTAAATTTACCCGAAAAAACACATGTTTGGACTCGCTAATTTACTAACTGCAACGAATTTATGCTGTGGAATTGTATCAATTATTTTCACATTGAGTGGAAGGCTTGATTATGCAGCCATGTTTTTGCTCTTTTCTGTTATAGCTGATTTCGCAGATGGATTTGTTGCGCGCTTAACAAAAACGAGCGGAGAACTAGGTAAGCAATTGGATTCACTCGCCGATGTTGTTTCGTTTGGTGTTGCCCCCGGTATTTTTATGATGGTGATGATTGTGTTGGGAGTAGATTATAGCGCATTGATTGACCTCAAACTCACCAACTCGGTAGAAGACACCCAAAAATATTTTGTTTTCAATCAAATAATGGCTTGGTTTGCTTCTTTGTCCTACGATGTGAATAATTCATTCGATGCCTCCATTAAATTTTTGCCCTTTACAGCCCTGATCATTCCTTTTTTCTCCATGTTTCGCCTGGCTAAATTCAACATTGACACACGTCAGTCGGATAAATTCATTGGCGTTCCGACACCACTAAGCACCTTTTTCTTCTTGTTCTTCCCTTTATACTTTTGGTATCAAAAGGAAAATTGGAGCCATCAAAGTGATTTTATTTATGGTCTTTTTGATTGCTATTCTTTGGCGGCGATTTGTGTGTTATTCTCCATTTTAATGATTGCTCCGCTTCCATTAATTGCCTTGAAATTTAAATCATGGGGCTGGCGGGAAAATACCTACCGTTACTTACTTGTTATCATTTCGTTGATAAGTATTCCTATTTTCTTTATCTGGTCGATTCCAATAATTGTAATTTTGTACCTGATTTTATCCATCATTGAACACAATCAAAGTAAAAAACATGAAATTCAAAGCTGAAATTGATGTAATGCCGCTAGATGCGCTTTTAGACCCACAAGGTAAAGCTGTATCTCAATCCATAAAAAACATTGGACTTTCCGAAATAGAAGGCGTACGTATTGGAAAACACATTCGCTTGTTTGTTGAGGCTGACTCAAAAGCAGCGGCAGAAGAAAAAGTAACCTTGGCTTGTCAAAAAATGTTGGCAAATCAAATCATGGAAAGCTTTCATTTTTCTGTAACTGAGGCTTAAGATGTCCGCGGGTTTTCGAACCTTTAATCCACGTAAAAATTCATGGAATCCTGAAGTTTATTTCCCGACTTCTGAGGATGATTGTGCCTTTCTGCTTGACTCATTATCAAGTGGACAGTCGTTTTATGGAAAAGAAAGTCCTGCGAAACGTGCTGAATTCCTTCGAGTGATTGCGGTCAAAATGAATTCGAATAAAGAAGGAATAAAGCATCTTTACCTATCCGAAAGTGGCTTATCTGAAAGTCGATTTGAAAGTGAATGGAACCGAACCATCCAAACCATCGAGCTGTTTGCCAACTACTTAAGCACCGATTATTTAGCGGAGAAGGTTCAACATTTCCCGAGCGAATCGCTTCAAATCAGCAAACGAAAATATCCAATTGGACCCGTTCTGGTATTGGGATCAAGTAATTTTCCGCTTGCATACTCAACCGGCGGCGGAGACACCATCTCCGCACTTTCTGCAGGATGCTGTGTCGTGGTGAAAGCACATCCCATGCATGTTGGAACCAGTACTGCTGTTGCAAATTGCATCCTTGAAGCAGTGAAACAAGTTGCATATCCCGATGGGATTTTTACGCACCTTATCGATGACGGACACCAACTAGCACAAAACCTTTGTCTTGATGAACGGATTCAAGCTGTCGGATTCACCGGAAGCTTTAAAGGCGGAAAAGCATTCATGGACCTAGTCCTTAAAAGAAAGAATCCCATCCCCGTATTCGCTGAAATGGGGAGCGCAAACCCAGTGATCATTCACGATGACCTGAGCAAATTTGAGCAAGTGGATTACGCAACTAAACTAGCGTTTTCGATTACCAATGATGCCGGGCAATTCTGTACAAAACCTGGCATTATTTTCGTTCCGAGTGGTGAAGCTGGCGAGGGATTTCTTGATGAACTGAAACATGCGATTTCCTCTGTTAAACCAGTACCGATGCTCCATCCTCGAATACTCCAAAATTTTGAATCGAGAAGGAATCAAATACGATCCATTGAAGGCGTGAAGACTTTTTTGTGCGAAACAGAAACAAAGGGCATTGAAGGAAAATGGTGTTTAGCAGAAACAACCTTGAAAGATTTTAACGCGCACAAAACGATGCAAGAGGAGGTTTTTGGACCCTTTGCCCTCGTGGTGAAGTATGAACGAGCACACGAATTGAACGAATGCCTAAGTCTATTTTCAGGTCAATTAACGGGCAGTATTTTTTACCATAATCAAGATTCAAAAGTGGAAGAATGGATCGAATTACTCAGTGCGAAAGTTGGTCGAATCGTACTTAACGGTGTTCCTACCGGAGTTCGTGTCCTTGAAACGATGCATCATGGTGGACCATACCCAGCAAGCAGCGATGTTCGGTTTACAGCTGTTGGACAAGATAGCATCCAGCGATTTCAAAAAGATGTAACGATTCAAGTTCAAAACATAACTTAAAAAACAAGAATTGTCGTATTTTTGATTAAAATTTAAAAACGATGACAGAAGATCAAACGCCAAAAAGTTCCAATGGTTTATACCTCGGATTTATTTTCATTTTATTGATCGGAATTTCTGCCTTAGCCTATGCTTGGTCGACACAACGAACAAAATTAAATCAATGTAAAAATGAAAATGCTCAATTAACGAATGACATGGCCGGCATGGAAGAAATGCTCGGTGGGTACATTAACGTGGGAGACTTATCAAAGGACTTGAAGAAAGATTTTCGAAACATGCTCGATAATTACGACAAGTTAATAGAAATGGACGCTTCCAAAGCAGACAGTTTAAACAAACAGAAAGACCGCATCAATGCCCTTTTACAAAAAGTGGAAAGCGGCAAGTTAACTTACCGAGAACTCATGAAGGTTCGTAAAGAAAATGAAACATTAAGAGGCATTATGCGAAGTTACGTTCGCACCATTGATTCCTTGAATACCTTAAATATCAAAATTGGCTCTGAATTGGTGGAAACCTCCGCTAAATTATCGAGCACATCGAACGAACGCGATGAATACCGAAAAGCGGCAGAAACTAGTCAGCAGCAAGTGAAAAAAGGAAGTAAATTACAGGCCTACAACATCCAATCGACGGCATTACGCTTGAAATTAAACAACATACCTGAACCTACAGATAAAGCAAGAAATGCCGTGCAAATTCGCAGCAGCTTTACCCTATCTGAAAACGTATTGGCAAATGCCGGAAAGAAAATCGTTTACATGCAAATTGTTGGTCCAAACGGTCAAACCATTCAAACCAAAGCGAATTACATATTTGAAACGGAGAGCGGAAGTATTTCCTATTCGGAACGCAAAGAAATCGACTATCAAAACGAGGCGATTGATTTAACCATTTATTACAGCATAAAAGGAGAAGACTTATCAAAAGGAGCTTACAAAGTAAGTTTATACTGTGATGGGTATTTGATTGGAACGGATAGCTTTTCATTGAAATAAGACATGGAC
>Ga0208592_1000227_pt1 | contig 17504 bp, 17 predicted proteins | sample LakMenE18May10ns_FD_150712 | JGI IMG/M metagenome (GOLD analysis project Ga0208592, IMG submission 150712) | Freshwater microbial communities from Lake Mendota, WI - 18MAY2010 deep hole epilimnion ns (SPAdes) | ecosystem: Environmental > Aquatic > Freshwater > Lentic | place: Lake Mendota...
CCTTATAACTGGTTAAATTAAAAACTTTCAATTATTCGAGCCCCCGCAACCGCTCCGCTTGCTCTAACAACTGATGAAATTACCCCACTACTACTTAATGCAACGGTTAAGTCCATTGCATGCTCATCATCTTTTACTAAGAATGCAACTGTTGGACCTGAACCAGAGACGATTCCACCTAACGCGCCATAATCAAGACCAACATCTAAAACTAATCGAAGAGCTGGCCGCAGTGAGCAGGCAGCTGGTTGTAAATCATTTGATAGTGATTTACCCAATGCTTTAGCGTCCCCTGCTCTAAGTGCTTGCATTAATTGTTCACTAACTACTGGCGTTGAAATTGATAATCCCTCGCGCAGGCGATCACACTCTGCATAAACAGATGGTGTGGCTAATCCTTGACCTGAAAGTGCTAGTACCCAGTTATAATTTCCTTTAAAAAGTGCTGGAGTTATTTGATCACCTCGCCCAGTTCCAATTGCTACTCCACCACATATTGAAAATGGCACATCTGCGCCAATTTTACTCCCAACCATTTCCATCTCATCCCTGGAAAGTCCTAACTCAAATAAAGAGTCAAGACCAACAATTACTCCAGCAGCATCTGCGCTACCACCTGCCATACCACCAGCAACTGGAATCTCTTTTTTTAATTTAATATTTATATCACTAGGCAGATCATAATTTTTAATCATTAATGTTGCGGCTTTAACTGCAAGGTTTGAGCTATCAGATGGCACACCAGTTGAAGTCTGCCCAGTAACTTGAATTGAAATACCATTATTTTCTGCCGCTGTTTCAACTGTTACATCATCAAAGAGTGAGATTGCTTGAAAGACCGTAGTAACTTCATGAAATCCATCAGTACCTAGTGGGCCAACTGCTAGTTGCAGATTGACCTTAGCCGGTACCCTGGCAATTACACCCCGTGATCTCATACCCTAGAGCGTATTGGTTAAGTATCTAATGGTGTGGAATTTTGCTTAACTAATTGTTTACCAATCTCTAAAAATTCTTTTACTGAGAGCGCCTCACCGCGAATAGTTGGATCAATCCCAGCAGCCTCTAACAGGTTAACTGCATTTACTCCTAGCAGCTGCGAAAGTGCTGACCGCATCATCTTGCGCCGTTTAGCAAATGCTTGATCAATGATGGTGAAGGTGGCAACTCGTTGCACCTCATCCCCCAGTGGTGGATGGCGATCAAATCTAACTAAAGATGAATCAACATTTGGAATAGGCCAAAAAACTGATCTACTAACTGAAGCAGATAGCTCAAGTGTGCTCCACCAATTAGCTTTAACAGTAGGTGCGCCATACTGTTTATTATCAGGAAGAGCTGCCAATCGCTCTGCCACCTCAGTTTGTACCATCACTACTCCTTTAGTAATAGATGGAAAATATTCAAGAACATTAAGTAATACTGGAACTGAAATGTTATATGGAAGATTTGCTACTAAAACTGTTGGCTTAATATCTAAGTGCTTAAGTGTCATCGCATCTTCATTTATAACAATTAATTTTTCACTCGAAAAACCATTTTCAGTAACAGTAATTGGTAATTGATTAGCTAAGCGATTATCAATTTCAACTGCCACTACCTGCTTAGTTTGCTCAAGTAAGGCCAGCGTGAGTGAGCCTAAGCCAGGTCCTATTTCAAGTGCGATATCTGATTCACTTACTTGCGCTAACTTAACAATTTTTCGGCAGATGTTTGCATCAATTACAAAGTTTTGACCAAGCTTTTTTGTTGGCTTTAAATCAAGTTTTTCAGCAAGGGCTCTTATTTGCGCCGCCCCTAATAAATTCATCACTTAAAACTTTCCAAAGATACGCTCTGCATTTTCAGAGATGGCAGCTGCTAGATAATCAACTGATTCACCTCGCACATCTGCTAACACTCTTAAGGTGTTTGGTATTTGAGCTGGTGTGTTAAGTGATCCACGATTTGGCATGGGTGCTAAAAACGGTGAATCAGTTTCAACTAAAATTTGATCAATTGGCACAAGAGCTGCTGCTTGCCTTAGCTCTGGCGCATTTTTAAAGGTAACAGTTCCAGCAAAGGAAAGATAATACTTATTTGCAATACACTCTTTTGCCATTGCTACATCACCAGAAAAACAATGAAAAATTGTGTTACTAGGTGCACCTTCTTGATCTAAAAGATCTAATACCGCTTGGTGTGAATCACGATCATGAATTACTAACGCCTTATTATGGTCTTTAGCTATTTTTATGTGGCGCCTAAATGAGTACTTTTGTTTTTCTTGCAGCGCAGGTTCTGTTCTAAAAAAATCAAGACCGGTTTCACCAATTGCTCTAACTCTGGGATGAGAAGCTAATCCTTCAATTATTGCTAAATCTTTTTCTAAGTCATCGACAACTGGCGCCTCATTTGGATGTAGCGCAACTGCTGCTAAAACTTGGCCAACAAAAGCTTCAGCGCACTTAACAGACCAAATTGATTGCTCAGCGGAGTAGCCAACCTGCACAACTCGATCAATACCAACTAAGGCAGCTTCATCTAATGTTTGCCTAATTAAAGGTGAATTAGCTTCACTGTTATGAATTAACTCAAGGTGTGCGTGGGTATCAACTGTCTTTGAATTAATTGGATCAGGAAGTGGTCCCGGCTTTCTATCAAGATCGCGATTATGACGATCTGCCATAAATTACTTAACCTCTTCTAATCGTGGAAATAAAACTTCTGTTTTAGTTACTACGCTGCCAGCTGGTAATTGTCCCCAATTTGAAACCTTAGATATTTGCTGATCACCAATCGCACCTAATGATGATGCACCTAAACTTTGCCAAAGTTTTTCTGTCACCTCTGGCATAACTGGGTGAAGTAATACCGCTAAGGCGCGAAGTGATTCTGCGGTGTTATATAAAATTTCATCAAGTGCAGCTTTATTTGCAGCATCTTTAGCTACTACCCATGGTTGTTTAATTGTTACATAACCATTTACCTGCTTACAAAAATCCATTATTGCATTTATTCCGCTTTGAAAATCAAGTGCGCAAATAGCGTCATCTGCGGTTTTAACTGTCTGAGTAAGGCTTTGAGCTAACTCATTATCTTTTGCCACTTGAGGGATTTTATTGTCACAATACTTTTCAATCATTGCAATTAACCTTGATGCTAAGTTACCAAAATCATTTGCTAATTCACTGGTGTATCTTGCGGCCATATCTTCCCAAGAGAACGAACCATCAGAGCCAAATGGAATTGCTTTTAGAAAGTAATACCTGAATGCATCGACGCCAAAATCTTTGGTGATATCACTAGGGGCAATGCCAGTTAACTTACTCTTTGACATTTTTTCACCACCTACTAATAACCAACCATGGGCAAATACTTTTTTAGGAACAGCTACTCCTGCCGCCATCAACATTGCCGGCCAAATTATTGCGTGAAAGCGCAAAATATCTTTACCAACTAAGTGAACATCTGCTGGCCAAGTTTTAGCAAATTTTTTCCCACCTTCAGAATCGGGCTCATCACCTAATCCAACCGCGGTGGCATAATTTAGAAGAGCATCAAACCAAACATAAATAACTTGCTTTGTATCCCAAGGAACGGGAATTCCCCAATCAAATGTTGAGCGTGAGATTGAAAGATCTCTAACCTCACCCTCTAAAAATGAAATAACTTCATTACGAGCAGAAGCTGGCTCACATGCACCAGGATTTGATTTGTAGTGTTCAAGTAGTGGCCCAACAAAAGCAGATAACTTAAAAAACCAGTTATCTTCACTAAGCATCTCAACTGGCTTAGAGTGAATCTTGCACATTCCTTTATCTAAATCTCCAGGTAATTTAAACTCTTCACAGCCTATGCAATATGGGCCTTCAAATTTACCGGCATAAATATGGCCGGCATCTTTTAAGCCTTGCAAAAAGTTTTGTACACGTATTGTGTGACGCTTCTCTGTGGTTCTAATAAAATCATCATTTGCGATATTTAAATCCTGCCAAACCGGCTTCCAGGCAGAATCAACTAATCTGTCACACCAGTCTTGTGGTTTAGTGTTATTACTTTGCGCAGTATTTAAAACCTTTTGACCATGTTCATCGGTGCCAGTTAAAAACCAAACAGATTCACCGCGTTGGCGATGCCAGCGGGTTAATACATCACCAGCAACAGTTGTGTATGCGTGGCCAATATGCGGGGCATCATTTACATAATAAATAGGCGTAGTTAAATAAAAGGATTTATCAGCTGCCATGATCAGATCTTATCCTCACTTTTGTGGGTAACCATGGCATCAAATACAACTCGCTTTGAGACCGAATTCTCCTTAGCAACTAGTGCGATAGCACTCTTTCTACTCTCACCGCTCACTTCATGAGCTAGAACTAATTTAATTAAATCTTCAACTGAGAACTGCCTACTACTTGGATCAAATCCTTCAATTACAACTGTTATCTCACCTAAGATCTCCTTTGAATTTGCCCAAGTAATTAACTCTGAGATTGGTCCTCGCACTACCTCTTCATAATTCTTACTCATCTCTCGGCATACTGCGCCATTTCGATCTAATCCAAATGCACTACCAGCATCTGTTAGGGATTGAATTATTCGATGTGGTGCTTCAAAGAAAATAATTGTTCGCTCTTCCTGTCTAAGGTCGGTAAACCATTTAACTCTTGCACCACTTGTACGAGGCGGGAAACCCTCAAAGCAGAATCGATCAGTAGGTAAGCCAGAAAGTAATAGCGCAGTAGTAACAGCACTTGGCCCAGGCAGTACTTTAATTTGAATCTTTTCAGCAAGTGCGGCTCTAATTAATCTATAACCGGGATCAGATATTGCTGGCACGCCGGCATCTGTTACTACCAAAATATCTTTTCCAGATTTTAGAATTAGGGATAACTCTTCAATTTTTTCATTCTCATTACCTTCAAAAAATGAAATTACTTTCGCACTGTGTTTGATTTCTAGATCTTGGCATAATCTGGCAAATTTTCGAGAATCTTCAGCTGCAACATACTCTGCATTTGATATCACCTGAATAAGGTGAGCGGAGGCATCACGCACATCACCGATTGGTAGGCAGGCCAGAATTAACATTTGGTAATTCTCTCAGGTTATTTCACTTCCTGCTTTACAACAGGACTTAGGCTGTTGCTATGGATTTAGCCCTACTGCGCAGGATCTCACCAATTTCTGCAATCCTTACCTTTGCACTGAGCTTACGGCTTTGGCGATTAGATACGCCAAAAGGTTATATTTTTGATGAAATTTACTATGCAAAAAATGCCTACTCTTTAATTTCTTCCGGGGTTGAATTAGATCAACAAGGAGGATCTGAATTTGTTGTTCACCCACCATTTGGAAAATGGTTAATTGGTATCGGTATAAAACTATTTGGTAACAACGAGTTTGGTTGGCGCAGTAGCTCAGCTCTGTTCGGTAGCGCCTCTGTACTACTAATTTATTTAATTGCAAAGCGATTATTTAAATCAGAGTTTTTAGCTTTATCAGCAGCGTTATTAATGGCAGTAGATGGGCTTAGTTTAGTGATGTCTAGAGTTGCACTACTTGATATATTTTTAATGTTTTTTATACTGCTCACTTTTTATTTTTTATTAAAGGAAAATTATTGGTTAAGCGGTATGGCAATTGGACTGGGGGTATCAACAAAATGGAGTGCAGCTTTTTTAATTCCAATTTTGCTTTTACTTACTATAAAGATTAAAGAAATAAATCTAAGCCAGATACTTAAAAGAGTTGGTCAATTTGTTTTCCTACCTATGGCTATCTATTTCACTTCCTGGATTGGTTGGTTTGTTAGTGATAAGGGCTGGGCGAGAAATTCTGGCTCAAACCCCATCTCATCCCTTTGGAATTATCATTTAGAAATTTTAAATTTTCACACAAATCTTGTTGAAAAACACTCCTACTCAGCAAATCCCTGGAGTTGGTTAGTTCTAGGCCGGCCTACCTCCTTTTACTATGAAAGTGGTGATAGCTGTGGGGCAGGGGAATGTGCGCAAGAGATCCTAGCTATGGGAACACCGCTTCTTTGGTGGAGCGCAATTATTGCAGTTGCAATAACTATTGGTTTTTATATTAATACTTCAAATAGATCAGCTGAGATAGTTTTAGCAGGTTTTGCTGGCACATATCTACCTTGGTTTATTTTTCAAGATCGAACCATGTTTTACTTCTACTCAATCACTATTCTGCCTTTTTTAATCTTGGCCTTAATTTATTGCTTTGACCTACTACTTAAATATGGCAATTATCAGAGAGTAATCATGTTATTCATCTTTGTGGTTGGTATTAATTTTATTTATTTTCTACCTATTTATATTGGTATTGAAATTCCATATAGCCAGTGGCTAAGCCGAATGTGGCTGCCGAGTTGGATTTAAAACTTACTCATTTACTGCTTTCACCTCTTTGCTAACCTCAATTAAAGTTTCTTGATCAAAGAAATCATCATCTCGACCAGATAACGCCTTGATTAACTCCTGTTCAGCGCTCCATTGACCCGTTGTTGTTAAATCAATAATTCGCTTACTAGGAATAGCTTTAGCAGCGGTGGTATAGACAGGTTTAGGAATAGTAGTTGGCTGCCAACCTTTTCTATCTTTTGGAACTACTACTACACCAGTGATCTCTTCACGATCTGCAAATGGTACCCAATGTTCGTTAGAGCTTTTTTCTTTAACTCGCTCTGGAATAACTGTAGTTGGAATCTTACTATTAGTAATTCGCTCTAGTGCTTTAAGTCTACGCATTTTAAGTTGTGAAGCGATAACCTGTTTTCGAACATTTACAAAATAAATAAGTATGCCAGTTAGTGGTACAAGAGTTGTTACCCAATCTAAAAATCCAACAACCGCACTAGTTAGAGAGAGTGCATATAGTGAAAATAGTGAACCAAAAATTAATCTACGCTTTAAAAAAATTTTATCTTTATCTTCAACTTTACTTTCACTTTTAATACTGCCATTACTTTCAGCAACTATTTGCATTGCATTTTTATAACGTTCGATAGCTTTACCTGAACTATCTTCATGTTTACTAAGCCACTGTGGCAAAAAATAAGCAGCCCACATGCCCATGATGATTAAATAGATAAAACCTGAACCCATAAAGACTAACGATAAATGTGAAACCTTAGTTTTAAGGGGAATTAGGTAGGTATGTCCTAATTTAATTTTATTTTATTACTGGGTTCTCTTTAACAAAAGTTACGTGATCGCGCCAATCCCCTGCAATATGAAGGTAGTTATTACGAGCACCTTCTAGTAAAAATCCTGCTTTTATTGCAACCTGCTTTGAGGCTTCATTCTCTGGTCGAAGATTAATTTCAATCCGGTGCAGGCGTAATTGCTCAAAGCCAAACTTTGTTAAGAGTTTAACCGCTCTTGTGGTGTAACCACGATTAGCAAATCGCTGGTCAATCCAATAACCAATATGAGCTCCACGCATTGCACCAAAAATGATTCCACCTAATGTAATTTGGCCAATTAATACCTGATCTTTATTTTCATTTAACCAAACCCCTAGTGAAATTGAACGAAGCGCCCGCATCTCTCTGTTTAATTGCATCACCATTCCATAATAGGAAGGTAGGGCAGATTTGTGATCGATATTTGGTCTAGTTGCCTCCCATGGGGATAACCAATCACGATTTACCGCGCGCACGCTATCCCATTGGGCTTTATCTCGAAATCTAATTGGCTTTAATAATAATTCACCATCAACTAGTTTTTTCAATTACTCACTCGATTTATCATTACTATTTCTACTAAATCTCCAGCGCTTAATTTTTTATTCTTTTCAGGTAATGCAATTAAACAATCAGCATCAGAAATTGTTGCTAGTGACTCCTGGTTGGCAAGAGGTGTGACTTGACCCTCTGCGTTAAGTTTTGCTCTTACATAGGTGGCTTTATCTGAGTTTGAAGCTAGAGCTTTACTTAATTTTACTTTTTTGTTTTGCCGGTGAATTTGAGTTCTTGCTAACATCTTTAAAATCATTGGCCGAATAAATATTTCAGCAGATAGATAATTTGCAATTGGATCCCCAGGTAATGTGATTACCGGTGTTTTATCTGGACCGATTAAGCCATAACTATGCTTGCCGCTCTCATTTAGATTCGGAGTTACTACTTTAATCTCACCTAACTGTGAGATTACTGATGTAATGAGGTCAAAAGATTCATCCTTTGATTCCCCGCTTATTACAATTAAATCCGATCGAACTAGTTGATCTTCAATTACAAGTTTTAATTGTTCAGCTGTTTCAGGGATTGTGTGAACTCGAAATGCATGTGCACCTGCTTCTCGCATAAATGTTGTTAAAAACCAAGAGTTACTTTCAAACTCATCATCATCTTTTGCTAATTTGCTACCCGGTTCAACTAAATCATCACCGGCGCTAATTATTACTACCCGCGGGTGTGGTCTTGCAGGCAAGCGATCTAGGCCAAGGGATGCGGCAAGTGCGATCTGGGTGGAGCCGATTTGTTGACCATTTTTTATCGCAAGTTGTTCATCTACTAATAGATCATTTGCCAAAGTTGCCCCGTGTGAATCAAGGAGTGGAAGATCTAGCGCAGCAAGTGGCTTAGCCAGCTCAAGTAGACGCTCCTGCAACTGCTCAACGGTGAGAATTTCATCCATACCTAAACCCTACTTTGCCATCACCATAAATTAAGGTAAGGGGCATGGATAAGCAGCAAAATAAATCAGAGTTACGCAAGTTATATCGCCGCCAGCGGGCAGATCGATTTAATACTGAAAGTTGGCTGCATATTCTCTCTGCTTCAGAGTTAAAAAATGCAACGAATGTAGCTTCATACATCTCATATGAGTTTGAGCCAGAAACTAGTGATGTAAATCAAAGATTAATTGCAGATGGCAAGAAAGTATTCCTGCCAAGATTACTTGAAAATAATGATATCCAGTGGGTTAGTTGGAATGGGTCATCTGAGAATTTAACAAAAAATGAAAAGATTTATGAACCAATTGGAGATGCGGTAGAGGTTGAGTTAGATGTAATTATTTTACCCGCCCTACATGTTGACCGGATGGGTAATCGCCTCGGTCAAGGTGGTGGTTCATATGATCGCGCATTATCTAGAAGTAAGGCTTTTAAAATAGCACTGCTTCATTATGGTGAGTTAACAAGTGAAATTTTACCCATTCAACCCCATGATGAAAAGATTGATGCTGCTGCAACTCCTGAAATTGTTGTTAGATTTTAATTTGTTAAAGTGTCAAGATTTCGAGCCATCACAACTCGTTGAATCTGATTTGTACCCTCATAAATCTGAGTTAATTTAGCATCTCGCATCATTCGCTCAACTGGGTAATCACTTACATATCCATAGCCACCAAGAATTTGCACGGCATCAGTTGTTACCTTCATTGCAACATCAGTTGCAAAACATTTACTAGCAGCTGAGAAGAAGGTTAAATCTTTTTCACCTCGCTCGCTCTTAACTGCTGCGGCATAGGTCAACTGTCGAGCTGCTTCAATCTGCATTGCCATATCTGCCAACATAAATTGAATTCCTTGGAAATCAAAGATTGGTTTACCAAATTGTTGACGCTCATGAGCATATTTTTTTGCAATATCAAATGCACCTTGGGCAATTCCAAGTGCTTGCGCGGCAATAGTAATTCGGGTGTGATCTAAAGTTTTCATGGCAAGAGAAAATCCACTTCCAACTTCACCTAATTTTCGGTCATCACTAATTTTTACATTATCAAAGTAAACCTCACGCGTTGGTGATCCTCGAAAGCCCATCTTTTTTTCATGAGCTCCAAATGAAACACCTGTATCTGATTTTTCAACAATAAAAGCAGAAATTCCTTTCGCACCTTTACTTAAATCAGTTGAGGCTAGAACGGTGTAAAACTCTGAAACACCAGCATTTGAAATCCATTTTTTACTGCCAGATAAAATCCAACTATCACCATCTTTAGTAGCTTTAGTTTTCATAGCAGCAGCATCTGAACCAGCCTCTGATTCAGATAAGCAATAAGAGAAGCCCTTACCGGCAGCTAATTGAGTTAAGTATTTTTTCTTTTGCTCTTCATTTCCAGCAATCATTAATGGAACTGAACCTAATTTATTAACTGCAGGAATTAAAGATGATGCACCACAAACTCTTGCCACTTCTTCAATAATTATTACAGCAGCTAATGCATCCGCTCCCTGGCCGCCATATTCAACTGGCACATGCGCAGCAGCTAAGCCAGCTGCTTGCAAAGCATCTGCTGCTTCTTGTGGGTAACGTGAATTTTCATCAACATCATGAGCAAATGGTGCAATCTTTTTTTGAGCAAGGCCATTAACACTCTCGCGCAGTGATTGATACTCATCACCAAATAATGCAGCCATATCTGAATTCATTGACATGGGGTAATTCTATTGTGATAAATCGCGCCGATTTAACTGCGCTAGATAACGGTTGTATTGAGCAAGTTCATCATCTTCACCCATAGCAGCCGCCCGATCAGCCGCCCGATCAATCCGGTTCGCCTCTTTTTTATCCGCCCGCTGCCACTGCATAAATGTTGCAAGTAGGGCGAGCAAAATTGGAATCTCACCCATGGCCCATCCAATTGATCCCCCTAGTTTTTGATCTGCTAATAGATCAGTAGCCCAAGGCCGCTCTAGTAATGCGAAAAAGCCATTATCAAGCAAAGTAGTAGCTGACATGACTGAGATTGAGAAGAAGGCATGAATACTCATTGCTGCAAAAATAATTATGATTTTTACAAGGTGTGGAATTTTATTTGGCATTGGATCAATACCAATTAGTACTTGGAAGAATAGTATTCCGGCGAGTAAAAAATGAAGAGACATAAAGAAGTGACCACTATGTCCTTGCATTAGGTTGCCAAATAATGGCGTGAAATAAAGTGCAAATAAAGAGCCATCAAATATGGCTAATGCCACAACTGGGTTGGTATAGATACGAGATAATTTAGAATGCAAAATTGCAATAAACGCACCTCGCACGCCCCATTCTTCTTTATTTCTTCCTTGCGGCAAAGTACGAAGAGCTAAAGTAATTGGAGCACCTAACACAATTCCAATCGGTGCAATCATGCCAAGCACCATGTGCGCCATCATGTGATTAGCAAAAGCAAAACGTGAATAAACACCTAGTCCACCGCTAGTTGCAAAATCAACTGCGCTAATCCCAATTGCAAATGCAAGAGTTCGCCCAATTGGCCACTTAACACCACGCCTACTTAGAATTAATACACCTTTTATATAAAGTGCTACTGCAAATATAAGAAGTGCAAGCATTAAACCATCAGCATCATATGCAAGTAGTACGCGGGTTAAATTTGGCGCCTCTGGCATAGCGATACCAGTAATTAGTATTGCCGGCGTTGACTCAACTACTCGGTTAGGTGGAGCCACTGTGGATAGCCAACTACCAACAAATACAGTTGCAAACATAATCGCAATTTCTGCAGTAATTAATCTAAAAACTGAAGGAAAATCAGATTTAATAATCCACCTGCGGTGTAATGCGCCAAATCCAACAAGTGTTACTGCTAAAGATATTTTAAGTAATGTAATTACGCCATACTTACTTTGCCAAGCTTCGATGCTGTCTAATCTAGTCCAAGCTGTTGCAGCACCAGTTATCACCACGGTTATTGCACTCCACAGCGCTAATTCACTAAATCTAGGCAGTGCAATTAGTTTTTGCTCCTTACTTAATTGCGTTAAACCAAATAAACCGCCAACCCAAAAAGATAAAGCGATTACATGAATTACTAGGGCACCGATTGCCAGCCCATGTCGGCCTGATGAGCTGCCATGGCTTTGAAAAACTGGCGCCACAATTGCAATGAGTGCTATTAATAAACTTAGATAGGTAGTAATTACTCTGCGTAGTGCAACACTTAATAAGAGAATAATTCCAATTATTTGAACTATATAACTCTTACCGATTGCAGTCTGAGTTAGATAAGAGCGAATTACTGTTAGATCAAATGATGATGCCAATGATTGCTGAAGTAAATAAGAGATTTGTATCAAAATAAACGCAAAAGTTGTAAGTAGCCAAGTTAAAAGAAAGGCCTTGGTTTTCTTAACCAGTTTTATATTAGTAATACCACCTTTTATATCTGAATCTAGAAAACTAAGCGTTAGTAATAAACCAATACTTAATACTCCCGTTAGCTGCATTAAGCCTTTACTTATTGGCGATAAAATCTCTATCAATTAATCACTCACCTATTTTAGGAATTTCCTACTATTACTCTTTCGGATAGGTGGCTTTCTAACTTTTGCTGGTGCTTTAAATGTTTGCTTTGCATACCTAGATAGAAATATTAAAATAATAAATGCAAAAATTAGTAGGGCAATCACAAATATATCGGTAGTACGGTTTGCAGTTGGGGTACTCACCTCACTCTGAGATGGTGTTGGGGTAGGCAGTGTCATTTCAGCTGGTGCGTTATAAAGAAAAGTAAAACTGCTAACAGTTGGCACGTCTGCAATTGCCATTATTGTGTAAGAGACTGTGTAAAGTCCTGAAACAGTTAGTGGCTTTAAGCCAACCATTAAAACTTGTCCTTGAATTTGTACAGACCCATCATCTACCCGTACACCATTTGGATCAGTAACAGTCATTTCATTAGCCACATCTAAAAGTTCAGCGCTTGCTTTTATGGTAACTGCAGTTGGCGCAACACTTAATACAGAACCGGCAGTAGGTGATGTACTCACAATTGAAGTTGAAAAAGCTGGTGCGATTGAAATGACAGAAAACATCAAGGCGGTAAGTAATTGAAATCCCCGCTTCATTTCGCTACCCCTCATCTTCAGTTAGCCCTTATCTTCCCACCTGCTTAAGATTATCTCCTATGCCAACCTATGAGTACCTGTGTAATAAATGTGAGCATGCTTTCGAAGTAGTCCAGTCATTTACTGAGGCTGCTATCGAGGTTTGCCCAAAATGTAGCGGTGAGGTTCGTAAGGTATATAACAATGTTGGGGTTGTCTTTAAAGGTAGCGGATTTTACAAAACAGATTCAAGGTCATCACCAGTTACAAAAAGTGAGAAGCCTGCTGACAAAACTGAAAGTAAGCCAGAGAAAAAAGTTGAAAAGAAGGTAGTGCCAAAAGCTGAGAATTAATTGTGATGAGGTGGTTTATCTTGTTTAATCTCATCATCTCGACGGGTATCAATTTCTAGATCAACTTCATCACTAGTTATCTTAGGTAAAAGTGGGTGATTAACTTCACCTGATACCAAATCAGTAATTTTTTTTGATTCTTTATCTCTATTCATTAGAATATGAGTCTACCTAACACTTGTGTAAAATTGATGAAAAGGTGATCATGTTTGAGAAATTAGGCTCAGCTATCGTGCGCCGCAAGAAATTTATTTTTGCATTATTCGTAGCAGCAATAATCGCCTCTGGAGGAATTGGTTCAGCCGTCTTTGGAAAGTTAGAAAGCGGTGGCTACTCAGACTTAAATAGTGATTCAGCCAAAGCCTTTGAATATTTAACTGATGTTTTTAAAGTAAAAGAGCCAGTCGTTGTCCTAGTAGTTGAAACAAAAGATGGACTAACAAAGCCTGAATCAGTGGCAGCTGCAACAAAACTTGAACAGGAAATTAAATCTATCCCAGGGGTTGAATCAACTCTTTCTTACTGGTCTGCAGGGGGTGCGCCATCACTTAAAAGTAGTGATGGAAATTCAGCATTCCTTTTTATCTATAGCAAGAGTGTTGAATGGGAAGCTATTGAAAGCTTAGGTGAGCAAGTTGGAAAAAAATATGATGGTAATTATGAAAATTTAAGAATTTATGCCAGCGGAACTGGTGTATTTGCTAGTGCTATTAATAAGAAAATTGCTGATGATATAAAGCTCTCTGAAGCTATTTCAATTCCATTAACCTTTATTTTATTAGTATTTGTGTTCGGAGGCCTTGTCGCAAGTGGTATGCCCCTTTTGGTGGGAGTATCAGCGATTCTAGGTTCATTCTTAGTTATGTACCTATTAACTCTTTTCACTGGTGTAAGTATCTTTGCATTAAACCTAATTACCGGACTAGGCCTTGGATTAGGCATCGATTACTCACTTCTAATCGTTAATAGATTCCGAGAAGAATTACATGCTGGTAAATCAGTAGATGAAGCAATTAAGCGGACAGTAAGCACTGCTGGTAAAACTGTGTTTTATTCAGGATTAACAATTGTAATTACGCTGGCTTCACTGATGCTATTCCCACTTATGTTTTTAAAATCATTTGGTTATGCCGGCGTAACTGTTGTAATAATGGCCGTGTTAGGTTCACTTGTTGCACTACCAGCGCTGTTAGCAATCTTAGGAAAGAATATTGATAAAGCAGTTATACGTAAGAGTGCAATAACTCCTAAAGAAGATGGTAGATGGGCACAGACTGCTCGTTTTGTTATGCGCAGGCCTTTAGCAGTTGTGGTTTTATCTCTAGTTTTTCTTTCTATATTGGCTGCGCCAATTAAGAATATTGTTTTCTCACAAGTTGATTCAAGAGTTTTACCTGCTAATAATCCAGCGGCATTTGCCTCAAAAATTATTTCAGATCGTTTTCCAGGACAAGAAGGAAATCCAGTTGAAATTGTTATACCAAAGGGTGCGTTAGTTCAGCCAGAGGTAACTAAATATATTTCTGAAGTCGCTAAAGTAGATGGCATTGTCCGAGTCTCACAACCACAAATTTTTGGTGATGATCTACGCATTACCGCAGTACATTCAATGCCGCCAAGAACATTAAAAGGTGAATCACTTATTAAAGATATCCGCGAAATAAAATCACCCGAGGGAACATTAATTGGCGGAATTGCTGCAGATTATGCAGACACCCAAATTGGTATTGCAAAAACTATGCCGTGGGCACTAACTTGGATCGCAATAGGTGTTTTAATTTTATTATTTGTATTTACTGGATCAATTATCTTGCCAATTAAGGCTGTAATCTTAAATATTTTATCCCTCGCCGCTACTTTAGGAGCCATCACCTGGATTTTTGTTGATGGGCATTTGCGATGGCTAGTTGGTGATTTCACCGTTACTGGCGCAGTTGATACTGGCTCAATTATCTTAGTAGCAGTTGTGGCCTTTGGATTATCGATGGACTATGAGTTATTTTTACTATCTCGAATTAAAGAGGAGCATGACGCTGGTAAATCAAACATTGAATCAGTTGCAATTGGCTTACAGCGCTCAGCGCGAATTATTACAGCAGCAGCTGGACTGTTAGCAATTGTTTTTGCTTCTTTCATAATAAGTGGTGTCACCTCAATTAAAATGCTTGGCTTTGGTGTGGCATTTGCAATTCTTTTAGATGCAACATTAGTTCGTGCACTATTAGTGCCAGCATTAATGAGATTATTTGGTGAGCGTAATTGGTGGGCACCTAAATCTATGAAACGTTTTACAATTAATCACTAACTTATTGCGTCCCCGGCGGGAGTTGAACCTGCGACCTACCGCTTAGGAGGCGGTTGCTCTATCCACTGAGCTACGGGGACAATATTTAATTTTTTCTTAAAAATTTATTAATAGATTAATTCTAATTTAAATCATTAATAATTGAAAACAATTGCATAAACATGCGTAGATTTGTCATTAAATTAACGCTGAGATAGACTAACAATAATTCGTTTGGAGTTAAATATCATGAAGGCCCTCGTTATAGGCGCCGGTGGAGTTGGTAGGGCGATTGCAAATATCGCATCACGTCGTTCATTTATTGAATCTATGGTGATTGCTGATCGCACACTATCTCGTGCCGAAGAGGCGGTTGCCCGTGTTAAAGATTCACGCTTTTCTGCTGCGATGGTTAATGCTGCCGAGCTTGAAGATATTAGAGAGTTAATTCGTAAAGCAGATCCTGATGTAGTAATTAACGCAGTTGATCCTAGATTTGTTATGCCAATCTTTTTAGCTTGTGAGATTGAAAATACCAATTACATAGATATGGCGATGTCACTTTCTCGTAAGCACCCGCATTACCCATTTACCGAAACTGGAGTGAAGTTAGGCGATGAGCAGTTTGCTCGTGACTTTAACTGGGATGCGCGAAAAATCTATGCCCTAATCGGTATGGGTGTTGAGCCAGGTATGAGTGATATTTTTGCAAAGTATGCAAGTGAGCATTTATTTAGCCGAATTGATTCCTGCACAATATTAGATGGTTCTAATTTAAGAGTTGAGGGTTATGACTTTGCGCCATCTTTTTCAATCTGGACCACTATTGAAGAGTGTCTAAACCCACCATTAGTTTGGGAAGATGGTCGCGGTTGGTATACCACCACACCATTTTCAGAGCTTGAAATTTTTGATTTCCCAGAAGGTATTGGTCCTGTTGAGTGCGTGAATGTTGAGCACGAAGAGGTAGTTCTAATTCCACAAAAAATTGATGCTAAAAAAGTTAACTTTAAGTACGGCTTAGGCGCTGAGTTCATTACTATCTTAAAAACAATCAACATGCTTGGTATGGATCGTAAGGAAACTGTTGATGTGCAAGGAGTTTCAGTATCACCACGAGATCTATTAACTGCGTCCCTGCCAGATCCAGGAACTTTAGGTGAGCGTATGCGCGGTAAGACCTGTGCTGGTGCTTTAATTAAAGGTTTAGATAAAGAAGGAAATCCAAAAGCTTGTTACATCTATAACGTTGTTGATAACGCATGGTCAATGAAGGAGTTTGGTGATCAAGCAGTTGTCTGGCAGACCGCAATTAATCCAGTTATTGCAATGGAGTTAATTCAAAATGGTACCTGGAAACCTTTAGGTGTTAATGGACCTGAGTGGTTTGAGTCAAAACCATTCTTAGATCTACTAGAAGAGTATGGAACCTCTTGGCATATTCGCGATGAGGACACATCAGGTATTAAAAAGTAAGGTAGAAAAATTATGGCAATAGCATTAGTAACTGGAGCAAGTTCTGGAATTGGCTTAGCTTATGCAAGACTGCTTGCAAGAGAAGGATTTGATTTAGTAATAATTGCTAGAGATCTTCCTAGATTAAACAAGATAGCAAAAGAGCTAAATAAAGCTTATAAAATTAAAGTTCAGACATTAAAAGCTGACTTAACAAAGCCAGCACAATTAGCCAAAGTTGAGAGCAGATTGGCAAATAAGGCCAACCCAATTGCAGTTTTAATTAATAATGCTGGCTTTGGTATCAAGCAGAGCTTTATTGATAGTGATTTAAAGCGGGAGCAAGAGTTACTAGATGTTTTAGTTACCGCTCCAATGCGGTTAACTCACGCAGTATTACCAACCATGATTAAACAAAATAACGGAATAATTGTTAATGTCAGTTCAATTGCAAGTTGGATAGCTGGTGGTACTTATAGCGCAGCAAAATCATATTTAACTGTTTTCTCTGAGTATTTAAATAATGAACTTAAAGGCACAAAAATAAAGGTCAGTGCACTTTGTCCTGGCTTTACCCGAACTGAATTTCACGAAAGAGGCAAAATGAGAATGAGCGGACTACCAAATTTCAT
>Ga0208592_1000232_pt1 | contig 17026 bp, 16 predicted proteins | sample LakMenE18May10ns_FD_150712 | JGI IMG/M metagenome (GOLD analysis project Ga0208592, IMG submission 150712) | Freshwater microbial communities from Lake Mendota, WI - 18MAY2010 deep hole epilimnion ns (SPAdes) | ecosystem: Environmental > Aquatic > Freshwater > Lentic | place: Lake Mendota...
AATGGTTTTTAGTTTTGAATCACCATGGTTTCGATGCTTTTGATCACCTTTTTTGGAAAGCGCAAGCCGACGATTCTACCATTTTTCAAGCGCAAGGCCATCCGAATCACCAGTTCTTTGAATTCTTTTCGTGGTGCATCGCCAAAGTTGAATTTGCACACATCTGGGGTGTCGAAGGGATCAACTTCCATGTAACGAAATTCAATGACGTGTTCCCCTGGAGTTGCATCCATGCTGTAGCCTTCTTTCACTTCTGGCCAAAGACTGCCTAAGTTATGTTTAGAAAACAAAAGTTTATTTAATTGTGCCAACGCACGCGTCTTGTTCATGTTGTTGAAAAAGATTCCTTTGTCATCCAATAACTCCTCCAATTGCTCAAAGTTCCCTGCTGTAAACGAATAACGAAAGTGATTCAAGGAGTATTCATTCTTTTTCTGTTCATCAAGGGTGATTTTCGATAATTGTTGCAGCATAGCTTCGGGTATTTTTTGTTTGTTCCACCTCTCTAGGCAAAGCGTATGCCAAGAATTTATTTGTAGTAAAATGGATGAAAAAAACCAAAAAGAATGTCAAAAACTGAAAAGAATATCAAAAAAATATATTTTTTGATTCTCAAGGACTTTTTTTGACTGAATAACTATTTGTGAAAAAAGTTTGCTAAAGAAAAATTATGAGTTACATTTAACAAAAATCAAAATATAATATCATTAATCATATATAATTTAAAAAATGAAAAAAATTATAATGGCAGCTTCTTTGTTCGTGTTGATGAATACGGCAAATGCACAAAAAATATTTAGTGTTTCAAATCAAGCATATGCGGATGTAAAGGTTTTTGTAGTTGACAATCAAGCATATGCGGATTTATTGGTTTACAAAGTTTCAAATCAGGCGTATGCGGGTAAAAATGATGGAAACTGGTTTTTTGTTGATAATCAGGCATATGCAGATAAAAAAATATTTTTCGTAAATAACCAAGCATATGCGGATTTAAAAATTTATTTTGTGAGCAATAAATCCTATGCAGGATGGAAGAATTCATCTAAGAAAGCTTTGCTTTATTGATTTATCATTTCGGGGCTAACCCCATACTTCTCCATTTTCGCCACCAACGTATTGATCGCCCAGCCAATCGCTAAGGCGGTTTGACGCTTGTTTCCCTTGAAATGTTTTAATACGCGGATGATGTGTTCCTTTTCGATGTATTCGATGTTCATCGGTTGGTCGGAAGGCGCTTGCTTAAGGCGTTTGGGTAGTACCTCCGCTGTCACCGTTTCTTCGTTAAACACGTAAAGTCGCGAGATGATGTTTTCTAGCTGGCGGACATTCCCCGGATAGGAGTAATTTAAGAGGATTTCTAAAGCTTCCTTTTCGAGTTGCAGTTTCTTCGGACGGTGTAATTCTTTCTTTTTCTGTGTGAGAAAATGATCGATCATTCCTTTGATGTCGGCCTTGCCACGTTCCGCTAGGGTAGGGAGGTCGAGTTCCACCACGGAAAGACGGTAGTAGAGGTCCCAGCGGAATTTTCCTTCTTCACACAATTTCTGTAAGTTCTGGTTGGTGGCTGCGATCACCCGGACATTCACTTTTTTCGCTTTTCCACCCAAAGGCATGATTTCTTTTTCCTGCAATGCGCGCAAGAGTACCTGTTGCATGTAGGAGGAAATGTCGCCAATTTCATCGAGGAAAATGGTTCCTTTGTCCGCAAGTTCGAATAATCCAGGGGTGTCTTTGTCCGCACCCGTGAAGGCTCCTTTCTTGTAGCCAAACAACCTGGATTCCAATAAAGTGTCGCTAAACGCTGAGCAATTGACTGTCACATACGGCTGTTCGTTCCGAATGGAATTCTTGTGAATGTACTTCGCGAGGTTTTCTTTTCCTGTACCACTTTCTCCAAGGATCAGCACGGTCACACCATCCACCTGTGCCACTTTCGCGGCGTTCTCGTAAATCTTTTTGATGGTCGGCGTGATGAAGTAATCTTCCCCCGTATTTTTCTGAATCTCCTCTTGATGGTACATTGCCGTCACCGGAAGCGAGGACTTCTCAAAGGCAATTTTGATCAATTCGGGCTTGTCTTTCGTCTTGGTGTGACGCGCCTCGCGCATCTGGAACAAGGTCGTGTCTAAGTTCAGGGACAAATGACTCAAGTACCAAACCACCTGCATGGCCGGACTCCCCGGTGATACGAAAATATCGAGTTTATCCTCTCGTAATTCAATCAAAAAAGGATTCACCTTTCCCTGAATCTCCCGGTGATCAATCGGATCTTGTATGGCCATGTAACGCAATTCAATGCGTCGCTCCGGATACGTTCTTTGCAAATAGTTCAGTAATAACTCCGATCGTGTATCGTCCCCACTTGCCGCCGACAACAAAATATGTCGATCCGACTTATAAAAGAATTGATGGTAATTCGCCGTTGGTCCCGTTTCCAGCACCTGACCAGCGTCAAAGTCATTCGTATAGGCAATCCAAGAGATAAGCGTTTTCATGTGTCAGAAATTGATATACGAATGTACGAAATGACAATGTTCGTTTGTTGATTGTCGATAAGTTTTTGTGTCTTGTGATTTTTTTCACTTCACTTGACTGAATTCATAAAAGCCACTTGGTAAATCCACGTAAACTTTGTCATCTTCCAGTTTAAATTGTCCTTTGAAAACATCCCATTCGGTGAGATCAGCATCAACCATGAAATCAAATAGGCTAAAATGTACCCACATGGCTATTTCGTTTCTAAGTTTAACTTCTTCCTCGGTCCCGATAACGATTTTGATAGATTCCTGCTTCGTGCTATCCCAGTCATAAAATTCACCAATCTTTATGCGCTTCAAGTAAACTTCCACCAAGGGTCCACCTTGAATATTCAGTCGAACTTTGAAGTAGCTGCTTTTTCTGGTTATTAGGTAGGCGTGGATGGATTGTTCGAGTATTTTCATGAATTGAATAATTGTTATTTAAGTTCAATTTGTTATTGAAATAGTACTTAAAATAAAGATTAATAATTAAATAAAGTTGTAAATATTAGTTGTTGTTGTGAAAATCAAATTAAATAAATAGTTTTGATGTAATACGGAATTTCAACTTTAGTTTTGCATAGTACATAAATGACTAAAAAAAATTGTCATTTTTTGACTAAGGATAAATCTCTTAAGGAATGGAGGTAATTCAGTAAGATTTATAATAGAAGTGTCATGCTGAAATAAATAGGTGAAAATGGCGATATTAAATCCAGATATAGATACTATTCAAAGATTAAGACAGAAACCAACTGAAGGCGAGTTACATTTGTTAAGGTTTCTGAATGAAAATCTAGATGATTCTTTTGAAGTCTTTTTTCAACCATATTTGAATGGAGATATGCCAGATATTATCATTATGCGTGAAGGTTCTGGAGTTTACATTATTGAGGTAAAAGATTATAATTTGAATATATATTCTCGAGGGCCGAGTAATTGGTATGTTGAAACAGGTGGAATAAAAAAACAAGAAATACCTTCCCCAATTAAACAAGTTCTTAAATACAAAGAGAATCTTTATAACCTTCACATTGAAGGCTTACTTGAAAAAAAAATAAAAGACTTCAAATATCTATCAATTGTTACTTGTGCACTATATTTTCACAAGGAGACAACTGAAAATATCAAATCATTTGTTGAACAAAAATCAACAGAAAAAGATCACGAAAAATATTTAAAATTTATTTCTTACATGGATTTCTTTGGTTTCGATCAATTGAAACAAGATATTTTTAAAAAAATGCTTTCTGCAAGGCGCATGGATAAAAAGTCGTATCTTTTTAACGATCAATTATATAATTCGTTTAAAAGGTATTTGAATCCACCTACTCACGTAACTGAACAAGGAATTGAAATACAATATAACTCGGAGCAATCTATAATTCTTGGATTAGACCCCAGCTTGCCTGTAAAAATAAAAGGTGTTGCCGGATGCGGAAAGACTATGGTGCTCTCAAAAAGGGCTGTGATGGCTCATAAACGCCATAATGACAACGTATTAATTCTTACATTCAATATTTCCCTTAAGAACTTTATTCACGACAAGATTAGCCAGATTCGAGAAAATTACTCTTGGAGTGCATTTCATATTAATCATTATCATGGTTTCTTCAAATCCCAAGTTATCAATTTGGAATTAACCATTTCGGGAATTGGATCTTGGAGTGACAAGTCATTTTTCGAACCAGTTAAAGATAAAATTAAAAAGTACAGAACAATAATAATTGATGAAATTCAAGATTTCGAAAAAGAGTGGATTTTAATTTTACGAAATTACTTTCTTGCTGAAAATGGCGAAATATTATTTTTCGGCGATGAAAAACAGAATATCTATAGTCGATTGATGGAAGAAGGAAAACCTTATACTGGTGTTAAAGGTGCATGGCGAAAAATGAGTTTTTCCTATCGAATGGCAAATAACATTGCGCGAATAAGCACCTTATTTCAAAAACATTTCTTTGTGGGTAAATACGAATTAGACGAAATTATTTTAAAGCAAAGTCAAATAGATATTTTTGAAGAAATAGATAAGCCGGTATTAAAATATTTCAATATTTCGGGCAATAAAGAGCCTGTAAAAGCGATTGTAAAAGCGTATAAAATTTTTGCAGAGGAAAAATCAATACACAATAACGATATAGTTATTTTATGCTCAAAAGTTCGCTATTTAAGAGAAGTTGATTTCGAGGTAAGACTAAAGAATATTAAAACAAATGTAATGTTCGAATCGGTTGAATTGTTAAAAGAACTTTGTCTCAGTCAAAATCTAGAATATCAAGAATTTTTAGAAATTGAATCGCGGCGTGGACAAATTAATGACAAAGAGAAATATGCGAAATATTGGAAAATCATTGAAGATGTAGACGATATTAGGAGAAATAAAAAACTACATTATTATCCTAATCCTGGAACACTTAAACTATCCACAACGCATAGTTTTAAGGGTTGGGAATCGCATACATTAATCCTAATTATTGACGAGGAGGAAGATGAAAATAATGCGTTTACAAATCATGAGTTAATTTATACATCATTGACTAGATGCCGAGTTAACTTGATTGTTATAAATTTTGGAAATATACAATATGATCAGTTTTTCACTAAGGCTGAGGTAAAACAGTTTTTTGAGGCGACAAATTAAATTATTCTTGATTTTTTAAATTGTACTTTTTTCATTGAAAAATGGAAATCATTATTTCAATTATTTTGATGGGTGTTGGAAAATTCTAATTGAAGGTTAGTTAAAGCAATTTTAGCAAATTCAATATCTTTTTCTTTTAATGTATAGAAGTCAATTTTCCGTTTTCGGATTTTGTCATCGTCACCTCTTTTTAGTCTGTGTTTCGACATATTCAAATCCTCGTAAATTGCGTTGAAATAAGTTCCAATTTTTGATCTAAAGTTATGTTTAGCATGGACAAATTGCAAATGTGTAAATGCTGCTCTATCATCAGTAAGTTCAAACCCTTTTGTTGGATGCTTCTTTATAATTGTTTCTTTTAAGTTGCGTTGGATGTGGTCAACAACAACATCAGAAAAACAATCAATAATTTTTTGTAACCAATTGACTAGGTTGTAGCCATTGAGTTGGCGACATTTTAGTTGGATGTTTAAACAAGCCTTTGCCTCTTCAGAGGCGTCTTGGTACTTAAAGTGATTTATTGCTTCTTTGAGTGAAACTTTCAGCCCCGATTCGCAAATATCTTCCACCAAATATTCTAATGGTCTTAAAAATGCTTCTTTTCGAAATTCCTCAGCGTCTACTAACGAGCGCATTCGAAGTTGGTGGGCACTTGATTGCTCATTGTTTTCTATGCTATAATCCTTATTCCAACTCATAATAGGCCTATGGTTTTAGCAATGTCATATTTACTTAACTGTCCTAAATTCTTTTTATGATAATAATGGAGCAATGTTGTTTTCAGAAATGTATTCTTTTCTAACTCAATACTATGTTTCACTGTGGAATATAACTGTAAGTTTGGATCAACATGTAAAATTAACAGTCTGTAATATGCCAATTTTACATAAAGTGAATCAGAGGCATTAAGTTTCTTGAAACAATTTCGTAGTTCTTCAGTCGTTAATTCTTGGCTGATAGCAAGGGTTACAATGAATTGGTGCTGAATCCACTCGTAAAGACGAAACTTCTCTATATGGCGAAGTAGTTTATCTTTTAAAGTTGAATTGGACTCGTACTTGGATAAAATCCAATTGAATTGATTTGCCTTCGCGATAAATTTTCGAGATAATAGAAACCAAATATCGATATATGCTGGATTTGGTTTGTAATCAAATTGTAAAGATTCAGATAACGAGAAAATGCTTCGGTATTCAAATCCAATTTTCAACCACTCGTTTTGATGTTTTCTTAAATCAGATGAAATTTCACCTTCATTTATAAATTCTATAGTATCTCCAACCTTCTTTACTTTGCTCCAAATCAATTCATCAAGAATTTCAAGTTCGTTCTCAATGTATTCTTTGGCATCTTCGTCTGAGTCAAATTTGAAATCTCTTGTAAAATATAAGTCACCTTGACTTGCTCCGCCAAATTGTTCAGTTAAATCAATTTGATCTAAAGAATTGGAATCTGTTTTAGTTTTTTTAGGTTGAATTTCCTCTTCAAATGCGATTGCCAAATAAGCCATTATATCAGCATTGTCGATTTTTTCTTTTTCTCGGTCCTCCTCTAACTTTTCAATCAACGTCTTTTTAGAGTTAATGCTAAGGCCGTTTGATTTCAGAAACTTATCAATTTCAACCAAAACTTCAATCAATTCATCCTCACTAGAAGAATAAATACGGAAGTCATCCATATAGCGGTAGTAACTCAAACCTCGACTCACCATTTTTTCGTCAATATCACCCAAATAGACATTGGCAATAAAAAATGATGCTTGAGGCCCTTGTGGAATACCAACTCCAGGTGTGGCAGATTCAGATGTGCCAGACCATGTATTCAAACACTCACTAAATAAATCAATCACATTAGTATCAATGTCAAATTTCTTGTATAAGAGTTGTAATAGTTTGCTGTGAGGAATACAATCAAAAAAGCCAGTGATATCTGTCTCTAGTTTGTACGTCATAGATCTATCCTCAACCTCGGCATTAACTGATTCAGCAAATTGATTCCACTTTGACATCCACAATTCGAAAAAGTAAAAACGAGGATTTTCAATAGTTAAAAGGTCAACACCAAATTTTACTTCTTCATTTAAAACACTACCAAATACGAAGTTTTCATATTTTTCAGTTGTGTCATAAGCTCTGTATGCAATCGTATCGCAAATGCATTGGTAAACAATTGCATCTTCAATGCAAAGTATTGTTTTTGTGCGTTGAGTTCCTGTTGCTTTTGGCTCGTAAAATTTAGCTGGTCGTGATGGTTTGTATTCACCAGCAATCAAAAGTTCGGATAGGTATTGCAGGTTATTATCAATATTTGCCTCAAACAACTCAATACCAGCATAGTCTTTTACATCACGATTACTATCTCTAATTGTGCGCTCCCATGCGATGGTAAGATTCGGTATGTCGAAGTAATTTTTCAGAGTCAAAATTGTGAGATTAAAAGTACGTTATATTTAAATAAATCTAATATTTAAAAAGAAAAAATATGCGTATTTTTCCAAAAGTTATTTAAAAATAAGTAAGAAATAAAAGTGTGTTTAATTAGTTAATTCAGTTTTTGTTGAGGCATTCATTATCTATACTACAATTGGCATACAGGGATTTTTTCCTGGCTACCTTGGAAGAGTATAATGTTAAGTCGCCTGCCTCTTTAAATTATGAAGATAAACGAAAGTTTTTCACGCAAATAAAGTCGGGATGGCAAATTCGTAAAAGCGAACTCCAAAGGAAAGCGACACCAAAAGCGCAGCCTACCAAAAAGGAACAATACGCCAAGTTAAAAACACCTCAATCAACTATTCCGCTCGAGTCTAGGACTCCTAAAAAGTATCCTTCGCCAAGTCTTGGATCAAAACAACAAATTGTTTCAAGGCCAAACGGCGAGCAAACCGATGATCTAAAAATAAAGTTTTTTCCAAATAATTTTTTTGAGCAGGATACACCTTATTCCTATCCAGTGGTAAAGATGCCGCAATCGGATGCTTTTTTGAAGTTGCCAAGAACAGGACGTGCACAAGGGAAAGGATATAAGGAAGATGCATTTTTGAAAGCACTCAAAGAGTCAGAATTGGATATTTTAATCGCTGACGATGTTCACTTAACCATTCCTTTTTTCAATCGTCCTTACGAACCAGATATTGTCCTTTTTGATAAAGATCTTAATCTGTACATCGACATAGAAATAGATGAGCCTTATGATGGCTATTATCGTTTTCCAACACATGAAATTGACAAAGACGATGGGCGAGATCTTTTCTTTACGGAAAGTGGTTGGGTAGTAATTCGTTTTACCGAGAAACAGATTCACCAAAAAGAACAAGCATGCATTGCTTATATTTCGGATGTATTGAATTCAATTCGTTCTTACTCTTTAGAGATTACCTCAAATTGCGAAATGCAGGAACAGTGGTCTTATTCAAAAGCCATTCGTTGGGAAAAAGAACATTACCGGGAGAAATATTTAGATATCAATCGTTTCAATAAACGAACATATTTGAATGAAATTTCTGTTGCCGTTGATGAGTTTGAAGGGATTGAATCCAACTTAAATCGAACCAAGAAAATAAAAACAGTATCTAAACAAGATACCATTGGTTTTGAAGATAAGGATGGAGCCCATTTTTACCACCATCCAAAAGATAACACAGGGAACGCTCAATATATCTCTGTCACAACTTTGATAGATCGCTTTTTTCCTTTTGATATCGACAGGTACATTGAGGTCAAAGCAACAAAAGAAAACAGAGATCCAAAAGAGGTATTAGATGAGTTTCTACAACTCAGAGATGAAGCAGCCGAGAAGGGGACGCAGATGCATGAGAATATTGAGTATTTTTTACTTGGTAAAACTCATTCAACTGTTTCAAAAGAGTTTGATTTTTTCACAAAGTTCTATCAAGAGGTAATTCTAAAATTTGGTTTCGAATTTTATGAAGCAGAAAAAAGAATATTGTTAGAGGAGTTTAATATTGCTGGTACCGTTGATGCCATTTTTAAAAAGCCAAATAGTAATGAGTATATCTTGTTAGACTGGAAAAGGAGTAAAAAATTGGTTATCGATGGTCATCCAAGAAAATTTGGATTTGGATTCGCTTTGTCGGAGTTGCAACATTTAGATAATTCCAGTTATTACAAATACGCATTGCAACAAAACATCTATAAGTACATACTCGAGAAAAACTATGGATTAGAAATTTCAAGTATGAACCTTATTGTGCTGCACGAAAACTACGATAATTATTATCGTGTAGATCTGCCAGATTTAGAACGAGAAATAAAAATAATTTTTAATTCTATAAATCATAAAATTTAAACTATGTCAGTATTAGATGATTTTAGACAGGCTATAGCAATGCAACAACGCAAGGACGCTGAAGCCTATGAAGAACAAATGAGTTTGCCGATTGATGAGAGAGTGGCAAAAGGAATTACCATGACCAATTTGACCGTTGAGTTTGAATTTCATGATGAACCACGACCAAATCCATATTGGAGTTTTCTCCAATATCCTCAAGAATATATTCGTTTTGCAAGAATTACATGCAATCAGAATATCTCTAAATTTCGTGAGGGAGAACAAGTGATTTTGAGTAATGGAACACATAAGTTTAAAATGGAAATTATTGAAGATACCATCCATAAATTTGTTGTCGCACCTAATGATTTTGACGGTGAGTATTGTTTTATTGATTCAGAAAATTATGTTCGAAATAATTGGCAAATTAACATTGTAAAAACAGACTTAAATTCAAAATTATTAACCGCAACTGCAAATAATCTTGCTGGCGATTTGATGCGATTACGAAGAATAGAGCAATTATTTGGAGGCATAATGACAAATACTACCGCTCCACAGATGGCTTATGCTCAATTGAATAATTCCCAAAACAGCGCAGTTACAAAGGCGCTGTCAGTAAATAATTTCCATCTTATTCAAGGACCTCCAGGAACGGGTAAAACGAAAACAATTGCACATATTGTCAAAGAATTATTGAATTCGGGTAAAAAAATATTTGTTACCGCTCCAACCCACACCGCAATTAACAATTGTTTAAATGCTATTTCATCAGAGGTGAAAGATGCCTCCAAGGTGGTTAAGATCGGAGAGAAATATCAATCTGCGGAGATTTTGAATAATCTCAACGTTACAAAAAAAACAAGACTGAAAAAATCAACATATATCTTCGATAGGCAATTAAGTCAAAACGGAATTATCATCGGCGGGACACCATATTGTTTTTGTTACCCTGCATCAAAGCGTTTAGAAGGTTGGGAATTTGATGTTGCCATTATTGATGAAGCAGCTCAAATGAGTATACCTTTGGCAGTTTCCATCATGTCAAAATGTGACAAGTTCATTTTTGTAGGTGATCATAAACAACTTGACCCTATTGTTCCATCTAATACGGGATTATCAATGTTTAAGGAGTCTATATTTGCGAAACTCGCAAGACAATATCCTTCAGACATCTCACTTTTGAATATTTCTTATCGATTAAATGAAAATTTAATACGAATTCCTAATCAATTGTTTTACAACAACCAATTGCATTCAGATAGTTCAACGATTAAACCAAATCCAAGGTTTTTTGGAATAAAACACGATGATCTTCTCAATAATCACGAACCAAAAATTTTGTATTTGCACAAAGTTTTTGATGCAAGGGGTAGATCTCCTCATGAGGCAAAAATTGTGGCAGAACTTGTTGCTGATTTACTAAATAACAGCATCCAATTTAAAGATATTGCAATTATTTCTCCTTATAGAGCACAAATTCGTGAAATTAAAAAAGCGCTCAACACCAAAATCGGAGGAATTGATACCGAAAGAACAAAAGCTCTTTTTATCGATACGGTTGATCGAATGCAGGGTCAAGAACGTGATTACGTAATTTACAGTTTTGCGAATTCTCATCCACTTGAAGCAAAAGTTAGATTGGAGTTTTTCTATAGCCCTAATAGATTGAATGTCGCAATTACAAGAGCTATTAAGAAGTGTATTGTTATCTCAAATTATAAAGTTTTTGATATTATAGATGAGGAGTTGATGGAAATCCCAGATTATAATCAATTAAAACCTAGTTTGGATATTTTTAAGGAATATAAAAGAATAGCCACCAAAATAGAGGAGCAAAATTCCGAGTCTAATTGGTAATGTTAATAACAATATACTAAATGATACTTTTCTTCGATACAGAAACAACTGGATTACCCAAAAATTGGAAAGCACCAATAACTGATTTAGATAATTGGCCACGTTTGGTTCAATTGGCTTATTTGGTTTATGACTTTAGAGGGAATTTAATCTATTCATGCAATGAGATAGTAAAGCCTAATGGATTTACAATTCCCAAAGAGGCCTCAAATATTCATGGCATTACAACCGAGAATGCAAATGAACGTGGATCAGATATCAATGATGTTTTTGAATTATTCAACATTCATTTGAGGCGGGCCCAAGTTATTGTTGCTCATAATATGGCTTACGATGAAAAAATCATTGGTTCGGAATTGATTCGATTAGGTCTAGATAATTTAATTGATAAAAAGGAGAAGATTTGTACAATGGAGTCAACTGTCGAATTGTGCAAAATAGACGGACCATACGATTTCAAATGGCCAAAACTAGAAGAATTACACCGCTTTTTATTTAAACATGATTTCGAAGGTGCCCATGATGCCATGGCTGATATTCAAGCAACCGCAAAGTGTTTTTGGGAATTGGTAAGTATAGGTGTGTTTAAGGATTTTTCAACAATGAAATCTAACTTTATAGAAATTCCTAAATCACTTCTTGAAAAACTTAATGAAGCCACAAACAATACAAATATTTATAAACTTAAAAGAGAAAAAGAAAACAATGAAAAAGTATTATTCAGTGTTAATAATAAAATTTCTTTTGACGAAGCCATTAATGTTGGCTATTTCCAATTTAAGGAATCAATTATCGTAGTAAATAGGGATAAATGTTCAAAGTTCAATTTTTTTTCGGGTAAGATAGAGTGGGAATTGGTTTGTGCCTTCGGTATAAAAAGTTTCTGTGTGGATAAAGAGGAGTTGAGTATCTTCTCCATTTATGGTCTTGTGGGAATATACAATCTTAATTCAGGTGAAAAAAATAAGAGCATAAATTTAATGCCCTTTTGCATGAAGCAAAATTGGAAAATAGGTGATTTTAATTTTTTTGATGGTCAGCGATTTTATATTTCAAAAGAAATTGATTTCCAAGTGAAATCAATATTTTGCCTAAACTTCTGGCCAAGAGAGTTTGTCTGGGAAAGCACAGAGAATGAAGGCATCATCGACATGAAAAAAGTTGGTTCAATTTTGGTAACTTCTATATCTTCAGGAATTAATCCCATTATTAGAGCCTATAATATTAATAATGGAGATAAGGTTTGGGAAATATCTTTCGAATCTTTTGATTCTCCAAGTTCCGATATTGGAAATTTACATTTGTTAATAATTTTCGCAGAAATAAGAATTCATAAAGATCTATTAGTCACATTTGCAGGAAATAAACTATTTATAATCGAGAATATCAAAGGGAATTTGAAAAAAGAATTTGCCTTTGATGATTGGATTAATTATGTTTCTGAAATTTCAAATGGAGATGTTTTGGTTTCCCTTTATAACGGAAGTATATTATTAGTTAATTTGACTAAAGAATCCTATGGTTTATTGAGGAAATTGGAGATTAAAATAAAATCTATAGAGAACTTAAATAACGATTTCATAGTCTTAGTAAATGAGCATGAAGAGATATTTTTAATTAACAAGAATAATTCTCTTGTTCTAGGAACAAATAAGAAAATACGAGTTAAAAAAATGTCTGTTTCAAACAATCATTTAATGGTCATACAAAATAACGGTGTTGAAGAAAGATTAATGATTTTCAAAAAAATCGATTCAATTATTGAACATGATTTTACTTCTCGCAATGAATTAATGGAGTTCAAATTGAATTACTAATATATACCAAAATCCATAGATAATCTATCTTTCAAATTGCTTGCAGTATATTTGCAACCAATTGACTAAAACTTTGGTTCGAAATATTAACCAATGTAAAATAGATTATGAAAGAAAACTTTGAGTTTAACAACTATGAAAATATTCGCTTGAATATTACCTTGTCGAAAATTGATTCAATCAAACAATCCAACAAGACTGAATCAACATCATTTGACAGGAACAAAAGTGAAAAAACGAAAATTCAAAAGCAAGTATTGAAACGAGAGGATATTCAATTTGAAAAACTTCCCATTCAAAAATTATTGCCTATTCCATTTGTAGATTGTATAAAATCATTAGCCAGAATTGAACGATGGGATGATATTATTTTCATGGACTTCAAAATGGAAAAAAAATGGATGGATTTTTTAATTGATAGGATTCAGAATTTCGATAAGAGTCATGGGTATTTAATGTCTAATCCATATCATAACGAAACACAAATTAATATAGATATTTCAGAAATTGATGATACCAGGATATATAGTGTTTACATAGATAACAATGTGTTTAGATTGACTTTTACTGACAGGTATTTAAATGTCAATGTAGTTTGCGGGGTTGATTATTTAAAAGAGAATCATGGTCATGCAATTGATAAAATGGAACAAGACCAACTAAAAAAAGGATTATTAAATTTTATCATTAAGAAATGGAGCAATTAACAAGTTTTGAAAAAGACATTCTTTCAGGTAAAATATGCCCGTATTGTAAATGTGAAACGAAGAAAGTAACCGATAAAGAAATTTACGGCCCTCAATCAAATTACGATAAGTCTTTTATTCAATGTATTGAAAATCGCGATCATTACGTTGGTACTTTTGCCAATGGAAGGTCACTAGGAAGATTGGCTGACTCTAAATTAAGAAAATTAAAACAGGAAGGCCATGCAGTTTTTGACAAACTTTGGCAGGGTGAAGACGCAACATTCAATTCTCGAGATCAGGCTTATACTTGGCTATCAAGGAAGATGAGGTTGTCAATGGATTTAACTCATTTTGCAATGTTTGATGATGAACAATGTACTCAAAGTATACAAATTGTAAAGGCATTTATGAAATTACCGAAATGGCTAAGAGTATTAATTAAGTAAATTATGGCATTAACAAAAAACAGCTCTTTACGTTATAAAATTCTTGATGATTGTCTAGGGAACCCAGGTAAGCGTTATACGTTTGAGGATTTAAAGGAGACAATTAACACAGCCTTAATGGAGATGAATCCAAATTGGGGAGGAATTAGCGATAGGCAATTACGTTATGACTTAAAGTATTTGGAGGATTTCTACAATGCTCCTTTGATCATCATGAAAGAAGGCCGAAAAAGATTTTATTTATATGAAAACGAGGCTCATTTTTCAATCTTTCACAATCCATTAACAAAAAGTGAAAAAGACCATCTGGAACAAGCAATTCTTTCTTTAATGCAGTTTTCAAATCGTCCAGGTTTTGATTGGCTCAATAATTTAGGACCAATTTTCAAGGATAAAATTAACAGTACTCAAGTCAAATCCGTAATTGAATACGAATCAAATTTAGACTATGAAGGAAACAACCTTGTTTCGGAAATATTCAGTGCGATTTTGAATAAGGTGGTATTGAGTTTTGATTATCAGCCATTTGTTGGCAGGAAAATACCTGTTGTTTGTCACCCTTATTTTTTGAAGCAATACAATGGCAGATGGTATGTATTTGGAAGGCACGAACAGCGAGATAAAAATCAATGGCATTTTCCTCTCGAACGCATTGAAAATTTAGCCGTGACTCATGATTTTAAATATCGCTTAGATGAAACAGAGGATTGGCAAGATTATTTTTATGATATAATTGGTGTTACACGTTTTGATGAGAAAGTTGAGCGGATAATAGTACATGTAAACAAAGAAATGGCTCCATACATAAAAACGAAACCACTACATCCAACTCAAAAATTCAAGAAGATCAATGACCAAACTTATGAAGTTCAAATAAATGTCATTCCGAATCTTGAATTGAATGCACTTCTCCTTTCTTTTGGAAAAAATCTCATAGTTCAAGAACCTCTGTTTTTGAAAAGGGAAATAGAAGAAATTATATCAAAAATGAATGAAAATTATCAATTAAAATAACGGTAACATGAAACACAATGTAGAAATTTCAAAAAATGTTCCGGAGTCTGTTAAGAAGGTTAATATGGAATTGATGGAAGCGTATGAAAAATTAATGATTACCATCCAAAAAACTCAAGGATGGTTAGAACATGAATATTTAAGAACAAGTGTATATAGTAAGATGACGGAAAAAGAGGGTTGTGTTTCGACAATGCATCAATGCTCAACTCCGTGGTGCCTTATCTCCTTGGGGTGCGACACGACGGGTCATTTTAGCATTATCTACAGCCTAGATACTCGTATTGAAAGTATGATCGGCCGACAATTTACAGAAACTTTTTTGCGAAGAATACATGAATTTGCAACTGGCATGGCTTCGACAAGAGTATTCCTGGGGAAATTAAATGAGGACTGTATTGGCATCTTCGAACAATTAAAAAAGGACGCCGAATATGAGAACTTTCATAAAGTAACAATTCAGGAAATGCACAATCTAGACTAAAGTTTAATTCCTGTTCAAATCAATTACCAAACGAGAAAAAATGAAGATTTTAAAAACAATTTTAATGTACACACTTATTATCGGAATTTCGCTGATTGTCTACATTAGTATTATACTTGGATTAAGTTGGATAATTTATAAATTAAGCGATGTTTTGTTTTCATATTTTGACATCCGTTTACGATTTGAGTTGACATACATTTTTGCTGTATTATTTGTTATTTCAGTCCTTGTTGTTTTACTTTTAATTTTAGTTCAATCAAAAAAATCAAGTGCCAGGTATTTCTCAAAAGCAGGTCAATATGAAGAGGATTGCAGATGGTTTAATGATTATATGGGAGATGATTACAACGATCCTATGGATTACCCATACTAAAATACTTCCTTTATGTATTTTATCAACTATTCATTTTTTATTATTCCATCAAGGAATTTTAACTAATAACGATCGTAAATGAATGATTTGTCAAACCTTTTTCGTTTTATTCACGCCTATCACCGAGAGGTTCTGCATGGAAATTCTGTTCGGTGAAATGAATCTGCATTCAAGTTTCTTCTAAGTTTGAAATGTTTTTCATTAATAGGATGCATTTCCATCTTCATCAAAGGGCATATGCTCTTGTCCCCAATGAAACATAACGTCTAATATGGGAATAAGTGATGTCCCTTTTTCACTGATAAAATATTCTACCCTCGGTGGAATTTCCGGATAAATCTTCCTTGTAATGATGCCGTCTTTTTCTAATTCACGAAGTTGTTTTGTGAGCATTTGTTTGCTGATGTCATGGATTCCCTTGTTTAATAAACCAAACCGATTGACACCAATTTGAATGAGAAATAACAGATTAGGCTTCCATTTTCCTCCGATCATTGAAAGTGTATATTCGACAGGTGATGCAGATCTAATTTCATTTTTTTTCATTTTTTTCATTTTTTAAAGTATTGATAATCAACAATAGTCATAAAAAAGAGTCTAGGTAATTAATATATAACTACTTGTAAAAATAAGACTTAAATGAAAATATTTGTGAAAACATTAAAATTTATATACCATGAAAAATGACAAAAATGGAGTAGTCCAAAGTGAATCAAAGACCATTGAAATGTTAGATTTTTATCTTCCAATAGGTTGTCCTGCTTGTCGGACCTTAGAAAAATTCTTTGATGAACTAACCTTCAAATACGGGAATCTAGATAGGGTTCAAAAGATCGATGTTCTTGAGAATAAAGAATTGTGCGATAAGTACAGAATTCTGAATGCCC
>Ga0208592_1000235_pt1 | contig 16989 bp, 16 predicted proteins | sample LakMenE18May10ns_FD_150712 | JGI IMG/M metagenome (GOLD analysis project Ga0208592, IMG submission 150712) | Freshwater microbial communities from Lake Mendota, WI - 18MAY2010 deep hole epilimnion ns (SPAdes) | ecosystem: Environmental > Aquatic > Freshwater > Lentic | place: Lake Mendota...
CGAAGATTCGCTCTGGTACTACTTCAATTGGGTCTTTGGCCATGGTCTTCCTGTTGCTGTGGCAAACTTAGCTTCGATGCTACCTTCTGTTCCCAAATCACTCGGGAGGCTTTCCGACGTCTACCTAAGCGCATACCTTGCTCTTAGCACCGCAGAAAACCCCCTCAAGCTAGCAGTCAGGAAAAGTTACCTGGTAATCCTGGTCGATGGACTGGGAACGGCAAACATCAGATCCGCTGGTGGTCATGCTAGCTTCCTGAATCAAAAGCTGCGATCCGCAAAATCACTTTTCTCGGGTTTTCCTGCGACCACAACTACCAGCTTAACTTCGCTGGCAACTGGAGAACCCAACGGTCAGCACGCCGTCCTGGGTCATCGCATTTACGAAAGAGAGCTCAAGCAAAACATCAACTTTCTAAACGATCTCGGGTTCGATCTCGATCCGCAAAAGTATCAGAACTTGGAGACCATATCCGAGCGAGCCAGCGCTCAAGGCGTGACGGTTTCGACCATTGGCCCGGCTGAGTATGACGGCTCGGGGTTCACAATGGCCACGATGCCCGCTGCTAAATACATTTCTGCAGAGAATTTCCAGGATCGATTTAGAGCTTCTCTAAAGGCTCTGCAGGCTCCTAACAGCTTGACCTACCTTTACTTTCCTGAACTGGATCAATTGGCACATCGATTTGGCGTTGATTCCACTAATTGGCTAAACGCAATAGAAGATCTTGATTCCGAGTTAGCAAAATTTGCGGCCTCAGTGCCATCAAACTCTGGGGTTGTGTTGACAGCTGACCATGGAGTTATTGATGTTTCAGCGGACCAGCACATTTACCTAGATGAATATGAGTGCTTCGTTGATTTAGAACAAATTGGGGGAGACCCTCGAGTCGGTTTCCTATATTTCAAATCAGGAACCGATATCGAGGGCACAAGAAGAACAATTTCTCAAGCCATCGGTTCTATGTGTGATGTCGTTACCGTAAGCGAGATTGTTGAAGCAGGGTGGCTTGCCAAGCCATCAATTCAAGCTGCTTCCGTTGCACCTGATTTGGTGATACTGCCAAAATCGGATCGCGTTGTCTATCATCGTGGTTTTGCTAAATCTAGATCACTACTCATGATTGGCCAGCACGGAGGTATGACTCAGGCCGAGTGGGAAGTGCCAATGATTATTTTCTAGTCCTCAGTTTTTGTGCCGAAGACAATCTCGTCCCAACTAGGTATTGATGCCCGGCCCCGTTTTGGTGCTGTAGGTTGTTCCGACTCAACAACCGGTGGGGGTGGTGAAACCTCTTGTTCTTCCATCGTCTCCTCGGCGACATCGGGGACGAGCGATAAAAACTCTGTTTGTGGAACAGGCTGTTCCGTTTCGCTTGATTCTCGCTCACTCCGTTTTTTTCTAAGCGCCTCAAGAAGATCCGCTGTCTCTGAGATTGGCTCTACGGATGTGGCTACCGGTTCGCTCTTCGCGACTACTGGTTGCGGAAGAGTACGTGCCAAGTCAACTGTGTCAGGCAGGTTCGGTGTCGAATCAGGCACTGGGTTTTGCACTGTTTTGAGTTTTGGAGCGGGAGGACTCATCCGCTCAGATGTTGAAAGTGAAATTGCTAGTGAATCTTCTGGAACCAAGGCCAGACGCTTTGGGTCATAGCTCCAGGTGGCCTTTTTCTGATCTCCGTCTAACTCAAACTCGCAGTAAAGATAAAACCCGTGATCTGGAGCCTTGAGTGCGGACCACCTTTCGATGCCAGCTCCACTCGCGGCCAAGCGGGCCTTGATGATTTCTCCAAACTCTCTGGTGGTTGGCTCGTTGAACCGGTCGCCTGGCACTTCTAGTCGGACCGTCAGGGCATTGAGAACAGCATGATTGAGCTCGTCGAGAACTGGCTGCGCAAACTTCATCACGTAATCAACCGCAGCCCCGCTAGCACGGACTATGTCCTCAATACTTCGCCCAACTCGGATCTCCTCTTGAATCTCACGGGGAGTAAGGGTTGGCTGATCAAGCCTTGGATTCTGGTCGTTCTTGATTGACCGGCGAATTGACTCGTCGAGCAGAAGACGAAATTTCTGCCCCTCGGAATCCTCAAGCAAGAGGAAATCGCCGTCTGATCCCAAAAATCTTATGTCTTTCATGGCTTTGACTCTCCTGACTATGAGTTTGCCAGCAAGCTTGGTCTGACTGCGCAAAAACACGGCATATTCCAAGGTTTTTCCCGCTGTGTCAGTTTGCTATTGAGGGGTATTTGTTAGACACTACTAGCGCCTAAAGAACGAAAGAAAGGCCCAACCATGGCTACCGATTACGACGCTCCTAGAAAAGCCGATGACGACACAGAGTCCCTCGAGGCTATAAAAGAGCGCGGTCCCGCCAAAGCAGCATCGGATACTGAGGACATTGACTCTGGCGACTCGTTCTCCATCCCAGATGTAGTGTCTGAAGATCTTGAGGTTGTCGTGTTGCCACCCCAGGACGACGAGTTTACTTGTTCGAATTGCTTTATCGTAAAGCACAGATCGTTGGTTGCTAGGAAAACAAAGAACGGCCCTATTTGTTCAGAGTGTGATTCCTAGGATCGTTTGATAGCCTGGGCAAACTTTCCTGGGTTTCTGGTCGAAATGAGCCAGTAGGGAGTAGGGTCCTCCGGGTCAAGAATTGGAATTTTCAAAGCCGTGGTTACTGTTCCTTGAAAAACTTTGTGTGCCTCAAGCTTGAGCTTGGGGCCGCGCTCTTCGAAGATTTCAGTTTTTGAAATCGTTATCGGTTCTCCTACAAGAGTGAGGGGTATAGAAACCTGGTTCACCTTAAGGTCTGTTCTGGATACTTGAATTCTCGGTGCCTTCAGAAACAAGAGGGCCCAGATTATCAAAACACCAAAGACACCAATTACTAGGCCAACTCGAATGTCAAATGGCTCTGAGACAATAGCGGCGGATGGCAAAAACACAAAAGTTGCAACAAAAGTGCCCATATTTGGCAAAACCCGCTCGCTATACAGGGGCTTATCACTCGATTTTAGTTCAGTCACAATCAATAGATTACGCTGGGAATCTATGAATGACTTACCCGTGCTTATGGTTGCTAAACCAGGGTTCGAGCCCACTTACGCAACCCCTGGCGATGCCGGTGCAGACCTTCGCTCGACCAAGAAGCTTTCGATTGACCCCGGAGGTCGCGAGCTTGTTCCAACCGGAGTTGCGATAGCACTTCCTGCAGGATATGTGGGTTTGGTCCACCCGCGCTCGGGGCTGGCACTAAAGCACGGGGTTACAGTGCTAAACGCTCCTGGCACGATCGATGCTGGGTACCGCGGAGAGATTATGGTTACCCTTTATAACTCTTCCAGTGAAGCATTCGAGATCGAAGCAGGCGATCGCATCGCGCAGCTACTGATCCAAAGTGTTGAGCAAGCCAGGTTCATACAGGTCGAAAAGTTGCCCGAGAGCAGTCGCGGTCAAGCAGGCTTCGGTTCAACCGGGAGAAGCTAAATGGATAACTACGCAAACGGCAAATCTCAACCGCTAGATCGACAAAGCGCTGGACCTTTTGACATAACGGAACTTGTTCAAGTCAGGCCCAGTATCGACTTCGGTGCCATTCAGCTGCCACTTCGCGATGATGTTGTCTACAAACTCGAGGTGGAAGAAGCAACCAGCAAAATCGTGGCGCTCACGGTGGAACACAACGGCTCTGCTTTGCAACTTCAGGCCTTTAGTGCGCCAGCTAGTGATGGGGTGTGGCACGAGATTAGATCTAGTCTTGAGCAATCCATTCTCGCTCAAAACGGACGAACCGAGCAGGTAGTTGGTCCACTAGGCCCGGAGCTTAACGCGCAAATCCCTAATGTCGATGGTGGTTTCCGTCTTGCTAAGTTCATCGGAGTAGACGGACCTAAATGGTTTTTGCGAGGCGTTATTTCAGGTTTGGCCCTTGGTGATGTTCTTTCCATGTCACACGTCATCGACATCTTCAGATCAGTTGCAGTGGTTCGGGGCAGTCAGCCGATGCCACCAAAAGAACTTCTAGAACTCGTCGCACCCGCGGGTGCTCAAAAGAGCGTTAAGTAATGAATGATGACAATCTAAAAGCCTCTGCGGCTAAGAAACTCGGTGTTAGCTCAATAGAAGGAAAACTGAGCCTCGATGGTAAATCCGTTCTTGAAGGCATGGGGGGAAAGCTTGGAATTGCAGAGACAATTCTGCCCAGCGTGCTGTTTGGCTCAAGCCTTGCTATAACCGGACAGGCCCTGATAGCAGTTTCACTGGCCGGGGGAACTTCGGCACTGTTTATTCTCTACAGATTGATTACCCGCCGGTCTGCAAGCAGTGCGTTGATTGGTGCTCTAGCAGTTGGGTTCGCAGCGTGGCTTGCGCTTAGAGACGGCGGCCAAGCGGTTGACTACTTTATTCCTGGATTCATTACCAACGCAGTCTATGCACTTGCGCTGCTGGTATCGATTCTGGTTAGGTGGCCACTAATTGGAGTACTTGTTGAGGTACTTCGCGGCCAAGGAATTCTCTGGCGAAAAGACCGAAAGATCGTCACAGTGTATTCACTGGTTACTGGGTTATGGGTTGGGTTTTTCAGTTTGCGGTTAGCTGTTCAAGTTCCTCTTTATGTCTCTGGTAGCGCTGAATTGCTGGCGGCAGCGCGTGTAGCCATGGGGCCACCGCTGTATGCAGGGGTAATCCTTGTTACTTGGCTCATTCTTCGGGCCACAGTGCTTCGGGCTCGCTGAGTGGTAAATTTGATAGCTGGAGCGGATTCGCTCAAACCCTTAGGAGCAATGAATGTCCAAGATTGACAGTTTCGGCGTAGCTCGAGAGCTTGCGGTGGGAAACGATTCGTTTCGGATTTTTGACATCAGCAAGCTTGATGCCAAAACCTTGCCATACAGCCTGAAAATTCTTCTTGAGAACCTAGTTCGAACTGAAGACGGCGCTAACGTTACCGCCCAGCATATTCAGTCAATTCTCGATTGGGATCCAAAGGCAGAACCAGACACTGAGATCCAGTTCACCCCGGCAAGGGTCATCATGCAAGATTTCACCGGCGTACCATGCGTTGTTGACCTAGCCACCATGCGTGAGGCAATGGTTGATCTTGGGGGAGACCCAAAGAAGATTAATCCGCTAGCTCCTGCCGAGCTGGTAATTGACCACTCTGTCGTTATTGACGTGGCTGGATCAAAGGATGCTTTTGAAAAAAACGTTGAGTTTGAATATCAACGCAACGCAGAGCGTTACCAATTCTTGCGCTGGGGTCAAATGGCATTTGACGATTTCAAGGTTGTGCCACCTGGCACCGGAATCGTTCACCAGGTCAACATCGAGTATCTCGCCAGAACCGTAATGACCAGAACGGTAAACGGTCAATTGCTTGCTTATCCAGATTCTTGCGTTGGCACTGACTCACACACCACTATGGTCAACGGACTTGGAGTGTTGGGCTGGGGAGTTGGTGGAATTGAAGCCGAGGCTGCGATGCTTGGCCAACCGGTTTCAATGCTGATTCCAAAGGTTGTCGGATTTAAGCTAACTGGACAAATTCCAATGGGAGCTACGGCTACGGATGTTGTCTTGACGATAACCCAGAAGCTTCGCGAACACGGAGTGGTTGGCAAGTTTGTTGAGTTCTATGGAGCGGGCGTTTCATCTGTTCCTCTTGCAAACAGAGCGACCATTGGAAACATGAGCCCGGAATTTGGTTCCACCGTTGCGATTTTTCCAATTGATGAAGTGACACTTGACTACCTGCGCTTTACTGGCAGAAAGCAAAGCGAGATTGACCTAGTTGAGCAATACAGCAAGGCCCAAGGCCTATGGCACGACCCTTCTATTGAACCTCGATACAGCGAATACTTGGAACTAGACCTTGCAACCGTGGTTCCATCTATCGCTGGGCCAAAGCGCCCCCAAGATCGTATAGAGCTATCAAAATCCAAGACTCAATTTGCTAAAGACATCCTTACTTACTCTTCAAAAGTTTCTAACCCAACGGCTGTATCTGGTAGAGATTTCTCAATCGACCACGGGTCCGTGAGTATCGCTTCAATTACCTCTTGCACAAACACGTCAAACCCATCTGTGATGATGGCCGCTGGCTTGCTTGCTCGCAAAGCCGTTGCCAAAGGGCTAAAGGCAAAGCCTTGGGTTAAAACCTCGCTAGCACCAGGCTCAAAGGTTGTAACCGATTACTACGATAAGGCTGGACTAACCAAAGACCTTGATGCTCTTGGTTTCCAACTTGTGGGCTATGGATGCACCACCTGCATTGGAAACTCTGGACCGCTGGATGAAGAGATTTCTGCTGCTGTGAATAAAAACGATTTGGCAGTTACCGCTGTTCTATCGGGAAACCGAAATTTTGAGGGTCGAATTAACCCCGACGTAAAGATGAACTACCTGGCGTCCCCTCCTTTGGTAATTGCTTATGCGCTGGCTGGAACAATGGACTTTGACTTTGAAAAGGACTCTCTTGGTTCTGATGATTCAGGTAAGGATGTTTTTCTAAGAGACATCTGGCCCACTCCGCAAGAAGTTCAATCAACTATAGATTCATCAATTAACTCTGACATGTTCACAAAGCAGTACGCCGGAGTTTTCGATGGCGACAAGAGATGGCAATCCCTCGAGACTCCTACCGGTGACACCTTTTCTTGGGATGCCAAGTCAACGTATGTGAGAAAGCCACCTTACTTTGACGGCATGAGCATGAAGCCGAATCCAGTAACAGACATCGCTGGTGCTCGAGTATTAGCCAAGCTGGGAGACTCGGTCACAACTGATCACATCAGCCCTGCTGGTTCCATCAAGGCCGATTCGCCAGCCGGGAAGTATCTAACCGATCATGGTGTTTCGAGGGTGGATTTCAATAGCTATGGTTCTCGTCGTGGAAATCATGAAGTCATGATTCGAGGGACTTTTGCAAACATTCGATTGCGAAATCAGTTGCTTGATGGTGTTGAAGGAGGATACACCCGTGACTTCACAACCTCTGACGGCTCACAGTCATTTATCTACGACGCTTCCAAAAATTACCAGCAGTCCAAGACTCCGCTGGTTATTCTTGGCGGCAAGGAATATGGGTCTGGCTCATCTCGAGATTGGGCGGCCAAAGGAACCAGCCTGCTTGGAGTAAGGGCAGTAATCACCGAAAGCTTTGAGCGCATTCACCGCAGCAACTTGATTGGAATGGGAGTTTTGCCTCTCGAGTTCCCGGCTGGAGCCTCGGCAGATTCGTTAGGGCTCGACGGGACGGAAATCTTTGACATCTCGGGCGTTGAGAAGCTCAACGAGGGTGCTACCCCTAGAAGCTTGAAGGTAGTCGCGAAGCCAAGTCAACACTCGAAACCGGGTAAGGCAGCAGTCGAGTTTGAGGCAAGGTTGAGAATTGACACACCAGGCGAAGCTGACTATTTCCGCCATGGCGGAATCTTGCAGTATGTGCTTCGATCGTTAGTAACGGCATAGGGAGCATCAGTTCAAATGAGCATTCTTGACAGAATAAATGGACCCGAAGACCTAAAGGCTCTTAAGGACGCTGAAGTAGTCGAGCTTGCACAAGACATTCGCGACTTTCTGATTTCAAAGGTTGCCAAAACTGGTGGTCACTTGGGTCCAAACCTAGGGGTTGTTGAAACCACAATCGCCATTCATCGAGTTTTCAACTCACCAAAAGATAGTGTGATTTTCGATACGGGTCATCAGTCTTATGTTCACAAGCTTTTGACTGGTCGAAAGAATTTTGACAACCTAAGATCTAAAGACGGTTTAGCTGGTTACCCGCAGCGATCTGAGTCGGTTCACGATATTGTTGAGAGCTCTCACGCTTCCTCTTCTATATCCTGGGGAGACGGTATAGCTAAGGCATACCGCCTGACAGAGCAAAACGATCGCTATGTGATTGTTGTTGTTGGCGATGGTGCGCTCACTGGTGGAATGACCTGGGAAGCACTAAACAACATCAGCGATGACAATGATCGCAAGCTGGTTATTGTTGTAAACGACAACGGGCGCTCATACGCCCCAACCATTGGTGGCCTTGCAAGATACCTCAACGGCATTCGTACCGAACGAATTTACAGAAGGCTTTACCGACTAAGTCGCAAGGTTTTCTACAAGTTTGGTATGCCAGGTCGGATGGCATATTCAACTCTCCGCGGCGCAGCCAAGGGACTACTGGGAACTTTTGCACCCAAGGGAATTTTTCCAAACCTTGACTTGAAGTACATCGGTCCCGTCAATGGGCATGACTTGAATGCTATGGAGGAAGCTCTTAGCCAAGCCAAGAAGTATGCCAATCCAGTTATCGTTCACGCCATAACTCAAAAAGGTAAGGGGTATGAACCTGCCGTAAGCGATGAAGCCGATCAATTCCACGCAGTTGGGCAAATTGACCCAGACACCGGAAAGGCAGTTGGGGACTCCGGCAAGCAAAGCTGGACCGGGGTTTTCGCCGACGAAATGGTAGAGATCGCAGGTATAAAGAAGAACGTAATTGGCATTACAGCAGCCATGTTGATTCCGGTTGGTCTGCACAAATTCGCCGACAAGTTTCCAGATCGAGTATTTGATGTTGGTATAGCTGAGCAGCATGCCGTCACCTCGGCAGCAGGAATGTCTTTTGGTGGCCTACATCCTGTTGTGGCGGTGTATGCCACATTCATGGGGAGAGCTTTCGATCAAGTATTGATGGATGTTGCTCTTCACAAAGCCGGAGTTACCTTTGTGCTTGACCGCGCTGGTGTTACTGGTCCGGATGGCGCTAGCCATCATGGCATGTGGGACTTGGCAATGCTGCAGATCGTTCCAGGAATTCGAATCGCTTCTCCCAGGGACGGTACGCGTCTTATCGAAGAACTGAATGAGGCGATTGATATTTCAGATGGCCCAACAGTCATCCGCTTCCCAAAGGGTTCGGTTTCTCAAGAGATTCCAGCGGTGCGAAGATTGGCCGATGGGGTTGACGTTCTTCTAGAGAGCCCTGCCAAGGACGTGTTGATACTTACCGTTGGTTCAATGGCTCACATGGGTCTGCAGGTGGCGAAGATGTTGGCCGATCAGGGCATAGGTACAACGGTTATTGACCCACGCTGGGTAATTCCTGTTCCTGAGTCTGTTGTAGAACTTGCAAGTAATCATCGGTTAGTTGTGACCATTGAAGATGGAATTCGCGTCGGTGGCATCGGAACCAGGGTGAGACAGGATCTGCGCGCCGCACAGGTTGACACAGCTTTGAGCGAAATCGGATTACCCGATGAGTTTCTCGAGCACGCATCAAGGGATGAAATTCTTGATCGTGTTGGGCTTAACGCTCAGGACATCTCTCGCGAGATCGTTGCTCAAGTCCTAGGGTCAAGAGTCCCGCACGCAAGGGCTATTCCTGAGGAGACTTCGATTTCGAATCAGGCTCGTCTAGTCGATTAATCGATTCGGTTATTGATTCGGCAGTTAGATCGACCTGCCACTTTCTTGCACCGAGGGTCGTTAGAAATTGACCAACAGATTCCAAATCAGCTGGCTCCGGTGGGGCAAAGCATATTTGCCTGAGGATGTCTGGGGTAAGTAAATTCTCGAGCGGAAGATTGTTAGTCGCTGAGATTTCGGTAAGAGCGTTCCTTGCGTGACGAAGCCTTCGGTCTGCCTCTGGAAACTTCGCCGCCCAGTTGCGGTGATTTGGGATCGCTTCTGTTCTTTCGGCCTTTACGGGTGGAAGTGAAGTTGCTTTTTGTGCCGATTGGATAGCTTGCCACCAATAATCTAGGTAACTACGCGAGGCGCGACCAGTAAACGACCTCAGCGATGCCAGCTCAGGTTTTGTGGCTGTTTTAGCTACCGCCACGGCCAAAATGGCAGAGTCTGGAATAAGCCGACCGGGGGAAAGGTCCATCTTGATGGCAAGTTCTTCTCTTGAAACCCAAAGCTGCCTTGCGATTTCTAGAGACAGTTGATCTGAAACCTTGCTCAGTCCAGTAATGCCTCGCCAGCGGTCCAGTTTTTGGGGTTTTGGTTTGAACGAAAGAAGAGCCTCAAACTCCTGTTGTGCCCAGCTTGTTTTGCCTTGATCTTCGAGTAATTCCTGCAGGCTTAATCTAAGTTCGTGAAGTAGTTCAACGTCTAACGCGGCATAGTTGAGCCAGCTGCCTGGTAGTGGTCTGGTGCTCCAGTCAGCCGCCGAATGCTCTTTTGCCAGCCCAACACCCAATCTTGACTCGACGAGGGACCCAAGCCCAACTCTGGGTTCACCAACGAGTCTTCCTGCTAGCTCAGTGTCAAAAATCGATTTCGGTCTAAGTCCAAGCTCCTCAAGACAAGGAATGTCTTGGGTTGCCGCGTGCAGAATCCACTCGTGGGTTGCAAGCACGACTCTTAATTCCCTAAATGCTTTCGATTCGACAAGTTGATCATCAGATGTTGGGTCGATCAGAAAAATGTCAGAGCCTTCGGCCTTTATCTGCAGCAGGTAAGCCCGCTGCGAGTATTTGAAACCCGAGGCGCGTTCCGCATCTATTGCAATTGGACCGAATGCGTTCTCAAGAACTCGTACTGCGTTGGTGAGCTGATCCGGTGTTTCGATCAGGTGAACTGCGGATACAGGATTTTTGAGGGCGTTTAGTGAAGACGCCTCGGTAGCACTTGGATCGATTTCCACCAAGTTAGAGTCTGCTAATTCCTGATTCTGGGGGTAGACCAGACATCATGCATAACAGGTCCTGCCAGGCCTCAAGATGGGCAGCGAAATTCGAATCAGTTGGCGACCAAGAAGCGCGTAGTTCTAGCTCAGCGTGATCACTCTGACCTGACATCGAGCCATAACCTTGCGATATGATCCTTGTTATTGTTCCAGCCTGGAGCGTGTAACCAGCGCCTCTTGCCTTCAGGGCATCCTCTAACCAAGCCCAACAAACATCTGTGATCAGCTCGTCTTGACCGATGTCGGTTTCAAGAGGTGACTTTGCGAAGCAAATTACTCGAAAGTTTCCACCCCAACCGTCTTGAGGAACATCAGAGTTTAGAAGCACGAATCTACCTGTTCCTTGATCCGCTTGACCGGCGTGTGAGTCGGCTCCAACGTGAGCCGCAAGCGCTAGCGAGTGGGTAGCAAGCTTGTCTGGGGAAGGAATTTCCGACACATTTAGATCGGATCTGACGTCCGCTTGGCGCAACGACATAACAGCTAACTGAAAATCAGCAGCTGTATCGGTCACATCCGCGATCTCAAGCATTTTTTCCAGCCTATGAGGCCATTTGTAAAATGACGATAGCCACGCCGTTAGTAGGACCAGAGCGTGAAGCTGGCGTTAGTGGACTCGGCCAGAGAAACAAGATCGCCCGATGGACTAAACGGGTTCATGCTGCGATTAACCGCGTTTCTAGGGAGCTTAGGCGTGAAGGTAATTGCGGACTGCGACACTTTGGTTGTTTCAAAACAGATTTTAGTTAGTCGTGGCCCAGCCTCGACAAGGATAGAGCTCATTCCCAAGCCCTTCGCCCACAAAAGTATCTGCCTAAATGGGTCGGCGGAAGCGATTTGGTGATGATCAACACCCGCTGTTTCAACCGTTGGCTTAGCCTCGCTAAACAAAGTCACTTTGTCGGTCGCCGAAGTGGCCGGAATAGAAGTGAAATCTCCCGAAGCCGAAACTATGGCCAGGTGCGCATGAGACAGGCGCTTGTATTTCTCATTGCGAGCAGTTGCCGCATCCACAACAACCAAATCGGCTAACTTCCGAAGTTCGATTAGTAAATCAAGATCTTCTGGTGTTGAGAGGCCTCTGGAGGACCCAAACTTATCGACGAAGCTTCCGCTCGAGCTAATGACGTGGTTGGTTCGAATCCCACGCCAGGGTTGGTAGCTGTTAGCAAGCTTGGCAGTATCGGTAGCCTCTCCAGCTAACGCCAGACCAGAAACCGGGGTAATCATTCGGATGATTTTTCCCGAAGCTGCCGCTTTATTCGGGTGAGAATGCCAATCATCCCTCGGAGCCTGAGCGGTGAAACCACTTTCTGAAGCGATAGCTTGGATGGAAAGTCGATGTCAAAATCAAGAGCCTGTTGGACTGTTAGTCCATCAATGACACTAAACAATAAACTTGCGAAGCCTCTCGTGGTAGGGGCCTCTGGTGGTGCGCTAAAGAATAGTCTTGCGCAGTTACTGTCATCAATCTCAACGAATAAGAATATAGGAGACTGACACTCTTCTACTCTTTCGAGAAGTTCTGGATGATCAGAGTATCTTGGTGGAAGCTCTGGCAGCGATTCGGAGAACTCTAAGAGAAGGTCGAGACGTTCGGACTCTTTGAGGGAGGCGAAATCCTCTATCAGAGTTTCTGGAAGTTCGAGCGCTGGCACTTAGACCAGCTGGGGGACCGGGCCAGGTTCGCTACCGACAGCGATTGGCGCTTTCACAAGCGAACCCCACTCACTCCAGGATCCGTCGTAGTTTCTTACGGTTTCGATTCCAAGTAGGTACTTCAAGACAAACCAGGTGTGAGAAGAGCGCTCACCAATTCGGCAATATGCAATCACATCGGAATGACCCTGAAGTTTGGCACCCTGCAAGTAAACCTCCTGCAGTGCCGCCAGATCCTTGAAGGACTGATCCTCGTTGCACGCTTTTGACCATGGTACGGATGCAGCCGTTGGGATGTGACCCGCTCTTGTGGCTCCTTCGTCTGGGTATCCAGGCGCGGTTAGCCGGTCACCGGCGTATTCTTCTGGCGAGCGAACATCGATTAGTGGCTTGCCAAAATGTGAAACGACGTCATCGCGGAACGCTCTAAGGGTTTCATCGTTTCTTTCAATTACTGGGTAGTTTGATGCTTCGGGTTTCGGAACGTCCTTGGTTAGCTCCCTACCCTCGGCTATCCACTTGTCTCTGCCGCCGTCAAGTAAACGAACATCCTCGTGGCCAAAAAGCTTGAACACCCAAAGCGCGTAAGCTGCCCACCAGTTACTCTTGTCGCCGTAAATAACGATGGTGTCTTCGCGCTTTATTCCGAGACCAGAAAAAACTTTCGCAAAACCTTCTCCGCCGATGTAATCTCTCGTCACTGGATCGTTTAGATCCGTGTGCCAGTCAATTTTTAGCGCGGTAGGGATGTGACCTGTTTGGTAGAGCAAGACATCCTCGTCGGACTCGAGCAGTACTAACCCAGGGGCACCAAGGTTATTCGCGAGCCACTCGGTACTTACCAGCGCCTTCGGGTGCGCATAGGCTGCAAATTTCTCAGAACTGTCAATGTCGATTGGCAAAGTTATCTCCTTGTAGACTTGGGGATTCAACTGATCCACAGGTAGGCGGTGCAATTGTCAACCAATTCAGGAACGATTTGTTCCCTGGTTGAAATTCAACCCAACCCCACACTCGGGGAGGTTTTGGATCAGCTTGTCCCTCCTAGAGAGTTTACCAAGGCCCGGTTCGATAACTACCTGCCAGATTCGAAGTTCCCCTCTCAGTCCTCAGCACTTTCCGCTGCCAGATCATTTGTGCGGCCAGGGATCATTGGGTCATTTTTCTCAAGGGCAAAAGCTCCAAACTACTTAGGGATTTACTTAGATGGTGGATTCGGTGTTGGAAAGACCCATCTATTGGCCGCAATTTGGCATGAGTTCTCTGGGAAGAAAGCCTTTGGCAGCTTTTTGGCATACACCAGTCTGATTGGTCTACTCGGCTTCGCTGATGCCCTAAAGCATTTGAGCCGATACGAGCTGATATGCATCGATGAATTCGAGCTTGACGACCCGGGGGACACCATGCTGATGTCAAGGCTTTTATCAGAACTTGGCTCAAAGGGAATCAGGTTCGCGGCAACGTCAAATACACCTCCGAATGCATTGGGGGAGGGCCGATTTGCAGCACGAGATTTCGCAAGAGAGATTTCGGTAATGGCCGATAGATTCCAAATTGTCTCGGTCGATGGAGATGATTACCGTCATCGACCGGTAGATGGACACACCACCGCCTTGTCAGACGTTCAGATCGATCAGAAGACTAAGGAGGCTCTGTCCAAGGGGCAGAATGTAGCTAAAGATGACTTTGCACAACTACTCAACCACTTAGCAAAGGTTCATCCGTCGAAATACTTGAAGCTGATTGAATCAATTGATTTTCTAGTTCTGACGAGCGCTCACAAGCTCACCGATCAATCGGCAGCACTTCGATTTGTATCGTTGGTGGACAGACTATATGAGTCAAGAATTGCTCTCGCGAGCACCGGGATCGGATTGACAGAAGTTTTTTCGGAGGAACATATTGCTGGTGGATATCGCAAGAAGTACTTGCGAGCTATTTCGCGGATCGGCTCTTTGACCGAGCTGGTTTAGCCTTCTTTTTCTTCGAGAGGTGCCATCTTCCTCTAAACCAGAGTGCGGTACCACCAAGAGCCATTGCTACAAAGGAACCCAGTAGCACCCCAAGTGTTGCTTGTGCATAGAGTTCCCGATCGTCGATGAAAGCCAAGTGAGCGATCAGTAGCGATACTGTGAATCCAATTCCCGCAAGCAAGCCAAGTGGGACAAAATCCAGAATTGTGAGTGGAAGTCTGTCTTTTGGTCTAAGTAATCGATTCGCAACTACAGCTGCAATTGATATTCCAACAACTTTTCCGACCACCAGCCCGAAAAACACCCCCGAGAAAACTGGTTGGGAATCCCCAGCCATTGTTGGCATGACGACGGCAACTGCAGTGAATGCGAATATCGGGAGCACGAAAAAGTTTGTTGCGGGTTGCACCTTACTCATCGCCGCGTTGGTTCTCACAGCTGGAATCAGAATTCCTAGTAGCACACCTGCAACCGTGGCATGAACGCCACTTTGGTAGATCGTGTACCAAAGAACCAAACCAAATGAGGCTCGAATCAACCATTTGTTTGGGAATCTGGACTTTTCAGCAAACCTAAAGGCCCCGGCCACGAGGAAGCTCGCTATCAGCCAGGAGGGTTCTAGCTTCGTTGTGTAGAAAATCGCGATGATGCTAATTGCGATTAGGTCATCGAAAATCGCGAGTGCTAAGAGAAATATCCTTGCTGCTGTTGGCATTCCTCTTCCAAAAATTGCAAGCACACCAAGAGCAAATGCGATGTCAGTTGCAGCAGGAATGGGCCAGCCTACGATTCCAGCTGTTCCGGAGTTCAAATAGGCGTAAATGGAAGATGGGACAATTACGCCAGCAAGGGCCGCGATTACGGGAACCATGGCTTTTCTCGGAGAGGAAAGCGTTCCAATCTTAAGTTCGTATTTAAGCTCCAAACCTGCAACGAGAAAAAACAACGCCAAAAAAAGGTCCGAAACCACATGACCGACCGTGATCTCAATACCTATCAACGAAAAGTCAAGTTTGAATGCGATTGACGACAGTAGAGGCTCCCCAAACGGAGAATTTGCCAGGACAAGACCAATCATGGCCGCTGTCAACATGATCATCGCAGCATTACGTTCAGACTTCATGGTTCAAAAATACCCCAATTAGGAAACAAGATGTTCACTTGGAAAGCAAGTTTGTAACATTCTCGAAACCAAATCTGATACTTGTTGAAACGTCCTTGCGCCAGCATCTAGACAACCGAAGTTCTCAGAGAGGCTCCCCGTGGATCAAGGAAATACAGCATTTGTTTTGTTCTCAGCAGCTCTTGTGTTGCTAATGACACCTGGGTTGGCATTCTTCTATGGAGGACTAGTAAAAGCCAAATCTGTTGTGAGTATGATCATGCTCTCCTTTGGGTCTCTTGCTCTTATTGCTGTTTTGTGGGTTCTGTATGGATATGCAATTACTTTTGCTGATGTTGGTGACGCTGGTTGGGTTGGAATTCCTCACCTTCTTGGAATTGACACAACCGCGATTGGGCTAAGCGCTCAGGTAGCCGAGTCGGCTGCTCCAACAGGAGCTTTTCCCGAGCTGGCTTTCGTAAGTTTCCAAGCCACTTTCGCAATCATTACTGTCGCCCTAATCTCTGGAGCAATTGCCGATCGCGCCAAGTTTGGTGCGTGGATGGTCTTTGCTGGAATCTGGGCAACTCTTGTTTACTTCCCAGTTGCGGGTTGGGTATTCAACTTCACGCCTGAGGATGATGGTGGATGGATCGTAGACAAGTTAGGGGCAATCGACTTTGCAGGTGGAACTGCGGTTCACATAAACGCTGGGGCTGCGGCTTTGGCTATTGCAATCGTTCTTGGAAAAAGATTTGGATTCTCTAGGGGAATCACTCAGCCACACAACGTTCCTCTGACTCTAATCGGGGCGTCACTTTTGTGGTTTGGCTGGTTCGGCTTCAACGCGGGTAGTCAGCTTGCTGCCGATGGCGTGGCCTCTCTGGTTGTAATCAACACAATTGCAGCACCAGCTGCCGCAATGCTTGGTTGGATCTCGATTGAGAAGATTCGGCATGGAAAAGGAACTTCAATTGGTGCCGCTTCCGGCGCAATAGCTGGGCTGGTTGCAATAACGCCTGCTTGCGCCTCCATCGAACCGGTTTGGGCAATCGTACTTGGTGTCATTGCTGGATCTGCCTGCGCTTTGGCAGTGGATCTAAAGTTTAGATTTGGTTTTGACGACTCGCTAGACGTCGTTGGAATTCACTTGGTCGGTGGTGTTATTGGAACACTATTCATTGGTCTTGTCGGTGCCGACGTTGGACTCTTCTTTGGATTCGGTTTCGACCAACTTGCTGCTCAGGCTCTAGGAGCCGCGGCGGTGTTTGGTTACAGCTTTGTTATGGCTCTTGCAATCGGCTTCGCAATCGAAAAAACGATGGGTTTTAGAGTCCAAGCCGAAGCAGAGCTTGCTGGAATTGACACCTCAGTGCACGGTGAAGAGGCCTACTCTTTCGGCAGCGACCGCCAGGTGTAATTCTCAAAACTCAATAGCCGCAACGCCATAGGCACAGCTTCTGGCTACTGGCAGCCGGCTTAGATTTGGGTTAGAGTAGCCAAGCAACCTAGGTTGCACGCGGATGTGGCTCAGTGGTAGAGCATCACCTTGCCAA
>Ga0208592_1000239_pt1 | contig 16797 bp, 15 predicted proteins | sample LakMenE18May10ns_FD_150712 | JGI IMG/M metagenome (GOLD analysis project Ga0208592, IMG submission 150712) | Freshwater microbial communities from Lake Mendota, WI - 18MAY2010 deep hole epilimnion ns (SPAdes) | ecosystem: Environmental > Aquatic > Freshwater > Lentic | place: Lake Mendota...
CGGCTCCGGCACGACCTCTTCGTCTTCTTCTTCGTCGTCATCGGCGGCGGCGGCAATTCGGTCCTTGAGGATCGCATCGAGGTCAGCTTCGACATCGTCAGGGTTGAGATCTTCCTCTTCCTCTTCCTCGTCTTCGCGCTTGGGCCGAGCGGCGAGTGCAGCGTCGGCTGCCGCTTCGTCCTCGTCGTCTTCATCGAGCACGACATCGTCAGCAAGTACTTCTTCGAGGTCTTCAACGATTTCGCCCTCGAGGTCTTCTCCCTCGATATCGACGTCGATATCAACGTCGATTTCTTCCTCGTCGAATTCCTCGTCGATGGGATCGTCAGCCATGGAGTCCTCAGGTCGGGGCCACCGTGGGTGGCCGGGGTAATTCGTGCCGCGGATGATAGGCACACTCGCGGGTGAAGTTGGTGCCTTTCGGGTCAGTCACCCTTAAAGGTGACAAACGACACGTGAGGTCAGGACTCCAAACGTCGCTTTTCCGCCCGTCGTTCGGCCTGGAGGCGCTCAAGCTCGGGTTCAGCGCTGTGGTCGACAAATCGCATCATCTCGGCGATGGCGTGGTGTCCGGCCTCTTCTGCGATCAATCGGTGCATCTCTTGACCCACGATGCGGTAGGCCGGGTGACCCTGCGGTGTGGTTCGGAGCTCAATGAGGTGCATCGCTTCACGAGCATTCATATCCATCGAGAATCGCACTCGGTAGGCCAGAGACACGGCGTAGGAAGACTCGGCCGGGAATCGCTCTTCAAGCGCCTCGTAGAGCGAAGCAGAACGTTCCATTGCCTCGTCGAAGGTTGCCGCAACTCCGGCGTCGTCAACTGCTGCTGGGCGCGTGTAGCCATGCAACGGCGTGAGCTTCTGCCAATCGATGGTGAGCATGCGATGGCGCTGGAGATCGCGGAACGCCCCGTAATCGGCGAGGATGTCGAAGCGGTAGGACGGACGCTCGAGAGCTCGGCCTGGCTTATGGCGTCGATTGTCGCGGTCGCCTTCGTATGCGTTGAGGACAGCGACTCGTTCCTCGACTGTCATGGTTCGAACGCGATCTTCGATCTGACGTTCCGGCAGAGAAAGATGCGGATAGAGGGCGGCCGTTACGAGTTTGATTTCTGCGTCGGGGTCGAAATCGACCAAGGCCACAACTGGAGCTGGTTCGATGTCGTCGACGCCAGAAAAAAGTCGACCGGCAATGTCTTCCATCGCCGAACGGCTTTTGGTCATGTACTCGCTCCAGGCGACTCCCCTGTCGTCAAGGTCGACACGCTTCAGGAACGAAGGAACAACTTTACGAAGCTCGGTGAGCATGAGGTCGGCGTAGGTCCGAGCTTCGGGCAATGGATGGGCCCGCATGCGAAGCAACAGCATTTCGTAACCCTGGCCGGTGCCATAGATGCCGACATTCGACAACGATGATGCAGGAAGTAGGCCGCGAATGGAATCGAATGCCTTTGCCCGAATTGCCTGGCGGTAGACGAAATCGCTGTCGGAGGGATTTTTGGGGATCCGCTCCTTGATGTCGTCGACCACGATGGGAAGGAGTTCGGCGTAGGTATCAAAAATTCGATCCATATCGCCCACATAGCGGGTGCCGAGAGTCGACTGCAGAACCTCGGGTGGGCGGTAAAAGCGGTAGCGACCGCCGATTCGAGCGTCGTAGGAGATGTATCTCGTCGACTGCTCGAGATACGCCATAAGACGGCCCCACTCGAGAACCTTGGTGAGAAGATTCGAGGCCTGCTCGCACGCTAGGTGGACGCCGCCAAGCTGCGCTACAGAGTCGTCGCCATATTCAAAGAAGACTTTGTCGTACAGCTCTTCGGCCCGGCGTAATCCGATCGTGGCATCGATGGAATCGTCGCCGCTGATGTCGAGTTCGCCAACAAACTCATCAAGAAAGAGCCGCCGGAGGCTTTTGGGCGACCGTGAATAGCGAGCGAACAGAGCGCCTTTAACGACTTCGGGCAGATTTACAAGTGCAAAAACAGGGCCGTAGAGGTTCGTGAAGTAGCGACGTAGGACATCTGCTTCTTCGGGACTGAACTCTTCTGCGACGTAGACGCTCACGGCCGGCGACTGTATGGCCTCTATTGCCTGTCGCCGCGGATGGCCCGCTGGTTGTCGGTCACCGCTTTGCGGCGTGGAAGTCACTGCCAATCGATTCCAGCGAATCGGCGGAGGACCATAAGTCGATGATGGTCATCGCCATGGCCTTGGCACCATCGATAACGCCAGCGTCTCCGGTCGGTGAGGCGGCGAACTCTGCGAACCGTGGCGTGTGTATTCCAACGCCGGTCGGGGCTACCGCGACCATTGGGTGGATGGAGGGCACGACATGGCTCACATTGCCCATGTCGGTGGAACCGACGACCGCTCCCTGCGGACCAGGTTCTTGAACCGCACGACCGAGTGACGCACTGTTGGCCGCATACAACGACTCGAAAGCGTCGTTTCGGAGGAGATCGGCGTAGGCCGGGTCTATCCACTCGAAGTCGACCGAGCAGCCGGTTGCGTCACCGCCCGCGGTGAGCGCCGCGAGCACCCGCGGTTTGAGCGCTTCGAGTCGTGTGAGGTCGGCTGCTCGGATGAACCAATGCATGGCGGCAGTGGCCGGAACGATGTTGGGCTTGTCTCCCCCGTTGGTGAAGACGCCGTGGACGCGCTCTTCCGGGCGAATGTGTTGACGGAGAGCAGCAACATTCATGTAGCCGAGGACCGCTGCATCAAGCGCGTTTCGGCCTTCCCACGGGTACGCAGCAGCATGAGCAGATTGACCATTCCAAGTCACGCGGAGTTGCTGCACAGCAATTGTGGTCATCCATCGGAGATCGACATCAGCGGGGTGAATCATCATTGCCGCGTCGACGCCGGCGAGAGCGCCCCGATCGATCATGAATACCTTTCCGCCGCCACCTTCCTCGGCGGGAGATCCGAGAACGACAAGCCGGCCATTTAATTCCTCTGCCACGGCTGCAGCGCCGAGCGCAGCACCGAGGCCAGCTGCCGCGATGATGTTGTGCCCGCACGCGTGTCCTATGCCTGGGAGTGCGTCGTATTCGCAGAACACTGCGATGGTCGGACCACTGGATCCCGTTGTTGCCTCGAACGCTGTTGGCATTCCGTATGCGCCCCGATTGACATCGAATCCAAGGTCTTCAAGGGCGCCAGTGAGAACCCCGTGTGCATGATGCTCTGCGTAGTTCTCTTCCGGATGGGCATGAATCGAATGGGAGACCTCGAGCAGGAGGCTCCGATGTGCATCGATGGAGTCTGCAGCCCGTTGCTTCGCTTCATGTGCGTCCATGTACTCACGCTACATGGGGGTTCGCTTGCCGTGGAGGGTCAAACGACGACGTAGAACGCATCAGGTTCGATGCGAAGCGACACGGTCCGACCCTTCATGTGTAGGTCCCCATCGATGCGTATCGAGACGGGACGATCGAACGACAGTGTCTCGGAACGAACGCGGCGATAGGACAACGATGGGTGGGGCAAATGAGTGCCGGTGGCTGACCGCCGGACCGCTGCTCGCCGTTGTCGCCAGCCAAGCGATCCAGTGGTGATGTCAATGAAACCGTCCCCCGGGTGAGAACGAGGGCCAAGATCACGACTACCGATCCACTGTGAATTCATTACCGCTGCAAAGTCGGTACCGAAGAGCTTTCCCGCGACGAGGTGTGAGACGAATGGAATCTCAACGCCGTCGATCGTCGCAATGACGAGGTCGACAGGAACTGTGAGCGCTTCTGTTTCGCTGAGTCTGCTCATCACTCCGGAACCACCCAAAGTTTTACAGAGATCGCCGCCTAGGAGACCAACCGTGATGCTGGTGTTGCCAGCAAGCCGTTGCGCAACAATCAAAGTTCGGAGTTCAGCATCCGAATGAGCGATCGGTGCACCCTCCGGTAAGGGCTGAAGCTGGCCGTAATTACTGCCCTTCTTGATTGTCATTTCGGTTCGCTTGCTGTGGGTTCACTCTCAGCATCAGCATCAGGCTCGCCATCGCCGATTCGGCCGCGACCCGAAACTGCTACGACACCTCGATGGAGAGCATCGGCAGCCTCTGATGCGGTGGTCGCACACGCCGCATCGGTCTCAGAAATCTGTCGGAGTAGATCGACGAGTTGCTTTATGGTTCGCACAAAATCGCCGCCGGGCATGTCGTCGTCACCGAGTAAGTGCTCAAGATCGTCTCCCGCTGCCCAAGCATGAGCGAGAGCAAAGAAACCTGCATCCGGACTTCGTGTGACTGAGATCCCGAGCATGCTCTCATCGCGTGCGATGGACCTCGTGAGAGCCTCCAATTGGTCGGAGCGTTGCTCGATGTCGCGTCTGGGGAACCAAGGAGAAAGATCGGGACCAGAGGCGCGCGACTCGTAGACAAATGAACTTGCAAGACCAGCGAGTTCCGAAGCCGAGAGGTCATCGAAGAGTTGCTCCTCGAGTGCTTCGGCGATGGCCAGATCAGACTCGTGGTAGATCCGAACGAGTCGTTCGCCGCGCTCGGTCAGATTCCATCCGTCCAAGTGGCCCCATTGTTCAAGCATCTGCAGAATTCGATCGAAATGTTCAACAAGAGATCCGGTGCGTGAGCGGATCTGCTTTTCGAGGCCTTCGATCTCCCGGCGAACGCGTTCGGTATCTCGTAATGCTCGGAGATGGCTATCGCGGTCGGGGCACCCATGGACTGGGTGGCCCTCCACCGTGCTGCGGTTGCTTTGCCCGAGGTCTTCGCCGGAATCATCACGGGAGGGCAGCCGCTTCGCAATGCGATCAAGTTCTAGCGATACGGCCTTCTGAAACTTTGGTTTCATCGGCGTGAATGGAACGGGCAGTTCAATGTGCGCAACGACGGTTGGCTCATCGTCGAAATCCTTGGAACCAAGTTGCACAACATTGCGTCTCGCGTTCAGGACTTTGACTCGTACAGAGCCACTTTTACGATTGGAAACCGACAGCACAACTACTCGATCGTGGCCGCCGCTTCCTTCGATCCAGAGAACATCGCCAGGTTTGAGCGATCCGAGAGCCCGTTCAACATGCGAGCCACCGCTCCGAACCGCACGCACTCCGCGTTCTGCATCCAACGCGGCCTTGTAGTTCAGAACATCTCCCAACTCACACGCAGCGTCTTCGCGTAGACGCATGAGCTTTTGAGACTGAGCTTCGATGCGATGCTCTTGTCGCGCAACGTCAGCATCGGCCTGATACTGGGCGAAGCTGTTGCCCAGTAGCCGATGTGCTTCGCCAGCGTCATAGCGGCGGACGAGATTCGCTGCCATGTTGTAGGTGGGACGAAAGGAACTCGTGAGCCGAAAACTTCGACTCGCTGCGAGGTTCGCAACTTCTTCAAAGGTGACAAAGGGCGACCACAAAACAATGGCGTTGCCGTGGTTATCGATACCGCGCCGTCCGGCTCGACCAGTCAACTGCGTGTATTGCGATGGAGTGAGAAACTCGTGGCCTTCTCCGGTGAACTTCGTGAGTTTGTCGATTACCACTGTCCTTGCCGGCATGTTGATGCCCAATGCAAGTGTCTCGGTTGCGAAAACGATCCGCACGAGTCCCTCAACGAAACACTGTTCAACGGCTTCTTTGAAGGGAGGAACAAGCCCGGCATGGTGACTGGAAATACCCCTCTCAAGCGAGTCGAGCCAACGGCCGTAGTCGAGGACCCGTAGATCATCATCTGTAAGTTCCTCGACATGAGACTCGGCGATCTGTCGGATACGAGTGCGTTCCTCGGGAGTCGTATAGCTGAGTCCCGCTCGGGTGCAGGAAGTCACCGCCTCGTCGCAACCATTCCGGCTGAACACAAAAAAGATTGCTGGGAGCATTGAGCGCTCGGCGAGCAACTCGACAACCTCTACGCGTCCTGGCGTTGAGTATCGACGTCGGCCACCCTTGCCTCGATCCCGTGGGTCGATGTCGTACTGCTGACCTCGTCGATCAGGTTTGCCCTCACTGAGAGTTGGAATCAGGGCGAGACCATCGTCAAGCCGATCAGCGACGAGATACCAATTATCGAGCTCAACTGGTCGTTTCGTTTCGACGACGACTTCGGTTGGACCCCGAACAGAGGAGATCCACTCCCCTAGTTCATCAGCGTTTGAGACCGTTGCCGAAAGGCACACCAGACGAACGTAGTGGGGCAGGTGGATGATGACCTCTTCCCAAACTGATCCCCTCGAGGAATCTTGCAGATAGTGCACCTCGTCGAGAACGACCCAATCGAGTGCGTCGAGGGCCGACGAACGTGCATAGATCATGTTGCGGAGAACCTCAGTGGTCATGACGACAATCGGGGCATCGCCATTTATTGCCGTGTCGCCGGTGAGGAGACCAACGGCCTCCTTGCCGTGCTCCTCGATCAGGTCGTGGAATTTTTGGTTCGATAGTGCCTTTATCGGCGTTGTGTAGAACGCACGCCGCCCTGCTTGCAGCGCTACGGCGACAGCGTGCTCGGCGACTTTTGTCTTTCCCGAACCCGTCGGGGCGGATACCAAAACCGACAGGCCGCGATCAATGACCGCGATCGCATCTTTCTGAAACTGATCGAACTCGAAAGGTGTGGTCACGTCAGTCAATACGGACGGAGTTTTCTTGGCTCTCCGATGAAGCGCGTTTCTCCGCCTTTCGCTTCGTTCGGTTCCGCAACGCCAATACACAAGCGCCAATCGCAATTGATAGCCCATACAGAAGAAGCATTGGAACTGCGAGAGCTGTCATGGAAATGGGATCACCGCTCGGAGTGATGACAGCAGCGATCACTGCGATAACCACGATCGCTTGCCTCCACCAACCGATGAGATTCCTCGGCGTGATAACGCCAATCATCTGAAGGGCTACAAGGAGTACAGGAAACTCAAAGCCAACTCCGAATGCGAGCATCATCCAGATAATGAGCGTGACGTAGCTGCTAGCGGTATAGAACGGCTCTATTTCAGAGCCGCCGATCGTCGTAAGGAACTGAAGCGTTGGATTGAGGACAAAGAACGCAACTGCCGCTCCCCCGAGAAAAAGGACGACAGCACTCGTGGTGAAGGGAATTGCATACTTCTTTTCCTGCGGATAGAGGCCAGGCGTGACAAATCTCCACACTTGCCAAACGATGATCGGCATGGCGAACGCGACGCCGATGTAGCCCGACATTTTCAGGCGCAGAGCAAAGGCCTGGAGAGGTTCAGTGGCAATGAATGGTTGCCCCGGCTGCACCTCGTTGAAAGGGTGCTTCAAAATTTCGAGAACATAGGGATACAGAAACCATCCGAGAATGGCGCCAACTCCGACAGCAATGGCTATTCGGAACAATCGACTGCGCAACTCGCCGAGATGCTCCCAAAGCGTCATATGTCCTGCTGGAGACGTGGTGGTGTCAGCACTCATGTGTTGCTCAGGTGCTCGTCGTGTCGTCGTTGTCGGAGTCAGTTACCGAGAGGTCGCCAACAAATGGTGTCGGTGAGCCCGCACCGGCTGTCGGCGTCGCAAGGTCAACCGGAGCCACGAGTCGAGGGCCCTCGGTTGTCCGATCGAGAGCATTGTCGACCGTGTGATTCTCGCCAAGGTCCATAGCGGATCGAACTTCTTCTTCGAATCCGGAGGTAACCCGACGCACCTCGGCCATGAACTTACCGACCTTGCGAGCGGTTTCGGGCAACTTCTCGGGGCCCAGCAACAAAAGAGCCAACAGCAGGATCATGAAGATCTCTCCGCCGCCGACGTTGAACATGATCAGGATCGTACTCCCGAGACTTACTGCTTTCCCCATGGCGGCCTATGGCGAGGTCAGAGGACCTGCGTGGGGCAGGCTGTTGCGGTGACTCGACTTCCCTCCCTGCGACCACCAATCGGCTTCGCCCATCGCGGAGCGAAGGCTCATGCTCCCGAGAACACGATGGAAGCCTTTGAGTTGGCCCTGCGCCTAGGTGCGACGGGACTCGAGAGCGACGTCTGGGTCACTGCAGACGGGGTAGCCGTTCTTGATCATGACGGCCTCGTTGGTCGTCGTCCGCTTCGACGTCCGATTTCAGAGGTGACGTCGTCAGACCTACCCCGCCATATCCCCACTTTGCGCGAGTTCTATGAAGTCGTTGGACGATCGGCTGATTTCTCCTTGGACATCAAAGATCCTGCTGCGGCGGCCGAGGTGGTGGCGTGTGCCCGAGATGTGGGCGCCGAAGATCGCCTTTGGCTCTGCCACCCCGATCGGCAGCTTGTGAGTTCATGGAGAGATCTCTCTTCCAGCGTCCACCTGGTCGAATCCACTCGAGCGTCCAAGTTCGAGGGCAGCCCCGAACTCCACATTGCCCAAAGCGCCGAACTTGGTATTGAGGTGATCAATCTTCACCACAGCGACTGGACCGGTGGTTCGGTTGCGATGGCTCATCGCTTCGGACTGCTCGCCTTCGGTTGGGACGCACAATTCGATCGAATACTCGACGAACTACTCGACTGTGGAATCGATGGGGTTTACAGCGACCATGTCGACACGATGATGGCGTCACTTGCGAAAATTGCCGGTAGTGGTACGGGCGCTTAGTCGCGCACGACAACCGCAAGCGCGATCAGGCTCTACAGCAAGCCGAATCTTCCAAGCGGCCAAACAGTTACAAAAGCTCGACCGACAATTGTCGATTCATCGATAGACCCAAAGTAGCGACTGTCTTTTGAGTCGCTGCGATTGTCGCCCATGACCCAAACCTGACCCGAAGGCACAACACAGGGAGCTTCGGTCGTGCACTTGTTGGGGGCATTTGCACTGCTCGTTACGGTTCCGTCGGAGAGGTAGGACTCGTCGAGCCGCTTCCCGTCGACGTACACGGCTCCGTCGATAAACGAAATCGATTCACCAGGCAGCCCGACCACTCGTTTGATGAGATCAGGAATGTTGCTCGAGGTTTCCGAGGCAGGCCGCTCGAAAACAATCACGTCACCGCGATTGACGTCATGAAGCCGATAGCTGAGTTTGTTCACGAGGACCCGATCACCCTCGCGCAACGTCGGGTACATCGACAGCGATGGAATGTAGAACGCCTGGAGCAAAAAGACCTTGACCACCAATGCGAGCAAGATCGCACCGACGATAACGAGAACCCACTCGACAAAATTGGCCCCACGGGGACCGAACCACTTCTCGAACCGGCGACGTCGGTATCGCCAGCGAGTCGATGCGACACGATCAGTTGCTGGACTGGTCACAGGTGAGCTTTCCGGGGGGAACGAGACCGGTACGTTCCGGCGCGCCGTAGCCTAGTCACGGTAGGTGGAGAGCAACCTTCGGGCAGCCGCGCCACCAACACCTTGAAGTTCGGGAGACGCGTTGACGACCTCGGCATCAGGCCCAAGCCTGAGAAGCAAACGCTCAAGCCACGCCAGCGAACCGATCGCGAGAACGATGGTTGCGGTTCCATCAGCGTGCATTTCTATCGACTCTGCTGGGTAGTACTCGGTAACCCATCTTGCGTCTGGCTGAAGCAGCAACGTGATTCGTCCCAAAGCGTTCGATCCATCAAACAGTTCGAATGATGGCAGCGGATTGGGGGTGACAAACTCCACATTGGTGATCTCTGCCTGACGAATTCGGTCAATTCGGAAGACTCGCTCAGCGTTGCTCGCGTGACACCAACCCTGGAGGTACCAAAGACCACCCTCGGAATGAATCGCCCAAGGATTGATTCGGCGAGTACCGGTGTCGTCGCGCCCGTAGCTGTAATAGGTGATCTCCACGGCCTGACGGCCTTCAATCGCTGAACGAAGTAGTTCGGTGATCGCGTCGGGCGCGGTGTCGATGCCTATGTCGACGGCGGTCTCGGAACCTTCGCCAAGAGTGCGCAGCACCTTTTCAAGGCCGCGGGCTAGTGCACTGGAGTGATCTGCCCCTGGCACTGAGAGCAATGCTTTTGCAGAGGTAAGGAGCGCAAAGGTTTGTTCAGTAGTGAGCCGAAGAGGGCGGCGGAAATAGTCGGGAAGTTCAATCGTGACTGTGTCGGCGTCGACAATTGCGTTGATGAGAAGATCTGGTGTGTACGGATGAACGCCAACCATTGAGGTGATGATGAGGCAGTCGCGTAAATCATCCGCATCGATCGCGAACCGTTCACTGATTTCACTGATCGTTGCGGTTCCATCGGGTTGATTCGCAACCCACGGGACGATGGCGAGCGTTCGATCCAACCGCTCGGCTGCAGTCATATCAGCCACGGTCGCAACCTCCGATGACTTCGAGCCATTCGATCATTGATGCTCGGGCTTCAGGAGGATCGATGATTTCTGCGTGATCAAGGAAGCTGAGAACAAAGGAGCGAAAAGCAGGCCAGTTCGCTACAGGCACCTGGAATGACGCTGCTCCGCTGGACTGCTCAGTAACGGTGCAAGAGGAAAGAGATTGCCGAGCGAAATCAGAAACCTCGGCGTCAAAGCGAACAGTCATCACTACCGGTTCGTTGTCTCCGAACTCCCATGGGTCTGCCTGCTCCGAAGGCGTCGACGGTATGGGGTGACTCTGACTGCCGGGATCATCGAGTTGAACCTCACTACGCACGCGGTCAAGACGAAAGTTTCTTTGCTCACTCCGTTCGAGATCGAAAGCAGTCAGGTTCCAACGACCTCGTTTGAAGTCGAGGTGCCAAGGTTCAACAGAACGCTTGGAAGTGCCCGCACTGCTCTCATAGGTGAACGAAACAACTCGGCGCTCGGTCACGGCCCGAAACAATGGAACCAGCGAAGCGTTACTCGGGATCTCGGTGAGCTCTCCGACAGGGATACCCGCCGAGTCGCTCGACGCTGCATCGACCACTCCCCCGAGCCGCCACATGGCACGCGCCATATCTCCGGGCGAGGAACCAACCGTCACCGTCTCGAGGGCAAGGTGCAACGCCGCGAGCTCATCGCTCTCTAAACCTGGGTCGGGAAGCTCGTACTTCGATTTGTCGACTCGGTATGCCGTGAGTTCGGCGGTTGCACCCGTGACGACCTCGATCGGAACGCCGAGGCTCAGCAGATCCTTTTTATCTCGCTCGAATGTGCGTCGAAACGAGTCGTGGTCGGCGTTGTAGCCAGGAACGCGTTGCTGGATGTCAATGGCACGGACGCCCTGGACAGTGTCGCTCAGGGCGGCCAGCAAATTCATCTGGCGCTCAAACTTCTCAGCAGATTTATCGGTCGGAATCATTCACACATCACTTGAGCTGAAAGGAATTGGAGCACTACAGGGACGCGATCAATTTCTCGACACGCTCGTCGTGAGATCGAAAAGGGTCTTTACATAAAACGGTGCGTTGGGCTTGATCATTCAGCTTGAGATGTACCCAGTCAACGGTGTAGTCACGCTTTCGTTCTTTTGCCTTCTTAATGAACTCACCCCGCAGTCGTGCGCGGGTCGTTTGCGGCGGAGTATCGATTGCCTCTTCGATCTCGGTGTCGTCACAGATGCGCTCGACCAAACCGCGATCCTGCATCCGGTAAAAAATGCCGCGTTTTCGATTGATGTCGTGGTACTGCAGATCCAACAGCGCAACTTTCGGATCGGTGAGTTCGAGTCCGTGGCGCTCACGGTAGGCCTCGATCAACTTGTACTTGATCACCCAATCAGCCTCGCGGTCCTGGCCCAATGGATCTTTTTCGATCTTTGTAAGTGCCTGCTCCCACATGCCGAGTGCTTGCTTCTCGAGCGGTGAGAGATCCCGTCGGTCGGCGTATCGGAGAGCCCTGTTCAGATACTCACTCTGGATCTCGAGGGCGGTCGCCTCACGGCCATTGGCAAGTCTCACTTTTCGAGTGCATGTCATGTCGTGACTGATCTCGCGGATAGCTCGGATCGGATTCTCGAGCGTCATGTCGCGCATGATCACATTGGGCTCTTCGAGCATTCGAAGGAGTAGCGCTGTTGTTCCAACCTTGAGAAAGGTCGCGTATTCACTCATGTTCGAATCGCCAACGATGACATGGAGGCGCCGGTATAGTTCTGCGTCAGCATGCGGCTCATCACGAGTGTTGATGATTGGTCGGCTTCTGGTTGTCGCCGAAGATGTCCCCTCCCAAATGTGCTCCGCTCTCTGCGAAATGCAGAACATTGCCCCACGAGCGGTTTGGAGAACCTTGCCTGCACCAGCGTAAATCTGACGTGTCACGAGAAACGGAATCAGGGTATTGGTGTAGTGGGCTAACTCTTCTTTTCGGCCGGTGAGGTAGTTCTCGTGGCATCCGTAGGAGTTGCCAGCTGAATCGGTGTTGTTCTTAAAAAGGTATATATCGCCGTTGATCCCTTCATCGGCAAGTCGGTTTTCAGCTGAAGTAAGTAGCTGTTCGAGGATGCGCTCCCCTGCTTTGTCGTGCACGACTACGTCGTGGATCGAATCGCATTCAGGAGTTGCATACTCGGGATGGGAGCCAACATCGAGATACAGCCGTGCGCCATTTTGGAGGAAGACATTTGAACTCCTGCCCCAAGACACAACTCTGCGGAACAAGTAGCGAGCAACCTCATCGGGACTAAGACGACGTTGGCCGCGCAGAGTGCAGGTGACTCCGTACTCGTTCTCTAGCCCGAAGATCCTCCGCTCCATACCGGCACGCTATCGGTGACCACGAGTCGGAGGGTGACCGAACGGGAATCAGTTCTTCGGAAGGAAATCCGGGAGTTCCGACCGTTCAATACGACGGAAAGCGCGACGTTGGCCAACGCGATCAAGTACTGCGACTTCGAGATCAGTTGCATCAAGAGAGCGGTCCGGGCCCGCCAGGGCGGCGACTGCAACGGCGAGGACCGCCTGAAGGTCGAGTTCAGGGGCCCATGTCTCTTCGAGTCGGTTTGAGATGGCGTCGGCGTCACCGCCGAGAACCGTGAAGCGGTCTTCGTCCATGACGGTTCCGTCATACAGGATGTGGAAGAACTGGTCGTCGGCCGAGGTGAGGCCAACTTCGGCCACGAGGATCTCGACTTCCATTGGCTTCATCTCGTGGGTGAACACCTGGCCGAGAATCTGTGCGTATTGATTGCCAAGGCTTCGAGCGTCGACGTCCTCACGGCTGTAGGAAAAGCCTTTGAGGTCAGCGGCTCGAACTCCAGCGATCCGGAGCTGATCAAACTCGTTGTACTTGCCAACTCCGGCGAACGCGATTCGGTCGTAGATTTCGCTGACCTTGCGGAGGGTTGTCGAAGGGTTCTCGGCGACAATCGCTATGCCATCGGCAAACTGGGTTGCAACGAGTGATCGACCTCGGGCAATTCCCTTCCGGGCGTAGTCGGCGCGATCTTTCATCACCTGTTCGGGGGCGACGTAGTACGGCATGCTCATCGGGCACCCCCGGACGTTTCCGTTGATGTCTCGGGCAATCGCCCGCCACCGTCACGAGACGACAGTGCATCGAGTAAGCCCACGAAACGCTGTGCGATGTCCGCATCATCGACACGCTCGAAACCATCAGAAGTGATTGTCGCTATTACCGGGTAAATGCCTCGAACCATGTCAGGACCGCCGGTTGCGGAGTCTTCATCGGCTGCTTCGAACAGCGCTGTAATCGCGAGGTCGACCGCGTCATCTCGGCTGAGTCCTTCGTGAAACCGCATCTTCACCACTGATCCAGCTAACGAACCCCCGGAGCCGCTCGTCGCAAAATTTGATTCTTCGTAACGGCCGCCGGTGATGTCGTATTGGAACAAGCGTCCCGCTGACCGCCGAGTATCGAAACCGGCAAAGATCGGTACAACGGCAAGACCCTGCATTGCTGCTGGGAGATTGTTGCGAACCATTTGGCCGAGTTGATTCGCTTTGCCTTCAAGGGAAAGCTGCGACCCTTCAACTTTTTCGTAATGCTCGAGCTGCAATTGAAACAACTTGACCATTTCCATCGCCGGACCGGCCGCACCGGCGATCGCGACACCGGAATGGCGATCAGCAGGAAAGACCTTTTCGATCGCGCGATGACTGATGATGTGGCCAGATGTGGCCCGGCGATCCCCTGCCATCACAACGCCATCGGCGTAGCGAATCGCCACAACAGTGGTTGCATGGGTGATCGACAGCCGTTCATCGACTGCGGCGGACGGGGCCACTGGAACGAGACCCTGCATCTTGGCTAGCGCCGCGAAATCTGGACCTGGATCTTCGGACGGGATGAAAAACGGCATACTCACGATCGAGAGGCTACCGGTTCGGCCGAGATTCGTCTGCGGCTGCTACTGGCCACCCTTTTGCACAAAGCTGCGGACAAAGTCCTCGGCGTTTGTTTCGAGAACCTCATCGATTTCATCGAGAAGATCGTCAAGTTCCGCCTTGAGTTTCTCGCCGGCTTCCGAACTCGCCGGGGCCTCGTCTACCGCTTCTTCCGGACGCTCGGTTGGTGTTCGTCTGATCTGTTCACGTTCAGGCATGGCACCTCCTAAATGTCGAGTTCGTGATCCTCCGTGGAACCGGAGGCCACTCCCCTATGCGTCGAGTTGAGCAAGCAGCTCGGCCGCAGTTTGGCTGGATTCGATCACGCTAGCCACATGAGAGGCGGTTCCGCGCGACGGTTCCATCATTGCGACCCTCCTGAGAGGTTCGGAACCGACATCGAACACCATGGAATCCCAATTCGCTGAAATGATCTCGTCGCCAAATTTTGCCAAGCATGCTCCTCGGAAATAGGCGCGGGTGTCCTCAGGGGGGAAACTCATGCCGCGATGGACCAAATCGGGATCACAAATAGTTTCCAATCCGACACGCCGGGCAAGAGACTTCTCAGGGCGAAGGTCGTGATACTGCAGGTCGAGCGCGTGGAGGCGAGCATCGCCCCACTCCAATCCGTGCCGCTCTCGGTAGCCACTGATGAGCCGGTACTTAGCGATCCAATCGATGGTGCTTGCGAGTGACTCAGGATCGGCCTCAAGTCCTGAGAGCGTCTGTTCCCACCGACGAAGAATCTCGGGACCGACTTCCTCGCCGACAACCGAGAATCCATGATGCTGTCCCCAGTCAGCAGCCCGCTCGCAGAGATAGCGCTGAACCTCGAGTGCCGTGGCGGAGCCGCCGCCAGCTAGTGGCAATGCTGCGGTAAGGGAGAGATCGGTGCTCACGGTGCGCAGCGCGTGTATCGGTGCGGCGAACCGCAGATCACGTTTGATCCAGTCGTCTTCGATCATCGCCAAGACGATGGAAGTGGTACCGACCTTCAAGAACGTGGCGACCTCGCTCATGTTCGCGTCGCCGATAATGACGTGAAGGCGACGATATTTCTGGGGGTCGGCGTGGGGCTCGTCTCTTGTATTGATGATTGGTCTCTTCAACGTCGTTTCGAGACCGACCTCTTCTTCAAAGAAATCTGCACGCTGACTGATCTGAAACGGTACGAGTTCTGACGAAAGACCAAGTTCACTTCCGACCTTCCCGGCCCCACAGAAGATTTGGCGGGTGATGAAGTGCGGGGTGATTTCCGCAACGATTCTTCCGAAGGGAAGGTCACGATCAATGAGGTAGTTCTCGTGACATCCGTAGGAGTTCCCTTTCCCATCAGAGTTGTTCTTGTACGCAACAATCGACTGGCCTTCGGGTAGGAGCGCGTCGGCCGCTCTCATCGACTTTTCGACGATCAATTCGGCAGATCTGTCGAACGTGACAACTGACAATGCATCGCCACATTCGGGGGTCGAAAGTTCGGGGTGGGCATGATCGACGTAGTAGCGAGCACCGTTGGTGAGAACAGCGTTCACCATGTGGGTTTCGACCTCAGGAGGCATCGAGTCTGGACTCGTGACGCCGCGGGCATCTGCACCGGGCGTTTCGTACTCGAAATCCCAACCGACTCTTGGTGCGCCGTGTGCAGCACCACCAGATTTGGTGAGATCGCTGAGATAGGAATTAATCAGAATGGAAGAGGCAGTGATCGGATTCGGATCTTCGACGCCGCGAAAAACGATCCCGTACTCGGTCTCGATTCCACAGATCTTTCTGATCGCCACGAGAAATCCCTACCGACTCTTCTTAGGCAACTTCAGAGGTACTGGCCGGTGCCGACGCGCTCGATAGAGCGACCACCTGAGGTTTCTGTCTCCGAATGCTTCACAAGGGTGCGGATATAGATAATCCGCTCGCCTTTCTTCCCCGAAATTTTGGCCCAGTCGTCCGGGTTCGTCGTATTGGGGAGATCCTCATGCTCTTTATATTCCTGGTGAATCGATTCGAACATGTCGTTCACACGGATACCGCGCTCACCCGTTCGCAGGAAGCGTTTGATCGCAAGCTTCTTTGCGCGTCTGACGATGTTCTCGATCATCGCACCTGACGAGAAGTCCTTGAAGTACATGATCTCTTTGTCGCCGTTTTGGTACGTGACCTCGAGGAACTGGTTGGCCTCGTCGTCGCGATACATCTCGGCAACCGTCTGCTCAATCATGACGCGAACGGTCTTCTCGGGGTCGCCGCCTCCGAGTGAATCAACTTCGACGATGTCGAGAGGCAAATCGGAAGTGAGGTAGCGGGCGAAAATCTGTGCAGCCGAATTTTCGTCGGGACGTTCGATTTTGATCTTCACGTCGAGGCGACCAGGTCGGAGGATCGCGGGATCGATCAGATCCTCTCTATTCGAGGCTCCAATAACGATCACATTCTTGAGCGTCTCTACGCCATCGATCTCAGCAAGGAGCTGAGGCACGATGGTCGATTCCATATCCGAGCTAATGCCGGTTCCTCGAGTGCGGAAGAGTGAATCCATCTCGTCGAAGAAGACAATGACTGGCCAACCCTCTTCGCTCTTTTCGCGAGCCCGTTCGAAGACAAGTCGAATCTGCCGCTCGGTTTCACCGACGTATTTGTTGAGA
>Ga0208592_1000241_pt1 | contig 16789 bp, 14 predicted proteins | sample LakMenE18May10ns_FD_150712 | JGI IMG/M metagenome (GOLD analysis project Ga0208592, IMG submission 150712) | Freshwater microbial communities from Lake Mendota, WI - 18MAY2010 deep hole epilimnion ns (SPAdes) | ecosystem: Environmental > Aquatic > Freshwater > Lentic | place: Lake Mendota...
CGGCACCAAAATCGCAGGTGCTCTGGTTGATGAGCAAGGGCGAATTCATAATGAACTCAAGGTGTCAAGCCCCATCGACGATGCCGATCAAATGATTGACACCATTGCCTCGTTAGTGGCCGAGCTGACCGCGGGCCAGGTAGTTGCCGGGGTTGGTATTGCCGCCGCTGGCTTCATGAGCAAAGATCGGGAGATTATGTATCACTCGCCAAACATTTCCGCTTGGCGAAATGAACCGCTTAAGAAGCGCTTGGAGACCAAACTAGGCCAACCTGTAATGCTCGAAAACGACGCTAATGCCGCTGGATGGGCCGAGTTTCGTTTTGGTGCAGGGGCTAAGTCCAAGAGCATGATCATGATCACCATTGGAACCGGGTTAGGCGGGGCAATCATCTCCGATGGGGTTCTTCTGAAGGGCGGCTTTGGCATCGGCGGCGAGTTAGGACACGTGACTCTTATTCCTGGAGGCCAAAGCTGTGGCTGTGGCCAAAAAGGCTGCGTTGAAGCATACTGCGCAGGAACGGCACTTCTAAAATCAGCTCGCGCCCTAGCCCGCTCAAGTGACTCCAGAGGTTCAAGACTCAAGCAGCTAGCGGAAGTAACTGGTGAATTGACCGGGGAACAGGTTTATCAAGCCATTCTCGAAGATGATCTAGGCGCCAACTCACTTATTGCGGACCTCGCTCACCATCTAGGAACCGCCATTGGAACAATTTATGTTCCAATCCTTGACCCCGAACTGGTAGTTATCGGAGGGGGAGTAAGCGTATTGGGGGAGAGACTTCTGGCTCCAATTCGGTCTGCTTTCAGTGATTCCATGCCAGCAAAGGGGTATCGACCAGAGCTAGAGATTGTTGGGGCCACCTTCTTGAACCAGGCAGGTCTTATTGGAGCTGCTGATTTAGCTCGCCAGAGCTTTGCAGGGTCATAACCGATAAACTTTAGTCTTGCTCTAGCTAGAGAGGTAGCGATGGCGTATTTCATACTCAAGACGTTCGTCCTTGGCCCTTTGCTGCGCTTCATCTTTAGGCCATGGGTTCGCGGAGTGGAGAACGTACCAACCTCCGGAGCTGCAATCTTGGCTAGCAATCACCTATCTTTTTCTGACTCTATATTTCTTCCGTTGCAGTGCCCTAGACCTGTGGTGTTTCTGGCAAAAAGCGAGTACTTCACTGGTAAGGGTATAAAGGGCTTTCTAGTGAAGACATTTTTCAAGGCCACTGGCCAGTTACCGATTGACCGCTCAGGCGGTAAAGCTTCTGAGGCAGCATTGAACACCGGCCTGGGCGTTTTAGAGCAGGGGCAGCTGCTTGGCATCTATCCGGAAGGAACCAGGTCACCCGATGGCAAGCTTTATCGAGGAAGAACTGGAATTGCCAGGATGGCGCTGGAGGCTAAGGTTCCAGTTATTCCAGTTGCCATGATTGACACCGAAAAAGTTCAACCGATTGGGTCCCGATTTCCTAGGGTTCGCAGGGTGGGCATTGTTTATGGGGAGCCACTGGACTTTTCGAGATTTGATGGCATGGAGGGAGATCGTATAGTTTTGCGAGCCGTGGCCGATGAAATCATGTACGAACTCATGAAAATTAGTGGCCAAGAATATGTAGACCAATACGCCTCTACAGTTAAGGAAAAGCGAGCAGCGCTCGCTAGGTAGGAAAATTTGATAGAGCCAAATATACAAGCCGACCCAAAGGTTCTTGCCGGTCTAGACAACTACAAGAATCTGCCTGCCGCGCAACAACCAACTTGGACTGACCAAGCAAAGCTCGATACTGCTCGTCAAGAGCTTGCAATTTTGCCACCGTTGGTATTTGCCGGTGAAGTAGACACTCTTAGGTCCAGACTCGCTGCTGCTGCATCTGGAAAAGCCTTCTTGTTACAAGGTGGAGACTGCGCCGAGACTTTTGCCGATGCAACTGCTGACAGAATCAGAAACCGAGTCAAAACAATTTTGCAGATGGCTGTTGTATTGATGTATGGCGCTTCGTTACCTGTTGTGAAAATGGGACGCATGTCCGGCCAGTTTGCTAAGCCAAGATCTTCTGACACGGAAACTCGCGGTGACATTACCCTTCCTGCCTACCGAGGCGATGCGGTTAATGGCTATGACTTCACGCAAGAGTCCAGAGCTACCGATCCAAGCCGCATGGTTCGCGCGTACCACACCTCTGCCTCGACACTGAACCTAATTCGTGCTTTTACAACCGGAGGATTTGCCGACCTTAGATCAGTACACGAGTGGAACAAAGGCTTCACCGATAACCCAGCAAACTCTCGCTACGAGCAACTAGCTGGTGAGATCGATAGAGCCATCAGGTTTATGGATGCCTGTGGTGCAGACTTTGAAGCGCTCAAGAGCACCGAGTTTTACGTATCCCATGAGGCCTTGCTGTTTGACTACGAAAGGCCATTGACCAGAATTGACTCTCGAACTGGGAACCCTTACGGCACCAGCGGTCACTTCCTATGGGTGGGAGAGAGAACTAGGCAGATTGACGGTGCCCACATCGATTTCATGTCAAGACTTAGAAACCCGATCGGAGTAAAGCTGGGTCCGGCAACTAGCAAGCAGGACGTCTTGGAGCTGATTGAGAAACTTGACCCGAATCGTGAGCCAGGAAGGCTCACCTTCATCACTCGCATGGGAGCCTCTCAGATTAGAGACAAGTTGCCAAGCTTGATTGAAGCCGTTGCAACCACAGACGCTACTCCGTTATGGGTGACCGATCCGATGCACGGTAACGGTATCACCACCAAAAACGGTTACAAGTCCAGGCACTTCGATGACGTCATGGAAGAAGTTTCAGGGTTTTTCAGCGTGCACAAAGATATGGGAACTTTTCCAGGAGGAATTCACATCGAACTAACCGGTGATGACGTTGCAGAGTGTCTAGGTGGCTCGGAAAAAATTGATGAAGCTACCTTGGAGCAGCACTACGAGTCACTGTGTGACCCAAGGCTGAATCACATGCAGTCACTGGAGCTAGCGTTTTTAGTTTCAGAGAAGCTTTCAAAGCGCTAGCGCGTATAAATCGTAACTGTAGAACCCACGCGCACTTTTTGTCCTGGGGCAGGGCTTTGTCTAGCAACTTTGACAACTCCGTAAGAGCTAGTTAGTTGATCGGTGTCTACGGTCACAGCCAACCCCAACGCTTCAAGGGCCCTCTTCGCGGCTGCTACTGTCTCTCCAACCATGTTGGGCAAGGTGGCAAACTCTGGACCTTTCGATACGTCCAACCGCACCGAGCCGCCCTCTTTGAGGGGGTCACTTTCTGGAACCATGGCAACAACCAAGCCTTTGGAAACCTCGTCACTAAACACTAGGCTCTCTGTCACAACAACCCCCAGAGCCTGCAGTTCTTGCTTGGCTTGCTCTGCTCCGTTGTTGCGAACATCAGGCAGCTCACCCAGCGAGATCTGGATATCAACAACTGTTCCCTGATTCGTTTCTGTTCCGCTGGCAAGTGAAAACGCTATAACCTTTCCTGCCGCCACAGTGCTAAAAAACGAAGTTACAACTCCCGGCTCCAACTCACTGGCCGTTAGCAATGCCTGTGCCTCGGAAAGATCTGCGTCTGGCACTTCAGGCACCAGTACTTGCTTTGGCCCAAGAGAAACAAACACCGTGATTTCAGATTGCTTGGACACTTGAGAACCAGCTGGTGGATCGGTTCTGGTAACAAACCCAACCGGTACTAGCAAGCTGTGTTCTTGTTGCTCGACTACCTTGAGCCCAATTGGTTCGAGTGCGGCAATTGCCACTTCCAAAGATCTACCAGAAAGTTCTGGAACACTTGCCGCACCACCTGGTCCGGTAGCAAACCACCAACCAGATCCAGCCGAGGCAAAAACAGCCAAGAAAGTGAAAAGAACCAATAACCGGCCAGTTCTTCGATTGGCCTTGGTGAGCTTAGTTGCGATTTCGGAGCGGTATTCAAGCTGACCCAAAAGCTGCTCGTCGATGACTTCGGTGGCGCCATCTAGCGCAACAAAGTCTTCATCCCAATTAGCTCTTGCGGTTTTCGCGATGTCTTCCAGGTTTGTGGTCAAACCCCGCGCTAAATCTGATCGGGCACGCTTGATTACTGGGAGTAACTCTCTGGCATTAGCTGGTCGGTCTTTCGGATTTCTTGCCGTCGCCCATAAAACAATCTCATCTAGAAGCGGCGGCACGCCAGGCTTGATTGACGAGGGAGCAGGAACGCGGTCATTGGCGTGCTGATAGGCGACTTGAACAGCCTGCTCGCCTTCGAAAGGTTGCCTTCCAGTTAGCATCTCAAAAATCATCACACCTAATGAATAGATGTCGCTTCTGGCATCGGCCTGGCCGCGCGTAACTAGTTCGGGGGATAGATAGGCCACAGTTCCAACTACCGATCCAGTTTCAGTGTGTTGCGTGATTGCCCGGGCTAATCCAAAATCGCCGAGTTTTACGTTTCCGTTGTCATCTAGAAAAATGTTTTCAGGCTTCAAGTCTCGATGCAATATTCCTGCGGAGTGCGCTGCTGCAAGACCGGCGGTTAGCGGCTCAATGATTTCTAATGTTCTAGAGGCGTCTAGTAAGCCAAAATCGTTCATGGCATCCCGAAGAGTAATGCCTGGCACAAACTCCATCACCAAGAAGGTGATTTCACCGTCGGTTCCTTGATCGAAAACGTTCACAAGATTTGGGTGGGAGAGTTTTGCTGCCATCTTGGCTTCACGGCGAAACTTTTCTACGAATGACTTGTCCGTTGCAAGGTGTGGATGAATGATTTTTAGGGCAACTTCACGCTCTAAAACACTGTCTCTGGCCCGGTAGACGCTTGCCATACCACCTGATGCGACCAGAGACTGGACCAGATAGCGCGAGGCAATAAGGCGGCCAGCTAGATCAGCCATAAGTGCCTCCTACCAAAATGCAATGGGCTCTTTGCGCATGGGATTTGGTTGAAAGAAATAGTGCCAGATTATGTGGAGTTTTGGTCCATTTCGTAAGATCCATAAGCCTTTCTATGCTCACACAGACTATTTAGTTATTGGCTCAGGCGCTTAGGGTGTGGCAATCTATTAGTGTGAAAGATTCTCTAGACCTAGTAAAAGACTGGCTGACCATCGAACAAGCGGCAGAGCTTCTTGGGATCCCCAAAGGAAAAGTCAATCGACTTCTCGAGGACTACAGCCTGGTAGCTGTGAACCTTGATGGGAAGTTGATGATCCCAGCAGCGTTAATTGTTTCTGGCGAACCGCTTGCGCCCCTTAGAGGCACCATCATCATGTTGCTGGACTCGGGATACAGCATCGAGGAGTCTGTAACTTGGCTGTTTACCTTTTCAGAGGTTTTGCAACAAACGCCAGTTCAATCGCTAATTGAGGGTAAAAAATCGCCGGTTAGGCGACTGGCTCAAATGCTGGATATCTAAGCTGTACGGTTTATAACCTTTTGGGCCATGGATTTAAGCTGAGCCTTGGCTTGTGCATCGATATCAATTTGATTCAATGCCGACATAGCCTGATCAGCTAACTCACTAATAGTTCTTTCGACTTTTTCAAGCGCTTTAGAGCCAATTATTGTTTGCTGTAAGAACGCTACCTGCTCATCGGTTAGCTCGCGTGATGAGAGCATCTCATCAAAGAGCTTCCCAACCGAGTTCGACAAGGACTGTCTGGTATAGCCAATCAAAACTGTTCGCTTGCCTTCTCGAAGGTCATCACCAGCAGGCTTTCCGGTGATAGCACTATCTCCAAAAACACCAAGCACGTCATCTCGCAGCTGAAACGCCATTCCTAAAGGAACCCCAAAATCCGAAAGTTGCCTCAGTTGGTCTTGGTTAGCGCCAGCAAAGGCGGCTCCAATTAGAAGCGGAGCCTCTATCGAGTATTTTGCGCTTTTGTAAAGCATGACTTTGTTCGCTCGCCCGACAGCATCCTCAACGCTGCGCGTTACTGCAGCATTTTCTTCCACCACGTCTAGATACTGCCCAGCCATGACTTCGACTCTCATCCGGCTAAATTCATCTCGGCAGGCCGCTGAAACTTCAGCGCTCGGGGCGTTCAGCAGTGCGTTTCCAAAAATTTCGCTACTCCAGCCCAGCATTAAATCACCCACCAAAACCGATCCAGCAACCCCGAATCTTTCGGTGGACCCGGCCCATCCAGAATTACTGTGCAGGGTTTCAAATCTTTTGTGAACTGCGGGCTGGCCTCTTCGAAGATCGGACTGATCTAACAGGTCATCGTGAACCAAGGCGGCACCCTGGAACATTTCTAGTGACGCAGCAATTCCAACCATGGCCTCGGCCGATTTGGCTCTTCGCTCACTTGATTGCACGGGCACAGTTGCGAGATGACCCACCCAGGACCAGTAGCAAAACAGCGCACGAAAGCGCTTGCCTCCCTGAAGCAGGGACTGGGTATAGGTCACAAGTGGAGCCAAATCGTCCGAAATTGCCTGAAAGTCATGCAGTTGGTGGGAGCAGAAATCGTCCAGGTGTTCTTGGACTAGTTTTACTAGGGTCTCGGATTCATCCACAGCAATAGCCTAACTAGCTTGCGTAGATTAGACTTAGCAGTAATGGATTTCGAAAGATCCGGAGGTGAGCATGGCACTATCAGAGCGTGAACAAAAGCTGCTTGAGGAGCTAGAGCGCGGACTCCTAGACGGCGACAGCGGCCTAGACTCCAAGGCAAAAAGGTTGGGTAATCCAGCGGGCCGGTTAATCGGGGGAGCCCTGGTGGCGGTTATTGGCGTGGTTGTTTTGCTCACAGCTGTTTTGGCTCAGATTGCCCTTATTGGCGTTGCCGGGTTCTTGATTATGCTCGCCGGTTTAGTGATCGCAACCTCAAACCTTCAGCTACCCAACATCTCTGCCGATTTCGCCAAGGCAGCGCCAGGCTCGCCAAAGCCAGGCAGGAACTTCTTTGAAGATCGCTGGGACAAGCGCCAGGGCGACTAAACCCCTGAACTAGCAGGCAAAAGACCCTCATTTTGGGGGTCTTTTTTTGTTTCCCAAAAACACGCCAAATTTGAAGAAATTTGCCTATTTTGACCACAAAGTGGGTGAAAGTGGTGTAATGTGGAGGAAAGCTAAAAAAGCAGATGATTTCACGGGGAAGGGGAATTCAATGCTGTTAGGCACCCATGCCCCAAAGCTGGACGAAAAAGGCCGCGTTATTCTTCCGGCCAAGTTCCGAGACGAGCTCTCAGCTGGTTTGGTTCTAACTCGTGGCCAGGACCGCTGTCTGTATGTGTTTTCTTCCAAAGAGTTTGAAGCCGTGAATGAAACCATTCGCCAGGCGCCAATAACTAGCAAGCAAGCGCGTGACTACTTGAGAATCTTCCTCTCGGGTGCTTCGGATGAGATTCCTGACAAGCAAGGTCGCGTCACAATTCCACCGACGCTTCGAAGCTACGCCGGTCTAGGTAAGGAACTTGTAGTAATCGGAGTGGGCTCGCGTGCCGAAATTTGGGACGCCACAGCCTGGAACCAGTATCTAGCAAACCAAGAAAACGGCTTCTCAGAAATCTCTGAGGAGGTGATTCCTGGCCTGTTTTGACCTTAGTCACCTGGTCTGGTTTTGATTTTCTTCCCCGATATCAAAACCGGATCAGGTGAATAAGTGGCCAATCTACTTATGACAACAGCGAACCTTGAATCACTTCACGAGCCAGTAATGCTAGAGCGCACGCTTGAGCTGCTAGCCCCAGCACTTGCAGATTCGCAAGCGGTGCTGGTCGACTGCACTCTTGGCCTTGGCGGACACGCCAAGGCATTTCTTAATCGTTTTGAAAATCTAACTGTCGTTGGAATTGACCGTGACCCAATCGCGCTCGAGTTAGCAGCCAAACGTCTTGGTGAGTTTGGCTCAAGGGTGAAGTTCTTTTACGGAACCTATGAGCAGATTCCAGAAGCACTGAGTGAATTTGGTTTCGCGGAAGCGTCGGCAGTTCTGATGGACCTTGGCGTGAGCTCGATGCAAATTGATAGCCAAGACCGAGGTTTCGCTTATAGTTTCGACGCGCCGCTGGATATGCGAATGGATGCCACAACTGGTCAAACTGCAGCCCAACTACTGGCAAGTTCTTCAGATGATGAACTAGCTCGAATCTTCAAAGAATACGGTGAAGAAAGATTCGCTAAGAAAATTGCCTCGGAGATTGTGGCAACAAGAGCTCAGTCTCCAATAGTTTCCAGCAAACAGCTGGCAGCTTTGATTGGCGCGGTCGTCCCATTTATTCCAGGCAAGTCATCTGGGCACCCCGCGAAGAGAGTTTTTCAAGCCTTGCGGATAGCGGTAAACCAGGAGCTGGAAATTCTAGAGCTTGCGATTCCGAAAGCAATTTCAGCTCTCAAGATTGGGGGTAGGTTGTTGGTTCTGGCCTACCACTCCCTCGAGGATCGAATAGTCAAGCAGGCGATCGTAAAGGCGTCCTCGTCCTCGGCCCCACTAGATTTGCCATTCGAACTTCCCGAGCATGCTCCGGTGCTCAAGCTTGTGGTTAAAGGAGCCGAAAAGGCCACAGTTCAGGAAATCAGCGCTAATCCAAGATCTGCATCGGTTCGACTTCGAATCGCCGAGAAAATTAGGAAAGTCGCATGAGACCAGTCATTAGAAGGACAAGAGCGAGTTCTCCGGTGGTTTTGATTTTAGTTCTGGGATTTGTTGGGATCTCTCTTCTTCACTTGCTGCTAACTATTGCAACATCACAGTCGGTTTATGAGCTTGCAGATCTCAAGAGAGAAAAGCGCGAGCTAGATGCTACTTCTCAGATTCTTGCCGAGCAGGTCTTGTCGCTGTCCTCAAACCAGAATCTTTACACCACTGCGAGTCGACTGGGTATGGTTGTCAACACCAACCCAGTATTTCTCCGATTGAACGATCAGGCTATTTTGGGTCAACCCAGACCCGCTGCTGGCACAAGCATTCAATCCACGAATTTGGTAGCAAACTCGGTGATGATTGTTGAGTCAACGCAAATAAATCAGGAGACTGTACCAGCTAGCTCGTCAGAACCAACACAGATTCCCTCGGAATCCCAGACCATCTCTAGCGTAATTCCAGTCTCTCCAACCAGGTAGCTCTGAAAGGTTTTCGAATCATGAGTCAGTCGGGGACAGCGGGAGTTTCAAGGAGACTGAGGCTCTTGTTGACAGTCTCCACAATTCTTATCGTCGTTTTCTTAATCCGGCTAATTGACTTTCAGATTGTTCGCGCGGAAGCTATAAGTGAGCTATCTTACGAAAATCGTGCTGTATCGAGAACTATGGAAGCCATTCGAGGAGACATTCTTGATTCAAACGGCAACGTGCTTGCAACTTCCGTGTATCGCTACGACATTAACGCCGCTCCGGCTAACGTAAAACCTGTCGAGAGGGTGATAGACGGGGTTTCGCAGCTAATTAGTGTGGAATCAATAGCCCTCAATCTTGCGGCAATTCTTCAAGAGGACGTCACGGTTCTAATCACCAAATTGACCGGAACCACTAATTACGTTAACTTGAAAAAGAGAGTTGACGCCGATACCCATCGAAGAATTATGGACATGGAGATTCCCTGGATCTTCTCTGACGCACATCAGAATCGCTTGTATCCAAATGGCGCAGTGGCCGGAAACCTAATTGGATTTGTTGACGTTGATGGTCAAGCCCTAGCTGGCATCGAGAGGCAATACAACTCTTGCCTAGCTGGGGTAGATGGCAAAGAGAGTTTTGAGACCGGCGTTGACGGTGTCCGAATTCCTTCTACCGCGATGGTAACTCAAGAGGTTCAGCATGGTCGAGATGTAGTTTTGACCATCGATTCGGGTTTGCAGTATCAAGCCCAACAGGTATTAGCAAGCGAAGTAGCCAGACTAAGCGCGGACTGGGCCGCTGCGGTTGTCATCGAAGTAAAAACGGGCCGTATAGTTCTAGCCGCTGAAGCCCCAAGCGTAGACCCTAACGATCCCGGGAAATCTCCCGAGCAAGAAAGAGGTGCTCGAGTATTTCAGTTTGCCTACGAACCAGGTTCCACCATGAAGGCGATTACCGCAGCCACTGCAATTGATGCCGGTTACGCGACAGTTAACACCCAAGTAACAGCTCCATCTTCCCTAAAGGTTTTTGACCACGTGATCAATGACAGCTACACGCACGCCCCCACACGCTGGACACTAACCGGAGTGCTTAGATTCTCTTCTAACGTTGGAACCATAAAAATTGCAGAGAGCATTCCTGCAGAAACCAGACACGCTTATATGGAGGCCTTTGGTTTCGGAACACCTACTGGCGTTGGTTTCGAAGGTGAAACTATGGGAGTGCTCAATCCATACCAAGAATGGGATGGTGTGACAAACTTTACGACCATGTTTGGTCAGGCGCTATCTGTTTCACCAGTGCAGTTGACTTCTGCATACCAAGCTCTCGCAAATGAGGGTGTTCGAATAAGCCCGAGCTTGGTAGCTGGCTGCCAAGACGACACCGGATATCTAGATCCGATTGCGACCTCAACGCCCACCCAAGTGGTTTCAGCAGCAACAGCAAATGATGTCATGCACATGCTAGAAAAAGTTGTGGAACAAGGTGGAATTGGAAAAGCCACCGCAGTAAGGGGTTACCGATCAGCGGGAAAAACAGGAACTGCTGAGATTAAGGAGGGCGCCGGATACGGCGACTACTACGCAGCCTCTTTTTTCGGAATGGCGCCAGTAGATAATCCGCAGTACGCCATGGGTGTAGTTATTTACAAACCCAAGAGAGTTTGGACAAACTCGATGGCAGCTGCAGCAGGCTACCAAAAGATTCTTTCCAACGTTCTTCTTGCTAATCGAGTCCAGCCATCAACTGGAACGTCATTGGACTTACCGAATGAGTGGTAAAAGTTGTTGACTCAGTTTCGGGATCAGGAGGGCATGAAGTGATTAGGATTTCAGCTCTTGAGCTTGGCAAAGTTCTTTCCGGTCGGGTGGAAAACGACTCCGGAATCGACGTTACAGGCAGCGTCGAGACGGATTCTCGCCTCATTACCTCTGGCGGTATCTTTTTTGCGAAGAAAGGAGAGAACGAAGATGGACATAGCTATGTCGAGGACGCCAAAGCTCGCGGAGCTGTACTAGCTGTTGTAGAAAGAATAGTAGACGTTGAAATTACTCAAATTGTTGTTGCCAATACTCTAGAAGCGCTCGGAGAACTTGCTTCCTGGTTGATAGTCCAACTTAAGTCTCATGGAAGCCTAAAAGTTGTCGGAATAACCGGATCCAACGGCAAAACCACTACCAAAAACATGTTGCGTGAGATTCTCTCTGAAGTTGGAACGACAATTGCACCGATAGAATCCTTCAACAATAAAGTTGGTGCTCCAATATCGATTTTACGAGCAGATCTTGAAACTGAATTCCTAGTTGTTGAAATGGGGGCCGAGGGTGTTGGAAGCATTGCCTATCTCGCCCGGATGGCTCACCCTGATGTTGCGGCAATTCTCAAGGTAGGTATGGCTCACGCCGGAGTTTTTGGAGGCATTGATAACACGGCCAAGATCAAGGCTGAACTAGCTCAGGAACTTAGCGAGGATTCAGTTATATTTTTGAATCACGACGACCCCATGGTGGTTCCGATGAGTAAACGAACCAAGGCCAAAGTGAAATGGTTTGGAACAAACTCTCAGTCCGATTTTTGGGCCTCTGACATTAATCTGTCAATGCTTGGCACGTCGTTTCATCTAAATTGGCCGGATGGCACAAGTTCGCCTGTCCAGCTTTCGATACTTGGGGAACATCACGTCATGAACGCGCTAGCTGCTGGTGCACTTGCTACTGAGCTCGGAGCCAGCAGGGAGCAAGTGGCACGTGCGTTAGAAAAATTGGAACTAGCTGAGCGCTGGAGGATGCAACGTTCTACAAACTCCAAGGGCGTGACGGTAATCAATGACGCCTATAACGCCAGCCCAGATTCCACGAAAGCCGCCTTACAAACCCTCGCTCAACTCGGGAGACTAGGTTCTAGAACCGTTGCAGTATTGGGCGAGATGGCTGAGCTTGGCGAATATTCGATCCAGGAGCACGATGCAATTGGTCGATTGGTGGTTCGACTAAATATTGATCAATTGGTCGTCGTTGGTGAAGCTGCCAAGTTGATTCACATGGGAGCCAGCCAAGAAGGGTCCTGGGATGGGGAATCAAGATTCTTCCCATCGATTGACGAGGCTTTGGAGTACTTGCGTGGGATACTCACAGATGGCGATACCGTCTTGGTCAAATCCTCCAAGTCGGCAAACTTGAGGTTTTTAGGCGATCAGTTGATGGAGGCTGACAAGTGAGAGCGATCCTTACCGCTGGGGCAGTAGCTATGGCCTTTACTCTTTTTCTCACACCAGCTTTTATTTGGCTTTTCCGCAGGTGGAATTGGGGTCAGTTCATAAGAGACGATGGACCCCAGTCGCATCACACCAAGCGCGGGACTCCCACAATGGGGGGCCTCGTGATTATTCTTGCCTCACTTCTTGGATATTTTGTAGGAAAGTTTTTCAACGGCGAGATACCTTCTGTTTCGGCGCTTCTTGTCATCCTTGCCATGGTTGGACTCGGTGCTGTGGGCTTTACAGATGACTTTATAAAGACTCACAAGCAGAGATCTCTTGGACTAGGGGGATGGGCCAAAATTGCCGGTCAGGCTTTGGTAGCTGTTGTGTTTGCGTTTTTTGCGTTTGGGAACCCAAACGAAAAAGGAATAACGCCAGCCTCAACTGAGATTTCGATAATTCGCGATACTGGATTCGACCTAATTATGTTTGGGTCGGTAGTGGGTATGGTTTTAGCGGTACTTTGGGTTTTTCTTCTAATCTCAGCAACTTCAAATGGCGTGAACATTGCCGACGGTCTTGACGGCTTGGCCATTGGCGCGAGCATCATGGCAATCGGCGCTTACGCAGTCATTGGTTTCTGGCAGTTTAATCAAGCGTGTGGAAGGGCATTAGAGAATCTAAACGCTTGCTACGAAGTGCGAGACCCATTAGATCTCGCGGTTATTGCGGCCGCCATTACCGGAGCAGGAATTGGGTTTTTGTGGTGGAACACTTCTCCTGCTCAAATCATCATGGGCGACACAGGAGCAATGGGGTTAGGAGGGGCTTTAGCAGCCCTTGCAATTCTTTCAAGAACGGAAGTGCTCTTGGTTCTCATTGGCGGACTATTCGTAATCGTCACCGGATCAGTAATTCTTCAGCGGGTGTACTTCAAACTCTCGGGCGGCAAGAGAATTTTCCTTATGAGCCCACTGCATCATCACTTTGAACTCAAAGGCTGGGCCGAAATTACGGTAGTAGTGAGGTTCTGGATTATTTCTGCACTGTCAGTGTTATCTGGCATTGGTCTTTTTTACCTCGAGTGGATATATGGCTAGCTCAGAGCTCACTCTGGATCATCTCTCCAGTTGGCACTCCAAGTGGTCAGATGTGAAAGTTGCGGTAGTTGGTTTAGGTAAAACCGGTTTTTCAGTAGCTGACACCTTGCACGAACTTGGTTCGCCTGTTTTGGTTGTTGCAGACAAAGCCGACCCTGTAATTATTGATGTCGTAGAAGTTCTAGGGATTGAGCATTTAATCGACTCATCGGAATCGAGTTTGCAACTCAGGGTCGAGGCCTTCAAACCGGATTTGGTTGTAGTTTCTCCAGGAATACCACCAAGCAACCTCATAGTTGCAAAGGCCAAGGAAAACAACATCCCCATCTGGGGCGACATCGACCTAGCTTGGCGATTACGCGATCGATTTGCCGATCAGCAGGAATGGATATGCATCACCGGAACTAATGGGAAAACAACCGTCACTGAACTCACCGAGGCGATGCTACTTGCAGCTGGAGTCAGGGCGGCTGCTTGCGGCAACATCGGCAAACCAATTCTGGATTGCATCAGGGACCCCGCCGAGTTCGAGGTCCTGGTTGTGGAGCTTTCATCTTTTCAATTGCACTACCTAGAAAACATCGAGCCATTTAGCGCTGTCTGCCTAAATGTTGCCGAGGATCACATTGATTGGCACGGAAGCTTTGAAAAATACCGATCGAGCAAGGGTCGCATCTACGACGGAACAAAGATTGCTTGTCTTTACAACCTTGAGGATAAAACTACGGAACAGCTCGTGGAGGCTGCAACGGTTCGGGCTGGAGCTCGAGCAGTTGGATTTGGACTCGGAACTCCCGCTCGAAGCAACGTAGGTTACGTCGACGAGTATTTGGTCGATCGGGCATTTCTTGAGGAGCGTGCCGACAAGGCACTGGAAGTTGCAACGCTGGAGGACTTTGCTGGAATGGGCGTTTTGACACCGCACTTGCTCAGCAATATCGCTGCTGCAACCGCACTGGCAAGATCTTTTGGGGTTCCTCCGGCCGCCTGCCGGCAAGCTTTGCGAAATTTTCGAGTTTCCTCACATCGCATTGAACTGGTGCTCGAGCACGATGGCGTCAAGTACATAAACGACTCGAAGGCTACAAATGCGCACGCCGCAGCAGCGTCGCTGTCATCCTTCGAGAGTTCGGTTTGGATACTGGGAGGTCAGCTCAAAGGTGTTGACATCTCGGAATTGATTGAAAAGTTTGCCAAGAGACTTAGGGGAGCTGTTGTTGTGGGTGTTGATCGCACAGAGATCATCGCTGCTTTCCAGAAGTACGCGCCCGACTTGCCCATTGCTGAGATTGATGACAGTGACGAAGTAATGGCTGAAGCCGTATCGGCCGCCTCCAGGTTTGCAACGCCTGGGGACGCGGTTATCTTGGCTCCTGCTGCGGCTTCGATGGATCAGTTTTCGAGCTATCAAGACCGCGGAGAGCAGTTTGTCGCAGCGGTTATAAAGATTGTCAGAGGAAAAGATGCCTAAGACAACTCGTGCTCGAAGTGTGAAGCGAAAGCCAATATTCTCGGGTCTAGCAAATTGGCTAAGAAGCAATTTCCAGGCTGAGTCTATTTATTTCTATCGACTTGCTGGCCTCACAGCCTTTCTAGTGGTGTTTGGTTTGGTCATGGTCTTGTCCTCTTCCTCAATTGACTCGTTGGTAGCCAATCGGGATGCTTTCTACGTCTTCACTAGGCAGGCCATCTATGCAGTTATTGGGATAGCAGGGATGCTCTTCGTGTCAAGTCTTCCTATCACTGTGATCAAACGGCTGGTTCCGTTAGCACTGGTTGTCACGTTCGGACTTCAGCTGGCAGTTCAGTTTGTTGGAATTAGCGTCAACGGAAACACAAACTGGATATCGATTGCCGGTTTTACTCTGCAGCCTTCCGAGTTTTTGAAGGTTGCGTTGATTATGTACATCGCGCTGTTTATTGCCAGCAGGGAAGAGGAAATTCACGATCCCGTAAGAGTTGTTGTTCCAATATTTTTCGTTGGAACAATCGGTTTGATCTTGGTTATGCTCGGAGGCGACCTTGGTACCGCAACTATTATTGCGTTGATTCTTTTTGTCACTCTTAGTGTGGCTGGCGCTCCGCTTACGACGCTCTCGCAGATTTTCATTGTTGGTGCTGCGGTAGCGGCTATGTTTACAACCAGCAGCGCTTCGAGAATGGCGAGAATCACTGCTTGGCTAAATCCAGGTACCGCTTCATCTGAAGCGTTTAACTGGCAGTACGAACATGGAACTTGGGCCCTTGCTGGCGGTGGGATTTTTGGCGTCGGTTTGGGAAACTCCAAGATGAAGTGGTCTTGGATCCCGGAAGTAGAAAACGATTTCATTTTTGCAGTAATAGGGGAGGAGCTTGGTTTTATCGGAGCCTTGGTCGTCATAGCGCTTTTCGCTCTTCTCATCTCATCACTGGTGGGAATTATGAATCGAAGTGAGTCGACGTTTTCGAAGATTTTGGTTCTAGGAGTCGTGGTTTGGATAATTGCTCAATCATCTGTAAATGTCGCGGTTGTGCTTGGAGTGCTTCCCGTCTTGGGTGTTCCCCTTCCGCTTATATCCGCTGGTGGGTCCTCTCTGATTGCAACACTTGGGGTTATCGGTTTGGTGCTCGCGATTGAAAAAGACAATCATCGAGCGCCAGCTAGATCGAGACGAAGATGACGAATTTTCTTCTTTCTGGCGGGGGAACGGCGGGTCATGTAAACCCGCTGCTCACCATCGCCTCGTTGCTTGCCGAAAGAAACCAAGCCGACAGAGTTTTCGTTCTTGGAACCAGCGCTGGTCTCGAATCAAGACTGGTCCCAGAAGCGGGTTTCCCATTGCTAACAGTTGAAAAGGTTCCATTTCCAAGAACAATCGGTGTGTGGGCGTTGGTGTTTCCATTTAAGTTTTGGAACGCTGTTAGAAAAGTCAAAAGTTACATCAAGCAGCACAACATTGACGTGGTGGTTGGGTTTGGTGGATATGTAAGCGCTCCCGCCTACATGGCGGCAAGGAGCATGAAGAAACCATTGATTTTGCATGAGGCTAACGCCCTACCTGGCATAGCCAATCGAATTGGCAACAGATTTGCTAGTGCTGCCGGCAAAGCTTTTCAATCGACCGTGCTATCTCATTCCAAATTCGTTGGGATGCCAATACGCCAAGAGATTTTGGCTTTGGCCTCCAAGAAAGATCCAGCTAAGGCAAGAAAGTACTTCGGCCTCAAGCCAGACTCATTTACCTTGCTAGTAACTGGGGGCTCGCTTGGTGCGAGGTCAATAAATCGAACAATAGAGCAGTCTCGTTCGATTCTTGCTGCCGCCGGAGTTCAAGTTATTCAAATTATTGGTCAAACTAGTGATCTAGAAGAAGTCAACGACTCTGAATTTCTTCGAATTCGATATTTGGATCAGATGGAGCTTGCTATAGAAGCTAGTGACTTTGCGG